>Ga0325410_1001830_pt1 | contig 23627 bp, 24 predicted proteins | sample PopdelMetagenome_16_FD_206182 | JGI IMG/M metagenome (GOLD analysis project Ga0325410, IMG submission 206182) | Populus deltoides microbial communities from Bellville, Georgia, United States - Xylem-PdIQD-R3 | ecosystem: Host-associated > Plants > Phyllosphere > Stem > Wood/Secondary xylem...
TTGATTAAACCACTGCAAATTTATGTGGAGCTTAGAGGGGGACTCAAATGAAGGAGAAAACAATCATATAGCACTGTAATCAGTACATGATGAGCCATTGGCCAAATATCATCAATGTTACTAGCATGCCATAACACCAAGTGATGTTGAGCTCATGATCTTGCCACCACCGGAAGTTTTCTGTCATTACTTCCTAGCAAGGAGCATTTAAGAGCACCAGTCAGATTTTAACTTTGGATGACATTAGAAACGATTTCAAACCAGTATATTTAACACCAAGAGCTTGGATGACCCAGTTCCTAGTTCCATCAATGGTTGCAGTGGGGAGAATAACTCAACAAAGTTACATAGCAGGAGAAAGGACAAAAATGCCAAGCAAACCAAGCTTCATATCAAATGGCAGAAAAAGCAAACTTCATATCTAATGGCATCCTTCGCATCAAAGAAAACAGCCAAAACAACTGAGGACAAAAGCTGAGAACCTTTGCTTCTATCTTTAGTATCGGTGCCGGTCCCGGTCCCGGTCTCGCCCATATTCTCTGTCTCGACCATACTCATAATCTCGATCTCTATCTCTTCCCCGATCCCTCTCCCTACTTCGACTAAGGCGCCTGTCCCTCTCATCATGCTCTCGAGTCTTGCTGCTTTCCCTATCGTCCTGATCCCTCCCTCTTTCTCTGCTCCTCTCTCTCTCGTGTTTATCAACAGCACCTGGCAATGTATCTTTTTGTTAGTGGCACCAATAACTTAGTCCAAGCAAAATTGTAATACTCCAATGTCTATCCAAATCTAATGGATAGAACTCCAGCCCATGAATAATATATATGAGCATATAAGACCAGAGTGCTTTATTTTAACACATTTTTAAAATAAAAAACTAAAAGATAACATGATGCTCACGTACCTAATTCCTCAACCTCCCAACCTGCACGCCCAGCACCCGGAAGCACCCTGCCAGCTTCAGCTTGTTGAGTTTTGGCCCGAAATTTTTTCTTCAAATTTCCAAACTCATCATACAACTCTCCATCATCCTGTTATTGGATCATAAAGACTATATAATAAGAATCAGTTGAATAATATGAAAGTCAAAACATCGCAAGAAGATCTCACTTCTTCAGCTTCTTTTCGTCGTCGCTTAGTTTCCTCTAATTCTTCTTCATCGAGTTCTTTATAACCACCAGCTCGTCCTCCTCTGTGTGATTATAGATATGAACATATTTTTAGCATTATTTGTACAAGATATCCAAGGCGTACCCAACATATCATGTTGAAAATGTAACATGTGTGGTCAAAGGAGAGAAGAGAAGCAGTAAGAACTGGAGTTCACACAAAGTAGGGAAGCAAATTCGATTCAGTTACCGCTTAGCCATCCAACTACGGTACAGTAAACCAAATTTGAGTTTTAAAATAATTTATGACTCTAAAGACAAAACTTGTGTGTATGCAGTTCGCTGCTAACACTGCAATACTTTGTTTAAGGAAGTTATGTGTAATTCTTAAAATCAAAGTCAATCTTCTCTTCAACAAATACAACATGATTTTAATCATTTTTGTCTATTATCTTCTTGCAACTTGAGTCATTTTAATCACGAGTCAGCATCATAATACCTTGACTGCTGAAGATACCTTTTTGATCCTAAACCCATCTATCACATTTAGTAAGAATGCAAGCATTCAGGGATACTTTCTTAGTATTTGTATTTTTCTCATGATGCCTGGTTCGAATGTCTCCTGGGTACCCAGTTCATAACCAAGTAACCCTTGTAAAAGGAAAAATAATGAAAGAAGAAAAAAAAATTTACCACCACCATTTTTAGATTGACAAAGAAAGTTGACAATTTTCTACACCACGCAGTCCAAATGATGTGTTGAGAGAATTCAAGTCAATGAACTAGGAGTCATATAATACCTCACACCAGCCTCATTGTGACCCGGTTTATTGGTGTTGCAAATATTGCACTTCATGCGTTTTGCCCAGTTGATATTGCCACACCTGCAATAGAAAAACAAAAAAGAAACATAAGTAACACAGAAAAAGAGAATGAATATTGCCTACAATATGAATTTGAAGGTGTCAACTGGCTGCCAACAAAGAATATACCCACATATCTTCTTCAAGATAATAGCACCACCGATGGTTTTACAATGAACAAGTCTGAAGCACAACATTTACCAACTAATCTTATTATAGAATCAGTACATTACAGTAGCATAAACTACGCACCCTTGAATGAACAGCAAGGAACTTTGGAGCGTTCACGCACATACACATGTTCCACAAAATTCAGCATTCAAACACAATCATGCCATCAGCACAAACCCATTTTTCTTAAGCTCATCACTTGTTAGTTAGATAGTATGGTACATGGGAGCTACACTTCAACAAACTTCATCAAATCAAGCATCATAAATCAGTCCATTGCATATCCAGCTGGTATTCATGCTCATAGTGTCAATTTTTGGATCCACCTCAAAAAAAAATTGTACAGAAGGCATTATCCTTCTGCTTGGTTTAGACTAAGCCTCACAATCTTCTCCTGCTGGTCGGTGCTTTAGATTGTATAATGAGATACAGTGACATGACCATCACCCATCACTTCATTTAATGGTAGAGCAAAATACAGAGGCAATGAACCAAGTTTGATAACAGTCAGAGACTAACATAGCAAGAGGCATGGCACTAAAGAATCATTGAATAGCACAAGAAAGCAAACAAATTATGAAATACTGGCAAGCAGAAGCTTACATTGGACAAGGCCAGTCATTTGGACCAAAAAGTCCAGTAGGGGCACCAACTGACCGGCCATGGGGCCCAGAGTCATTGGCACCACGGCCCCTCCCACGACCACCACCTCCAGCAGCACCGCCAGATGGACCAGAAGGTCGAGCACTTCCACAGAGGTTGCACACACCACGAAATGCAAAATTTACATTGGAACAACTGCTACAACAATAAAGCATAAGGAGCTATTTGCATATTAGATACCATAGAAACCCCAAAAAATCCAGACTAGAGCTAAAAAAGAGCAAGAAAGAGCTGCTCACCAATATCACATCACAGACCTTGTATTCGGACACAACCAGTCTCCCTCCTGTTGCCATGCTTTCCCTGAAGCATCACCCCGTCCTCTACCTCTTCCCCCGCCCTCATTCAAATCCTTGGCATTTTCCTCAAGAACACCAGAATCATTTGGATCATCCACAGGGTTAAACACCTGGTCATCTTTGCTCTTAGACTGTGCTATAAATACTCCAATTGTATTACCATGAAAATCCTTGTTGTTGAACCACTCAACAGCAGCTAGAGCAGCATGAGGGTCCTCATAAGTAACTGTAGCGTCACCCTTCGGCTCATTTGTCATTTTGTCACGGTACAGCCATATCTTAGGCCGACCAGTTCGCTTGTCTTTCTATTCAGTACAACAGAGCATGAAAATAAATAAGAGCATAAAAAACTAGCAAAGCCCTCAACAGAAAATGAAGCAAACGGTAGCAGTAGATTCTAAAAGTAAAAAAAACAATAGTACCCGGAAAAAACCCATACCTTTAACAACCCAATAGTGCCAAAATGTTCAGCCAACATAGAGTCATCAGTCCCTTCAGGTAAATTACTAACATAGATTGTCCCATTAGAAGGGGCTCCTTTACCTGTATAGCTTGCCATGTCACTCCAATCTCATGAAAATTGAGACACCAACAAAAATCCCTGGCCAAAAAAAAAAAAAACCGGCATCAATTCCTCGCCTAACAAATACACAAAACATTAAATTAGGGCTATATTTCAATTTCACTCATAAACAATACTATAAATTATCAATTCACGGAAACAAGAGGTATAGGATCCACATATACTAGTACAATTAGGGTAGGTTAAAATTTAAACACGGATTCAACCAATAAATAGAAAAATGGTAATGGAAAAAATAAACCCTAATTAATGCACCTCTAGAGAAGATGGTTCGAGAATCGAATCGAATTGAGCCGTTTTCAATATCACGATCTATTGATTTAAAACTAGGGTATCTTCTTGGTCGATTCACTTCCACTACAGTAATTTAGCAAAACCGCTAAATAAAAGGAGAAGAGACGAGAAGCTTTGCTGATAGCTGTTTGTCTGTTCTGTTTCCACCTCCTCCTTACCTTCTTTTTTTTTTGTCACTCCGGAGGGATTTTATATGGAGTGAACGAGCGAGCGAGCGCTTCCACAGTAGCTACAAACCCTGATCTCTTTTCTTTTCAACATAAAAAATAAAAGAAAAAAAATCCTAGACGAGAAAGAAAACGCTAATAAATCAAATAGAAAAAAAATAAAGCTAAAGAATATGATTGGAAGAAAAAATAATCATGATGATATTTAATCAAAAAATATTGATAGACTTATTAAATCAAATCAAATCAAGTTATTATATTGTGATAATTTTATAAAAACAAAATAATTTTATATAAATCAAAATAAACATATAATAAATATTAATTCAAAACAAGGTAAATATTTTAAAGAAGATTAAAATGATATATCTTTAAAAAATATTTTTAATACATTTATGTTTTTAATTTTTTAGCTAAATATTGATAACAAAAATAAAGTTATTTTGTGTTAAATTTGAATCTCTAATGAGATAACATATAAAAAAAACAAGTCTAAAATCAAGTAATTAATACTGAAGTTTTTTTAAAAAAAAGTAATTAGTGGCAAATCTTTTATTAGAGCCAGGAGGCCGGCTATATTTATGGTACAATTAAAATTATATTGTTCTTTATTGAATCAACCTATGTTAATTAGGAATTTACTAGATAATTCCCCGTTATATGTTATAGCAAGTTAAAAAAAAAATTACATGTAAATAATGTATAGGTCAAGAGAAATTTTTTTTTATATATAATATCATTATACTTAGCTCAATAAATCAGATGTAGAAACTCTCGATTATACTTATTATTTAACTTAAATTTCAAATTAAATTGTATAAAAATTGTCACAACATAACTAGGTTAATTTAAAGAGTTAAAAAAAATTTAGATGACTAGTAAAAATATAATCTGGTTTTAAAAATATTTTCAAGATGATACATTTTCTTAAAAATAATATTCAAACGATAATACATTGGATTAACTCATGTTAATTTGTCAAACTCATGATTTGGGTTATAAATTCTACTGTATTTAACAACCCTGATTTATTTTAAAATATTTTTATTTAATTATATGATAAAAAAATAGACGCTTGCAAAACCAAATACAAACTCATTACCGTGATGTTTTTCCGAGATCATAATAGCCCTATAAAAAATAAATGAAGATAAATCACAGAGCTTAATTATTAATAATTATGTTTTTTATAATTATTTTTATTTAATAATATAATTTAAAAAATAAATACTTAAAAAACCGATGATCAGCTTAATGCTAGTATAAGATTCATAAAAAATAAATTATAAAATTTAGTTTATAATAATACATATTTTTAACTATTTCTTATTTAATAGAATGATATATTATTATGTTATTTAATAATATGATATAAAAATATTATACAAACATGAAATTAAACATTAATCTAATATCAAGATTTTTTTTTTAAGATTATGATAGCTCAATATATAAAAAATCAAAATAAATAACCAAATTTAATTTTTAATAAATTCAATATAAAAATGAGAAGAAAAACAATAACAGGAAAAAAGTTATTAATCTATAAACAGTAAAATGTGAGAAGAGTGCATGGAAGTTCAATAAATTGAAGCTTTAACCACTCAGCTACTAATGATTATTAATCATTCATCCTCGAATTTATATTTCAAGCCAAACCTTGTTTTCTACAAAATAAAATGGATAGCATATAGCCTGTTGTTGCAAGAAAATTAGAGATGAAGATTTTTTAATCCAGAACCTATTTTTTTCAACCATATTTATCTGAAAATACATGCAAGATATTACAAAAAATCAAATAAATCTACTGGCGGTAAAAAAAACACTTAAAATATCAATATAAAAACCAAAAGTCAACCTGGTTTTCAAAACCTTTCCGAGATACAAAGACTAGAAATATTAAGAAATTTGCAGATTGCCCCAGAGACTGAAAGAATCTATCAGACACAGGAGCCGTTACGTGTAATGGATTCAAAGATTTCAGAGATCTTAGAAATATTAAGGAGGCATTTCTCATGTATTCATGATTCTAGGCATATTCCTGGGCTTAAGTTTAGAATATCTTGCCATTTGAGATCTGAGCCTTTCAATCATATATGGGGAGATAATTCACCTACTAGTCAGTAGGGATGGATTGCATGCTTTTCCTGCCTTATATGCAACTGTCCTAAAATTTTCATCCTCGGCACCATATGGATATATCCCATCACAATTCACATCGTATACCTTTTCTTCTTGGTGAACCTCCCAGGAATGATGATATTTGTAGTCAGATTGTTTCACTAGACACCGTTCCTGTTGAAAATGATTCCAGAGAAAAGGAAAGCTGTAGAGCTCCTGTAACAATTGATTTAGAACCACGGGAACCAATACCTGGTTTAGTTGATTTTTCCATTGAAGCAAATGCAGAAAATGGTCAGGTCATCCATTGTCAACTTCAAAGTATCATAATAGGTATAGAGGATATGTTTCTCTAGGCTATTGCCCCACCTGACATTGCTGAAGTTGCAATACCTGCTTTTTTTTCACAGTTATCCGATGCTCTCGGGAGGCTTGTGGTTCTCCTTCCAACATAGGGCGGGAGACATTCCAATTAAAGTGGTGGAAGTGCATGGCAGCAAACAGCAGAGCCCGATCAGTCAAGCTGCTTGAAGTCCCTGCAGACTTTCTGATCCAGGCCAGTGAGCAGTATCTGGCACCCTTTGTTGTTAGTGTGATTGGTGAACCACTTGTTAACATGATCAAGGATGGGGGAATAATCAGAAACATCATATGGAAGGGTTCTGCATCAGATTCTTTTCTTGATAGCACTACCTCAGCCACTGCTTTAGAAAGAGGTCCCCTTCATCTTACTTATGGTGATGATAGAGACGGGAGTGGAAGTTGAGTAAATTTTAGTAAAAGTAACATGTGCTGCTTTCTTGTATTGATATTTCTTCCACCAAGATTCCATCTCCTTTTCCAAATGGAAGTAGGTAATCTTTCACTCTTAGTTCGAGTTAGAAGTGATTACTGGCCATGCTTAGCTTTTGCCGATGATTATCTGAAGGCTTTGTTTTTGGCATAGAGATGAAAGGTTTTTCCTGTTTGATTGTTTCCTCTCAGGGATCAGGTCTCATTTAAATTTTCTCATCTGCCACTGTTGTAGCTGCTGTGAGATCATCTGCATTTTGTTCCCTTATTCCATGGATTGTTTTGCACAAAGAAAGGTAATTTTTGGGCACCCGAAATAGAAACTATTCTGCAAATCCCTCTGCAAGAGAGTCCTCATTTTTCAATTGCGTTGGTGTATCGGGAATTTAAGGATGCAATTTTTGGGCAATATTCATCTCTTCGGAGAATCTGCAAGTTTGCACCTGATTTGTTAAAAAAACCCACTAATTTATGATTATTATTATATATTTTCGATGTAGAGATTCTCTTATTATAGGATTAAAGGAGCTTGCTTGGCTTCTTCGTAATCACTTAAGTGATTTTGGGACTCGATAGCTTTAATCAATGTACTTATTTCTGTATGTTCTTTGTTCTGACAACAATGTTATTGTGAACCTCACAAGAAGGAAAAAGCAGGGAGAGGATATTTTTTTTTTTTTTTAGTCAGAATTCTTTGAAAGAGAAATTTACAGAACTTTTCTTCTTAATGCAAGCTATGGAGTTACTTCATGCAGGAGAAGAGATTTTCTTCTACTTTTAATATCAGGTAGAGAATTCTAGGGAAGTAATAGAAAAAATATTCGAGTAGAAAAGGTCACTACCTGGACCAGCAAACCCACTAGCTCCTAATATTCCGATAGAGCTTGTTTGAATCTGATTTGAGGATTCTGAAATGAACGTGCTATTCCGAACTCGCCAATATGGGCAGTCGTGTGGCTGTCAAGAAGGACATTACTTGGCTTTCAAGTCACAGTGGACTGTTGGTGTTTTCACAATGCTGATGAAGCTGATAGTCCAATGCATTGGTCTCATCAATATATAGCAATGTTCAATCTTTCAAAAGATTCAAGGAGGGTTGACCTTGTTGTGCATCACCTGACTCCTGAAATGGATGCAACCAAGCATCAAGGCTACCATTAGGCATGTACGAAGTAAACTTAAACCCTTGAAAATGGCAGGAATTCGTCAATATTCTGACAAGATTTCAATGTTGAATATTTCAAGCCTTCACCCTCTGCAGTAAAAACTCTTGGATGCTCCTCCGTGTTAGAGGTTTAGTTCTAATGATACCGGACGGCGCCACCCTGTACTGAAGGATAATACGGGAGTCTAGAGTCTAATGACGAAGGAACTCTACCAAGGATATGTCCGGTACACCGAATGTCATGGGGACCTCACCATCACCAGCACTCGTTAGCTTTTGCCAAAACATAAGCATGAAATCAAAAAAGAGAGGATCGAATCCACTTTTTTTTTTGTTGTCACGGGATAAAGCGATCTCAAGGGGCACCTGGTCTCAAGTCTCCACCGCTGGAATTTGCAAGGACAGAAGACCCCACGCTATCAAATTATGGTGCTGAAAGGTGCATGGCCATATCTGACTGATGAATTTGTTGAATATTTGAATGAGAATGGCATGATGCAAAAGGGTCAGCCAACTGATAGGAGCCGGATCGGAAACGGTGATGGCCTACGGGAATCCTCTGATGTAGCCTGTAGGTCGTGGATTTTTTACCTTTTTTTCTGAGTTGCCGACCAAAGCAGGAGTATTAGGTTGGATGATCGTATATATAACAATACAGGCATTTTTGCTGAATTCCAGATGATAACCTGGAAAGCAGCGGTCACGTGAGAAGACAGAGCGATATGCTCTCTTGTTTGCAAGAGCATCTAGCAAGGAAGTTACCGCACGTAGATGAAGACGGATTTAAATATTTTTATGGTATTGGTACCCTAAGAACTTTTTTAAGAGTGATAAAAATAGATCTACCTTAATAATTCACTAGTTACTTCTTCTTTTTTAACGCAAATGTGTTTTTTGATATCAACAAAAAAAATTTAATTCTAAATCAAAAAAATGATGCATCAATTAAATTAAATAGATTAAGAATAATAAGTAAAAAAAAAATAGTTAACACTAATTAAGACTAAACTTGTTAAGAAATAAATATAAATCAATATATTTAATTTTACAATATAAGTTATGCACTTGACTATATTTGATAATTTTATTTTTAAAAGATATTTTTTTATTTAATTAAATACTAATAAAAATAAATACGCCCATAAAAATAATTGAATAAAATTCAAGTAAAAAATAATGAAAAATACTTAAAAATATCTATTTTCACTTCAAAATATCTTAAAATATATTTATAATGTTAATAAACAAATATATCAACTCAAAATACTTCTAAATTCTTCTAAAATTACAAAATTAAACCGAAAATAAAATCCTCTCTTAACCTCAATCTATTTTTCAGACTATAAAAAAACTCGATCTACTTTTCAGAGCTAAAAATACCTCAATAAAACTTTAACACCAAAAACAGTTTTTTTAAGGCCACGATATAACTGGACCCATCATTTTGCCATGTTTAAATTTTAATCCTCTCCTCTATCTTTAATCGTGTTTTTCTATAGCAAATAATTAATTTGATGACAAAAGCATGTAATTGAAGAGAGAGAGATGAAGAATTAAAATTTAAAAAGACATCCCATATGATGTGTATGTGTGTACAGGGCGTGGAACGCCTTTTAGCTTTTTATGTTAATTTATTGAAGGCAAATCATTCACCGCAGAGAGTGCACTACAATATGTTATATTTCAACTTCAAATCCCACTGCAATGAGGGGAGGGAGGAGGATGAAGGGAAAGAAGAGATTCCTAAAATCATCTTTGAACCAGATAGATAAATAAAAAAGACCTTGCACCACGAGCAGAGCGTACAAGGTTAAATGCAAAACCAGAAATGCCAATTATCAGACCAAAGTATGAACAGGTGAATACAATATGGGTAAACATTACTCGCACCTAGAAGTTCAAGATGCCTCAATCTGTGGCAATATTTTGCAGAAGATTCGAACTGACCAGAGAACTACTAGTAGCATACCTGTTTACGACACTCAATCATCGCCCCCAGATGAACGAGGCAAAAACTGAGTCTTGAAGCCCAGAGCACCCCAAGAAACACAATTCTGAATAATTATCATTCTAATACAGCGCTGGTGCCTGACACTACCAAGAAGAGCGTGATTTTCACATAATAAGAAAATGGTGCTGCGATGCTTTTCCTTGAATGAAAAAAAGTTTCAGTTATACTCGAATATGATACAGCACTCACAAAAAAAGTATATTATAACCTGACCTCTAAACAGAATAGGAGAAAGCGGGGAGACCAACATCACTAGCAAAGTAGCAACCAGTAAATTCTACCAAGAGCCTAGTTCCTAACCAAAAAATAAAATGAGTTATCCAAAATTCAGTAAGTTATCTTCGGTCATTTGTTCTCCTCGATCCTGAGTGGTATCTTCCAGAATCATTAGCGCTTCTATTTTTTGAATCCGTGTGCTTATCTTCCTTCGGATCTGGTTCAAACTTTTGCTTTCTCAACATCTCCTCGGCATATCGACGCCACAAAGTTTCCCTCTCTTTTCGAGGCATCTTGTTATACCTAGGATCAGGCTTTATAAGTCGTTTAGCTGTTGACCATGAATCAAGGACTGTTTTCCCATCTTCTGTCTTCTGGGCTGCTGTTTCAGCAGTTATAACTTCAGCTAACAAAGCTTTGAAATCATTTGTACATCGCTGGGATAACATAAAAGAAAAAAGACAAATAAATGTGTCAAAAAGTGAGTCGCGATCACAATATAGATCCACAAGTCAAATCCATTTGATCATATATACATTGAGTACTTTCATTTGAGAATTATTACCTCATGCAGCATCTTCATGTGCTCCCGGAAGAGCTTCTCTGTATCAGATGGATCTAAATCAGGATGTGCTGCACGTCTTTGTGGATCCTTATCCAACTTTGGTTTCGACTCAGTCCAAGATGCCTAACAGTTAAGCCAAATGGTCAGCACTATAGAAGGAACAAAACAAACTCAAACCCCATGCAACAATGTCCATGAAAAGTTTGGTCAGTTACGCATAAAATCTGAAGTAAATTTTTACTATCAGAATCTCAAAGACTTTGTCTAATTAGTCAAAGTACAGCAGCATTGTGGACTTCAGTATTCTGGGGCAAACATAAAAAGAAATAACCAGGAATGACATCCATTTTTAATTTAAATTGTAAGAGTATATTTACTAACTGATGAAGAAATTGCATGGTCTATGATGCTTTCAGTGTTTAGCCAGCACCGCATCATACACAGTGATCAAAGGTATCATTTAAACTATTAGTTAGGTGCGACATTAGACCCATGCAGTCAACTAATTCAGCAAAACCTTAGATGGAAAACATATGCAACAAATTTTTAAATTATCTTGGAATTGGTATGGATGATTTTTTGACATTGATATGTCTAGTACCACCGAGAATTTGATCAACAGTTATCAAAAACCAACCTGAGGGTCCTTGAGTGTTTCCACAAGCAAAGCTTGAAAAGATGCAACTGCTTCTTTCCTCCGAACTTTCACACGCACCCTTTCCATTTCTTGTTCTTCTCGTTCCTTCCGTTTTCGCAACTCTCGCTCCCTCTCCTTCAGCTTGTCCTGAACTGAGCTGGAAAGGAGCTGGACACATTTACACCACTCATATCAATATAAATTTCCACATATTATTATAAATTATCGGGAAGAAAAATGAATATTTCAATATTTGTTCCAAATGCCCCACTAAAAAATCCAAGCCACTGTACCACAACTAGAAGAGATCAGAATACAAGTTCTATGGAACATATAAAATTATACGATGCATCTAAGCTTGTCTAATCAAACACAAACATTTTGGTCTGACTTCCTTTCTTCTTTTTCTTCTTCTTCCTCCTCTTTTTTTTTTTTGAAAATAGAGTTGAAGAGCATGTTATTGGAAGAGAAGAAAATCATCCATACAATAAGAAGAACAACGAATTCAAATGTGTGAAATCAAACACTTCCATGCACAAGGATACAAATTTCAAACAGCACGCATCTAGTCACCTTTAATATATCACCTTGTTTATCACCTACATCCTCATTATTTTCTACCCTCTTTTACATAACAACAAACAGCAACTAGTGGCTTAATTGATGAAGTTCATAATCAATTTTGCAGTATTTGACAACAATACATAACTTGAATGTTTTTGGTGACCTGAGATATAAATATGTGGTAATCCATATACCACACACACAGAGACCAGCACATGAATGCTTAATTTCTTGCTTTAGAAATCAAATTATGTTTGCCTCTTTACAATTGCTGTCAATAGATCAATATAAACTGGACGAGTCATTGTCTTTTTAGGGTACCATTTAAACAATGAGCCAGATTCATAGTTTTAAGGCTACTTAGTCAAAAGCCCCCTGAACTTTAGGTCAAATCCAACTTAAACCCTGACCTTTCAACTTTCTGATTTTGACCTCTTTGTACTATCAGGTCAAAACAATGTAGGGCCTCACTAGGTTTCTGTTCATTCAGCCCGTTAGAAAGCATGTGAGGGGCACATGCAGACCTATTAAAACTGAACATGTGCAAACTGATTTAAGGAAAAAAATCATACCTTATTGATTCAATAATAAGAAAATAAATTCTTTTTTTTTTGTAATTATAAAATATTCAGAAAACAAAACGTATTTTTTATATATAAAAAAACTAAAAAGATAACATGTTTTAACTCTCCCTCTCATCACCGTCTCCTTCTCTTCTAATGTCACTCTTATCTCATCTATCACCACCATGCCAAATACCATAACCTTCACCCCCAACTAGACTCATCTGATCCAAAAACCAATGCACACAGAGAGGTTGTGGGTAATTGCACCAAGAAACACTCCATCCTCCTTGGAGCTGCTTCAATTGTGGCGTCAATCCTCTTCCTTGTCGTTGTTGAAGCTGACTCCTAATTAGTCGGCGTTGATGCTTTCCCTCACCAAAATTTGTTCAGTTACAGAGCTGATGAAAAGGAAATCCGGGGTTTGAATGGGGATTCAAGAGGGTTTTGCATATGGGATGGGATCAATGATGAGTTTGGGTTTTTTCAAGATCAGGGAACAAAAAGCCTGTGGTTTGATCATTCGAGGGTAATTATTTATTGCCAGGAATTTGATATTTGTTCCTTTTGATAAATAAAAAATTAAATTGTTAAAATGGATATCTGGTATTCTAGATAGGTTTTCAAAGAAGTTTGTTTTAGGACAGGACAGTTGAGTTTTTTTTATTTCTTTAAATTTGTTTACACCTGTCAAGTTCTAGCAGGTTATGAGGTTGTTTTTTTTGGAAAGTTATGAAAGGGAAAGGAGATCACACGTCCCTCACGTGCATGTAACAGAAAATATTGAACGGAAGCCTAATGGAGGCATTGAATTGCTTTAACCTATAGTTTGGGGGACCAAAATAAAGAAGTCAAAAGGTCAAGGGTTAAGTTGGGTTTGACCAAAAGTTCCAGGGGGGCCTTTTGACCAATTAGCCTGGATTTAAACTTTTCCTATGTTCCAAAAGCACAACACAGTCAAACGACAATTGCAATAATTACTGAGACTATAGTCAAGCATGAGAGAGTAAGCAGTTTCCAAGATGTGCACACCCAACAGTCTATACCTGCTCCTCTGTTTTGCCTCTTGCATCTCGCTCTGCTTCCTCTGCAGCTTTTAATTCATACAGATACTCGTTGAAGAAAACCTCTCTATCCTCATGCTTTACAGATTTGTATCTGGGGTCATTCCTTAGACTATCCTTGACCTACAATTAGCACAAATTAACATCAGTACAAGGTTATATATCAAAATCTATATGATAGCACAGACATCTGCGTTAATTTAATTTGTAAAAACCCAGAATCATCCCCAACGAATCACTATCTCAGCTTTGTGGTCCAAATGCAAAAATTAACCATATTTCCCACTAATCATTGCTTATGCTGGTTTACTTTCTTCCAATATGAAAAAGTTAAAGCCTCCTTTTACCCAAAACAACTTTTCAGTTCATCATGTCCAAATAAGATTTTTCCCGATTCCTTAGTATTGAATAAGTTAATTTCCATGTCATTCTCTGCACGAAAGTCCTCTACATCCAACTATAGTTATACATAATGGCATTCAAGATCCTGCAAACTAGACAAAAATCTAACAACACCCTAGACACATCTTGTTGAAACCCGTCATCACATTAAACCTCACTCCAATATAACATACCCTGGACCAACGTGAACTAACAGTTATGTCTCCTTTATCTCGAAGCATAGACTTGAAACTGGCAGAAGCAAATGCACGTTCAGCTTGAGCCTTTTCCTGTGCTGCCTTCTTCAAAAGATGAATCCTTTCAAAAAACAATTCTTCAATCAGTGTCATACAAAGAATGTCGAAAACTGAAGGACATTTGCCATGTAATTACAAAGAGCTTTAAGGACTGAAGGGGACCCGAAGTTACTCTAAAACTCTGGTCACTAGCCTACCATCCACACACACACACACACACATGCTGGTATAAAGGAGGTATGGAAAAAAATCACTGTCTGCTAGAAAACCAAACACATAAATCTGTAAGGATAGGAGTAAAACAGATTGTGCAGAAAACAGCTCTGCAGAGTATCTTGCACCATATATTGCAGAGATACTGACATAGGACATGAATCTGAACAATAAGACACATAGCACTCCTTCAACAAAAAGCTGAAATATAAATACATGTACGCGCGCGCGGGTGCGCCCAACTGTACATTCAAAATTCAAATCAATTTTTTCCAGTCACAAGAATAAGGGATCTAAGTCGTAGGGTTAAGAGCACTAGTGCAGTGTACCATCAATATCTATCAAGCATACACATTAATGGTCGATCGTTGCCTGGGTGTTCTACAGCACCCCAGGTTGTAAAGCAAGTAATGGACATTCCAAAAGTCACATGATGCAGCATTGGTAGAGCAGGGCCAAATGAGAACATAAAAAAAAAGGTCATAACAATCTCCAAGCTGGATCTTCTTTCTCTAGTCGCATAAAAAACAGCTGAAAAAGAAGTATTTTGTGAACTGTGTATCAACTACCATGGCCAACTATTCTGCGTAGTATTTTATATATAAATATATATATATATATATATTTTCTTTTTGGACAATTAAAAAACTAAACTAAAAAGCACAGAAATTAAAAGTCATAGAGTAAACAATAACTATTATAAGAACAGCAAAATCGAGCGCAAATATACACATATACGTATGGTAAAAGAATGAAGATAATGAAGGAAAGAGATTGTCAACTAAACCAAATAAATTTCAATCTAGAGATCAAAATTTAAGTTAAGTGACTTTGAAATTCAATTTACAAATTGATGGCACATTCACATTCACACTCAGTGCAACCATCAGCCATACCAAGCATGGAGCAAAAAACATAGGAATGGATTCTATGAATTAGGGTCCAACTAGACTTCACTGATGGACATCCCCTAAGTGGTTCAAATATGACACAAAACACTTAAAGGTGCCTGATAGACTGTAGTTGTCTACTGCAAAAAGATCACATCCAAGTTGCTGAAAAACATATCATGACATTTTCTCATATAATACCTTTCATTTAATAAATGCTCTCGATCTTTGCGGTCCAAGGCTTCGAACCTTGGATCATTGCCCCATTTCTTTCTGAAAGTTTGATAATCAGTGTTGTGATCAATGTCCTGAAAATCAAAATCTTGCTGATAAATAATTTGCAATCTCCATAGTTTCAAAGCTGGAGAGAGTTTGAAAAAATCACAGGAAAAAAAGGCAATTAAATTGAAGGCGATCCAGGAAACCTCTGATGCTTCCTCCAGCAACTGCTTGAATCCCTCCACTGCAGCCTTCTGAGCTGCTCGCTTTTCCTTGCGTTTCTCCTCAGCACGTGTTTTAACATAGTGTTCGAACAAAGATCTTCTTGCAGAATGGCTTGGAATAGCCTGCAAGAGATCAGAGCTTTCAAAATAAGAAACACAGCAACAAATTAACTTCTGCATATACCATAACCAGAGATGTGATTCAGAGAAGAGATGCATGATGTTGCAATAAAAAATGCAGAAGCTACATCAAGCAGAGTGTTCATCAACTACAACCCCTTTGGTGTATGCAATCTGCATGCATGCAGCATGGAAAGGGAACTACTTTCTAAAATAAACAGTTAAAACACATCAGCATGGGAACAGATTATCTTCGGCACAATTGCCCCTCTCCTCCAGCTACTAGTCATAACTACAAAGGACAAATATGGAAGAAAAGAGGAGCATACAACCTGTTAAATGTTCAAGATAACTTCAAGGTCTTTAATCTTTATAAAAACATTGATCCCATCTTAGTACACAGTGCCAGAAGTTGCATCAGCATGCTCATAAAATACCAGGAAAATGAAACAAATAAGAAGATCTTGGTGGTGCCATTTTTCTATGATTAAGCTTTATCTACATGGAGGAGCACTGAGCAGGAATGCAATTGAGTAATGAGATGGATTAAGCTCAACTAAACAACAAGAATCCTGCACAAAACAATCATTTAGAAAAAAGAAACTCTGGAGAGGGAGACAGAACAGGCCCAAAGATCTCTGTTTTCACTAGGGAGTGATACAGTGTTTGACACAAAAACAATGAGAAGGCAAACGATAACAGGCTACTAGCCTGGGGGGAGAGTATGCAGCTTTCAAGGGGGCCAGGAGCAAAGATACTTAACAAGAAGATATTGAAGTAATGGATGCACTTGCAAACGAGGGTTGCTATGGTAAGTAGATGCCTTCAGCTAAGAACAACCAAGTTATTGTGCAACAAAATAGTGTATAGAATAGCCGCAGATCACTAGATTTTAGAGATGAACTCCAAAAGACAAGTGGAAACGGGTGCTCCATTTGGCAGGTTATTACTTATTATTCCCTAAGAGAAGCATTGATGAAGCTCCTCAACCACCCATGTATAGCCTTCAACTCTAGCCACCAAACCAAAACTTCTAGCTATCCTGCAAGTCATTTTTTTTTTTTTTGTTATATTCATGTATGTCATAGTGATAGTTCCTCCCCAGCTCCTAGACCCCACTACCAGCTTGGAGGGGATAAGTGGCTTGCTTGGCATATGTAACAAGAGTCTTAAACCATCTTCCACCATAGGTAAACGAGGTAGGAAAAAAAAAGACCCAGAGAATTGGCCCCCTTAAGCCACTATCTTGACAAGGTGTGTTGATGATTTGTTTTTTCAGTCAAGAGCATCATAAGGGATTTAACAAGCGTTGGTCATTACCAAGTTATTGCGACAAAAGAAAGCACAATAAAACACAAACAAGTTAACCCCATCACAAGTTAGCAAATACATTAATGCAACAAACCTGTTTCAACGAGTTCCAGTTGCAGGAAAGGGGCTTAATTCCCGAACAAAGTAATTCATAATTCTTTAGACTCAACAAACCTTAAAACGCGGATCAAACACTAACTTCGGCAGCTCCTTCTCCCATTTTGAGAATGGTGCCACTCCACGTTCCTTAAGCATCTCCTGTAAATTTCACGGGAAACAAGTGAACACAAAAATAGTGTTTCGAGAGGGAAAATAAAAATGTCCGAGGAAGAAAAACTGCAATTATTAATGAAATTTTATTTCAAAGCCACCCCGCACTTCCAAACAAAAAAAGAGCGCGAGAGAATTGTATATTTTCCAATGAAATAAAAGTAACAAATTGTATACCTTAAACTGGATAATGCACTCCTCCTTTGATGGCCCGTCATCTTCATCCTCAGAGTCCGTAGAGGAATCAGATATATTACCATCCCCATTAGCATCCTTCAGTTTATCTTTGCTAATCTCACTTGGCAAGCCCTTAGCTGCAGCTTCAACTACTCTTGAGCCATTTGATTCTGATGCTGCTGCTCCTGATGAAACTGAAACAGCAGCAGAAATGGCTGGAGCTCCGAATTCTTGCAGCTTTTTTTTAATCAAATCCAGAGCAGATGAGGTTCCCGGCACACTTAAAACTCTAAGAGCCGTGGCATCACGACCACCAGTATTAGCAGCAGGAGCACTCAAACTAATTGGAGCAGATCCTTTTTCAGTCAAAGCATTAACTTGTGACACTGACATCGCATTTCCTTTTGATACTTCAGCTTCCTGCTTCTTTCTCAATTCTGTCACCTCACTAGGAATCTGCCAGCTGCTTAACTGATGGTGAAAAAAAGGGTAAAAACAGAGAATATAAACAAAATCCAGAAGTTTATGAATTCAAATTGCATTCAACTATTTATTTTAACCATTTTTATTGCTTACATATGAAAGGTAGTGTTACAAATGGTATCAAAGTCGAGTTGAATCAACCTCAAGTTGCCTTGGGGATATAAAGGTGTTATTTGGGATCTGGCCCATTTCACAGGACCATGTAAAGATGGGATTTGCAAGTCCCCTCCGGTATCTAAAACATCAGGCAGCTCTTTTGCTGCTGCTAATTTTCTCTCTATTTTTCCTTTCTCCTAGATAAACAAAAATTAACAGGATTTTTGAAAGCTTGTGATGCTTTGTGGCACTATTTAGCCTTCTGTTTGGTCCTTTTATCCTGCTAAATGAATTATCCCCATTTCTAAAGCTAGTTTATAAACTATCACTCTATCATTCAGTGCTAAGTTTTTATTAGCCGTCAGACTCATGTTGTTTGTGTGGAATTTTCTGATGGTGATACATAAAGCAAATCATTGGTGATTGAGTCCTTATTTTAATTTTAATGCTTGATGACAATGTCACTCTGATTTGTTCTCCCTCTCTCAGCCCTCATGTTATCATCTGAGTGTAAAAGGAATTATTTTTCCTTTATGACTGATCCAAGATAGAATTAAAGACTAAGCTTCCCATACTTGGTGAGATTTCTACCAGCCTCATCACCCTCCCTGCATCACCTTCATGCCATATCAATTCAATGAAATTATAGGAAGATTCAAACTCCCGATCATATAAAAACCTAGCAACAGCAAAGTTCCTGTTAAAGCATACTTGTAATCAACCTCCAATAAGGGAATCCACTGAAGTTATCTCATTGAAGCTCATAATGAAAAGGGAGGTAAAGATTTTTTTGCAAAACATCAATCAAGGTCAGGAATACAAACCGCCTCCACAAGTTAGATCTTAAGACCCAGAAGATCAAGCTTTAAGAAACTTTACTCCATCCAACCCCCAACCCATAAGTGGTATTTATATTCTTCCCTGATTCCAAAAACATTCTTTCAAAATCCTAAATCCTACTGGTAATAACAAGGAATATTTGTAGGTGATGATCTAGCAGGTCCATTGCACCTGGAACATATTTGATAAATGTATTCTACTGCTTGATTTTCTCAATCAAGAGAATATTGCATGATCATGCTAAATTTTACAAATATTACATCAGTTCAATTTCATAAATAACCTCCTATAGGATACAATAACATCATTTAGATTTCATATAGTTTCATAGATATACAAACATGTAACAAAAGCCACCACAAACAAATGTTATTCCCATATACCATGCCTATCATTAGGAACTAGCTTTCACGCAATATTAGCTTAGAAAAATTGAATGAAACAGCTCCATTGACATGGATAGACAAATGGCATATTCTTGTTTACTACCATACCTTAGTTTTGTTGTTGTAGTAATATTTTTTGCCATCATTTGTTGTGATCAACACCCAATCTGTGCCGGCCAAATTTTCCCTAAAGACAAGAAAACATGAAAATTCAGTAATTAGCTTGAAAAAGGAAAAAAAAAAACTCAAAAGATGACAAATATACTGAAAGTGATAGATATATGGCACTACAACCCATTACCAAAATCTATGGATAGGATGGAGAACAGACTATCCCTCAAGTAAGCAGTTTAAGATTTTGCCAAATGACAAGTCTGTCAAATAAGAACTTAGATGCAACTGCACTTCTGTTTTATTTATTTATTATTATTATTTTCACGAGTAAAAGTGCACAAATTCTATAAATGAATACAACAATACTCAATGCTGTAGATGAATACAACAATTCTCAATGCTGAAAAACACAATTTCTTATTGCTTATGATTATATAAAGTAAGACTTCTACCAAAACAATGGTATCAGAAAAGTGGGTACCAGAAGGAGAATTTAGAGAAAGACCAACTTTCAATAGTTGCATACAAGATTGCTTTCAGACTCAAATCATGCACCCTTTTCGTTGCAGTTCCAAGACATTTACCAATACATCATATAATAGCACCAACTTAAGGTCAGTAATCACCAACAAATTGCCTCAGTCATCAGGCCTAGAAGTAACTTCATGTAACAACATGTATATAAAGAATAAGAAAAAATGATAAATTCCACACGTTTTGTTTCTAGATAACAAATTTGGAGCGACATAGGAAAAGCCACTAAAAGCAAGACACTTACATTGAAACTGGAGTTGGTTGCACAGGAACCTTCTCAGGCTGCATCCAGAGTAAAACAAAACAGAAACTTAGTATCGATGAAGAGTGTCATCAATAGTGAGGAGGTTAAAGAAAAGCAACTCATGATAGCAAAAAGAACCAGATGGGGACACTGTTTCAGACTCCAATACAAGATGGTAGCAAACAAACAGACAAGTTGATGGGAAAATGTCAAAAACAAATTCCCAAAACAGGAGAGGGGGGTCAACTTAAGAGCCCTAAAAGACCTACTCTATCATACAATTTTACTTGCTTGCATGTTCAAATTAGCACGCTCACAATGTTACATGAACCCACAAATTTACCTGTTAGCTCATAGGTTATCTTCTTAGAATATTGACACTATCATTTTGTGGCATAAATTATTAGAAAAGGAGCATAAATGATAATAAACTGAAATGGGTTTGATCACCAGCTATATAGTTTCCAAAATCCTTGAAAGCAGAAAAAGATTTCCCCAAACTCGAACGACAGTAAAGGAATTTCCCATATTTAACTGTTATCGTGCATACCTCCTTAAACCCAGGTGGTTTCTCATAAGTTGATACTCCAGTTACAGCATTATAATAGTAAAACACTCCTGTGTCAGTCTTGTGTGCAGTCCACGCATGTGATGGTTCGCTAACAGCTGCATTGTCCCTGGTGCCACTGTGATGGAGATGGTTGTGGTTATCTGTGAAGCCCAGAAAAAAAAAATGGTGAAAAAAGTTCATTCCACGTAACTTCGGTGAGACAGACAACTCTTACAATGTAAATGCATCAGTAACCTAGCATGAAACCCTGAGCATACCAATTCCAGGAGGAGGTAATTCTGTCTGCATCCCTGGAGCACCAGGTAACTGATGAACTGAAGCAGAAGAAGACATGGGAATAGCATATGAATGTCCAACAGGAACAACCCCAGGAGGTTGAGAATCAGGCAACGAAACAGAAGGATATGGCATGCCATGTCCAGGTGGAGGAAAGGATCCTGGAAAAGCAGCAGGATATGACAAAAATGGTTGCCTAGGCATGCCTCCTATGGGTGGGGGATGCATCCAGAGAGCCTGTGGGGAAGCAGCCATGACAGGTAAAGATGGGTAGGTTGGGTAAGTTTGCTGCTGAACTGCGTTTGAAGAGGGCAACGTGGGCATGATGGGTCTCTGAACTCCTAGAGGTAAAGAATCAGCAGCTACAGATGGCTGGGTCATTGGTGCAGATGGTACCAATCCTTGGGGGGCAAGTGTGCCAGGAGTTCTGGGCAATCCAGGGGGCAAGTAAAAAGAAGCAGTAGCTGGTGTCTGTGAAGGTGTCGGGCCCAGGTTAGAAGATAAAGATGTGTAAGAACTTGAAGGAGAATGAAGGGGAAATGAAACAGACTGGGATGCACTTGGTGCCACTGATGGTGCACTGCCTTGGGCAATTGCAGGTGATTTGTCCTGCATGAATCAAAGAGAATTAAAAAATTGAATTCTTGGACCGTGAACAACCACCCAACCATTCCCCAGGGTTTCATGCAATGGCAAGACATCACCATAGAATATATAAAACAACACCATGACTACAGAAGCTTTTTTGAAAAAAATAAAAATAAAAATCCTTCCATGTTCTATTTTCATACGAGTACATGGCCATCATCACTATCAAGATGAAGTCAAGGACAGTTTTATGCATTACTGGGATCAACTCCAATATATGAATTGTCTTCCACAAACACTACCACCTCGTTGGCTACCAGGAAATGGGTACAAGTAGAAAGTCATCATAAAAAACACATTGTCTGTGCAAAATGCCCATCTCAAACTAAAATCATAACTCTCACCCTCAGAAACTATTGCACCATCAACAACTCGTATGCATGTAAATGAGAGCTAGGCTGGAAACAAAATTCTAAACAAAATAAAAGATAAAGAATCGAATTAACCACTCACAACACTGGATTGTAACTGTTGATTGCCAGGAAAACCAGGCCCGGTTTGAGGAATTTTATATGAAAAGGAAAGACCAACGGATGAAGCCGGGCCAGGAACAGCAACGGGATGTCCCGGTGGATTAGAATTCAAAGCCTGCACGCATTGCACAAAATCTAACTATAAAAAAAAATGTTGGCAATTAATTTATAGTAACTAAAAACGAGGCTGAAAAGGAATAGATAAATAAATACAGGCACTGACCGCACCGGAAGACATATTAGGAGTCACGTTGTAAGTAAATGTCGGAGCCGGAGATGAGTAGCTACTGTGTGCATTATTACCAGCTGAATTCTCCGGTGGAGGGGTAACTGCTGCAACTCCTGATTCTGTGGCAGTTGGCGGCGGCTTTACTTCTCGTTGCGGCAACCAAGCTGGCGATTCCATTATTTAATCTGCTATTGTAACAAAATGGGTGAGAATTCAAATACAGACTGAACTTAGGGTTTTTTTATCCACTTTAATGAAAGTAAAGGGAAAGATAAAAATAACCTTTGAGGGAGTGACACTGGTAGGGGTAGAAGTAACAAATGCCAAACCCTAATTTTATTTTCCTTTGCATGAGACGAAGGAGGACGCTAGAGAGAGGTGGAGACGGGAGGGGTGGTGAAGTAATAAGAAGAGTTGTCGTGTTGTCAAGTGGGAGAGGAAAATCGGGGGTCGTTTTGGTGTTTGTTTTCTGGGGCGTTTTTGAAAGAGGAGCGCGTGCTGGAACCGAATTCGTGTGAATGCGCAGGGTTATTGTATTGTAATAGCCTTTCGGCCGGTGCTTCGTCGTAGATCAGTTAAGAAGATAATAATTGCATTAAAAAATCTAAGTGTTGTTATTTTTGTCTACGATAAAATATTTTAAATGAAGATTAAAAATTTGATAAGTATATGAGATAAAATTAATCAATCATCATGAGTCTTAATAAATAAATAAATAAATAAAAGTTAGTACAACTTCTTTAATCTAGCAGTTCAAAAGCGAATTTGTTAATCTATTTAAATAGCGACATGGTTAAAACAAATTCACACAACCATTATTTTAA
>Ga0325410_1001831_pt1 | contig 23626 bp, 14 predicted proteins | sample PopdelMetagenome_16_FD_206182 | JGI IMG/M metagenome (GOLD analysis project Ga0325410, IMG submission 206182) | Populus deltoides microbial communities from Bellville, Georgia, United States - Xylem-PdIQD-R3 | ecosystem: Host-associated > Plants > Phyllosphere > Stem > Wood/Secondary xylem...
TTGCTCAATTTCTCATCTTGGAGTGATCTTTCCTTGTAGAGTTCGGACAATTTACACTCCATGGCAATATATACTGCAGGTAATCTCTCTCTATCCTTCAGGCTCATAGAGTCAAAGATGGATAACTATTTTTTTTTTTTTTTTTGCAAACATCAAATATACCATCAAACTATTAGGGTATTATCATCTTTGCACCTAAACTATTTTTTATATTAATTTTACTACAAAGCTATTTTGATTTCTTAATTAAGGACTTCCTTAGCAAAAACATACATCAAATCCCTACAAAATGATGTGGTTTTCTTTATAAAAAAAACAATTTAGAGAGAAATATATATAGAAAACCTTAAAATTGAATGAATTTTCTTAATTAATAATTTCTGAAAGTTTGAGGGTAAAATTGATACAAAAAAATCTCATTGATTATTTATGATCTAGTTTTTTATAAAACCTGTGTATATAAGTTATATATATAACCATAAAAAAATAAAATATTATATAAAAATTGGAATAATTGATTAATTTTCAAATATCATCGCAATTAATTATCTAAATATGGTTTTACTTTAATATGTAAAAAAATCAAAAAACAAAAAAGAAGGGCTTAGAGAATCAATCTATGAACCATTAAAGCTTATGTATGTTTGAGCTTGTAATGCAAGCCTGCTGAGGTATGCAACGTAGACCCACGTATTTTGGCTTCAGAGTCCAAGTTAGTTTTTTTTTTTAAGATAGCAGATAACTCGTCAATTACTTATAACATTTTCCAGTCACTAGATATGTCAGTTACTAAAAATTAAGTTCCAAGATTTTGGACCACAAAAAAAATCCAAATTTCAACCTTTTTTCACCCAAGAACATTATATGGATCTTTAAAACCCTATTCTCAATTACAAAATACATTTTAATCAGCCTAGAGCTCAAAATGGAATCAAAACTTTTTTAAAAAAATTAAGGATAATCTATTTTTTCTTGCATTATGAAAGTTTAAAACCATATTCATTGAGTTCCTCTCTTAAAACAAAATCTATAAATAACAAAATCAAAATTATTGGTGGTCATAATTCAATCATCCAGTATTTTTTTGTCTCCTTCACTTTGTCAATGATTTTTCTATAATCTCTCAAACTTCATGGACTCAAACATGATAAAATGAAGTTTGGGGTCAAAAAATAACAACCTAAAAGAAGGATAAAATATGAAAAAAAAAATTGAAACCTGAGGTATTAAAGGAAATTTTTGTACCTTTTTTTAATATGGAAAAAGGCTTTGTTTTTTTCTTAATGTCAATTTTGGTTCTTCATATCTTAATTTTTTTAACAATAAGTTAAAATTCATTTTCATAAAATAAGGGTCATTCATTTAACATCAAAACATTTAATGACAAATCAAGTAAACAATAAAAAAAATCAAAATGGATTTGATGTGATCCAAATATGCTTCCATAGTGTCCAATAAAAGTGCACATCAAACCAGAATTTCTTAGAGATTTGGTTTAGGTCAAGCTTGATAGTGACTCACGAGACTTCAACTTATTTATAGGGTTTTTGGTTCGGTTTGGATTGAGAATGGGTAGGTTTTGTTGTGGCTTATAGGCTAATGCTTTTCCATCTTGTTTAAATCAGTTCAAAGTTAGTTTGGACTAGACCAAATTTGGTCGGGACAATTGCAGCTTAGGCAGCTTGGTTGGGCTAATTTTAGGTTAATTTAGGCCATTAAATACAAGTGGAAATTTAGGCAGAAACTCTTGGGTTTCAATTGGGTTTTCTTTTTTATTTATGGGTTTGAATCCTTTTTTTACAAGGATTAGAAAGTTCAAATATTCAAAGGATTTAGATCTAGTTATTTATGTATTTTATTTTTTGTTTGGTTTGTTTTAAGAAAAACCATAGACATGTATTTATTTTTAAGTAACTTATTAATGATTTGGGTTTTATCTGGGCCTTTGGTTTACAACCTAAAAGGTCTATTAAGGTTGTTTTATGGGACTATTTAAGTTAAATTTGAGCTTAAATTTTTTGCAGTCGAGTGATTAATAAACCAATGTGTTTTTATGAGCAAAACTCTTGATTTTGGTTCTTCCGTGAACTTTATCGAACTTATCAAAGAATTTTTACTTTGTGGCGCTTTTTGTATACTTTTATTCTTAATTCTTATAATCAATGTTGTAACCCATTTTTGGGTCCTCGCACAAGAAGAGAGAAAATACAAAAAAAAAATTAATAAAAAAAATAGAATAAAAAAAATAAATATATATATATATCAAAAAAATATAACAGTGAAAAGAGGCTGTCAGAATGCTCAGAAAACGGTCAAAATTTGGTTCAGGAGCACAAAAATTATAATTTGGTAGTATTTTAGTGACTGATGATAGCCCTGTTGACAAAGAAAATTCAATTTTGAGGAAGAAAAGTCCAAGATTAGATGTTGGTGGACTCAATTGAATTTATTGAAGGTTTAATTAAATTTATTGAGGGTTTAATTGCAAGAAAAATTAATTTTTATGTCAATTTAGACTTTAATTGGAAGAAATTACGGTTCTGGAGTCAAAGTATAATTTTTGAAAGTTAATTTGGTCAAATCAGGGGCTTAATTGCATAAATATTGAAGTTTGATGGCCAACTAAGGACTTAATTGAAGAAATCCGAGAACAAGGACCAAAATGCAAAACGCGCGCAAAAGGAAGGACTGACGTGAAATCTGGCACTTTGGCGCCAGTTTTCATTTAAATGGAACGGCACATTTTGGGACAAACGGCGCCGTTTCATGTGTTGAAAAAAAAAAGAGATGAAACGGTGCCGTTTTGAGGCGGCACTGTTTCTTCTTCTTCTTCCCCTGGACGTGCAGCAGGGGAAGGGAAGTTTTGTTTTCTTCCCCTTGTCTCTTCCTCCCACGTGCTTTAAAGCCAAAACCGGACGCCACCTGCAGCTCCTCATGATGAGAATACAGAGAGGCCGTGTCCTGCAAGCGACGTCCCCATTGGACGTCGCAGCCGGTGCTGTGACAAGGTAGAGCGGCGGCTTCCCACCCCATGCGCAGCGATGGGACGGGGCAGGGTCGTTCCAGCTCCCCCTGCCCCTATAAATACCGTCTGAGTGCAACAAAAGAAAAAAAAAGGAAAAAAAGGAAAAAGGCCGAGAAAAGAGAGAAGACGGCAGGAAAAAGGGGGGAAACGGAGAGAGAGAAACCGACTGGGTAGAGAGAGAAACGACCGAAACTGAGAAACACAAAAAAAACAGGGGAATATCGGCTGGGAAATTGAGAGAGACAGACGGGGCGAAGAGAGAAAAAGAACAGAAGGGATAAACCAGCGGGGAAGGAAACGCCGACTGGTGTCTCTGCACAGTGGAGAAGAAGCGCCACTGCTATCACTGGGTCTCACCGTCATCGCCACCGCAGCGCCACCGAGAACAGCCACCATCATCGCCAGCTCAACCGCCCGAGATCACCGCCTCAGGTAATTATTCTTCTTCTCCCCTAGCCGACTCTGCATGCTATAAGGAAATAATTAGCTGGTTACTGTGCATATGCACAGTGACCGACTAATTAATTAACTGGTTACTGTGCTCACGCACAGTAACCAGCCAGGGGTTCCTTCCCTTCTCCGGTGGGCTGGAACATCAGCCCAACCCGCGCGGCTGGGCTGAGTCCAGCCCCTTTTTGTGTCGGGTTGGAACATCAGCCCAGCCCACGCGGCTGGGCTGAGTCCACCCCTATTAACTAAAGGCTGAGTCCAGCCTTGTGGCTGGGCCAATACAGGCCCAGCCCAGTCCCTTTTGTGTTTTTTTATTATTTCTTTTTTGCGTTTTTCCTTTTTTATATATATCTATATATTTTTTTTGTGATTTTCCCTTCTACGTCATTTAGACTAAGATTGGTTTGTATTTTTATATCATAAAAATACAAATCCGGTATTTAAAATACCCGGTTTTCAAAAAAAAAACTTTTGTTTTCATGCATACGGCTAAGTCTCTCAAAGCTAAAAAGAAAAAAAGAAATCATATTGTATTTTATACAAAAATAGAAAACTTGAAAAAAATTATATATTATATTTTAGCATGCATTTCAGCTTTAATAACCAGTTTATTAAAGTCATGAGAACTTTGCCAATATTTCAAAAAAATCAAAAATATATTTTTGTTTAGTTTTAATGTCTGGGATTACGAATTCATACGTAAAATGTATTCCTGATTTTAAAAAATGTAGTTCTTTTATAGACATTAGGGCCGGTTAGATTTTTTCCCCTATAAGATAAGAACCTCCTTACTGAGGAGGGCTTTTCTTGAACCCTAGACGGACCTACATGAGAAGACCTTAGATTTTTTATCAGACAATAAAACAATGCAGCTTACCTTAGGTAGGACGTATTTGGGGTGTTAATACCTTCCCTTTACGCAACCAGTCTCCGTACCCAATTTCTGAGACCAGTTAGGGTTCCTAGTGACCAAAATACTAGGTGGCGACTCCTACGCCATTTTTCACCGCTAAGAGACAAAGAATTCCTTATCTCCCCACATTTACCAGATATATATCCATTACAATGAGGGTGGACGATCGCCGCTACGTCGACACGTGCGACAGAATGGCGACTCCGCTGGGGACCTTGTGGACTAAGCATTGTTTTGTCTGGTTTTTTTTCTTTGGTTTTATGTGTGTTATTTTTAAGATGAATTTCCTTTAGTTATTTGCTCATATGCTTTAAATTTGTACATATTTGTTCATGCATTATATAATTGTGTCATGCATCATTCATGTTATATGAGAGTTTGTGCTGAAAAGCTTTAAGTTAAGTAGGGGACTAGCGGCTTACCTTACGACTTTTAGTCAAGGTTTAAGTTTGTGTAAACCCCAACTCTTCGCTGAGTGCTTAGACTGGTAACAGTTGGTACACGTGACCATCTCATTGCCTACAAGCCCCCATATTGCCTCCACGAGGGTGATCACTGGGACAGCAAGAGACCCTTTTTTAGAGACTGAATAGCCAACCTACCCTTATCAAGCATAAAAGAATTAGAACCGGCCATAGGGTGTATGCTCCACAAAACATATTTTGCATAAGACATAAACCTAACCATAAAGCATTTGGTTTTCAGGTCTTTTAAAAAACGATAAGATGGCCATCATTACCAAAGTTACTACTGTGGAATATGGGCAGAATTCTGAATTGTCACAACTATCAGAGGGAGATTGCTCTAGATGTGATGCAAGGAAGTTTCCAGTAGTCAAAGACCTGAATTGCGTAGTATATGAGATGAAGAGAATATTGGTCCATAGTCAGCACGTTGATGAGGCGGCGTTTTCCGGGAAGTACGGGCGATTGTTAGAAATTGCGAAGATAGAAGTATTGAACCCAGCAATCAAAGCCCTGATTAACTTTTGGGATCCCGATTACAGATGCTTTTCCTTTGGAAATGTGGATTTATGTCCCACTATAGAGGAGTATGGAATGTTGACGGAGTTTCCTAAACACCTGCACAGGGTTTATTTTCCTTTGCGAAATGACAAGGTGATTCCTGAGTTGTCAAAATTGCTGAAGATTCCACATCTAAGCAGATTTTTAGAGAAGAATGGCAGCGGTTTAAAGTGGAAATTTTTGGAGGTTGAACTAGAAAGGAAAAAGGAGCAATACGGATCAATGCTAGAAAAAGACAGGTTAATCGCTCTGGGGATATATGGTCTCGTGTTATTTCCAAGCTTAATAGGGGTTATAAGTCTAGAAGCTGCTGCTGCATTTGTGGAATATGAAAATACTCATGTCAACCCTACAACTGCCATATTGGCTGAGACCTTTCTGACCCTCAACCATTTTAGGAAGACGGGGAAAGGCGTAATGAGATGTTGTACTCAATTATTATACATCTGGATGGTAAGCCACGTTGAAACCAAGAAGCCGATCTTTAATAATTTTTTGTGGTTTAACCAATAACCCTTGAAGATAGTGGAGGAAGAAGAATGGGGAAGCTTGGGTGATCAAGGTTAGATGAAAAAACTGCAAGAGTTACCTAGTAGCAACTTTAGTTGGAAGGCCCCTTGGGTTAAATCGGTTGATGTCATAGTAAGTTGTGGACAAAAATGTTGGGTACCTTTAATTGGGATCACAGGTTACGTCAGCTATGCTCCGGCTCTGGTGATAAGACAATTAGGCGGCATACAACACATCCCAAGAACTGTGGGACTTGCTGAATTTTCCGGGTTTTTGAAGGATTAATCCGCGCGAGAAGTTCTTGAAACCATCAAACAAGATTGGAGCCATTTGACCCTAATTCAAAAGGAGTCTGAAAGGTTGAGAGACCCTAGCTCAAGTGAAGGATATGAAAAGTGGAGGAATTTGACCCCGACTGCTGCTCCTAGGAAGCCATGTTCTGAAGACGGGCCTTCACGAATTATAGAAGGGTCATTGAAAAGAAAAAAGGTCAGCAATGAGGAAGACCTTATGGAGCAATTAGAAAGGCTCCAAATAGAATTGGGAAAGAGTAAGGGAGATAAAGCAGCTTTAGAAAGGATGATGATGGAAGGAGATAAAAGCAGAGCGTTTCTAAATGAACAGCTCGAATCCAGAGACGCGAAAATAGTGAGGTTGGAGCTGCAACTGAGCAAAGAAAAGGCTGTGATAGAAGAGTCCGAGGAAGAAAGAGGGAGACTGATTTTGGATTGGATGCAAAGCAGCTCTGAATTGGAAGCATTGAAAGCTGACTTCAATGACTATCAAGAGAATGTTGAGTACAATCAGGACAAATTCTTGCATGTTCAAGCAAAATTGTTGGACCGAATTGAGAAGTATGATGAGTTAAACAAGAAATATGTAATGATAGAAAGTCGGCTAGCTGAATTGCAAGAGTTCGAAAGAAAAGGGAAGGAAGAGGAGGTTGTTAAGGCAGATTTGGCAGCTAAGAAAAATGAAATTAGGATGCTGAAGGTGAAGTTTGACAAAGAACGAGAAAAGGTAAAACAGTTGACCGAAAAGTTGGAAGTTTCAGAAAAACATAAAGAACAGATCGACACCAACAACAATACCTTGAATCGGAACAACATGTTGCTTATAGAGAAGATGGCCAAAGTAGATGAGCAAATGGATGAGGCTGCCATTCATGCACGGATTATTAGAGCCAATGCTCGAAGGGTGGGGAGGGACATCTTTCGTTATCGACAAAGCTTGGCTGAGACAGATGCCTTCTTGGAAAAAATTAAGAATCGAGGCCTCGCTTTCCTACCAGCGGCTAGAGATATGAATGAAGAGGAAGATTGATGTATTTTTCTTTTTATTATTTTGTATCCTCTTTTCAAGAGATGTATTAGCCAATATTGTTAATGAAAAGGGGTCTTGACCCATCTTTTGTGAAAAAAAAATCTCTTATAGTAGGGATAAGCCTACCAAAGTAGCAGTTTGAGCAGAACTACTCCTGATAAGGAACGTGACAAAAAGAGTCCTTGCCCATTACACTAGAGAAATGTTGGCCATCGATCGTTTTTGAAAAAAAAAAAAAGAAGCTCACATTACATATGCATCATGCATTGTTCTTTATCATACATTCATTTACATTTTTCCATGCACGCCTCAGATCGTGAAACATAGGTCCCCCTTCCAAGGTCCACTACACTAGGCTAAGATCGAGAATGGAGAACGAAGAGAGGGCCATCCTAGAATCCCGCTACCAAAGTGAATTGGAATCCGTGAGAAATGAAGTTTCCCGAATGACCAATCTGCTTGAGCAACTTCTAAGAGCCAAGAACGGGGAGGGAACGTCCACCCAACCACCTATAGGAGCACCACCAGCTCATGTCCCGGAGGTATCTCAGAATTTGGGGGCAGATTCAGAGACGGAACAACACTGTACACCTGCCATTCCCATTCAGCCCGTTCAAGCTCACATCACTGTAGATTTAACGGCGGAGGGGCCTTCCGATAATAGGTCCACTGGTTTTATGAACGACGACAAGATATCCGCTTTGGAAGAAAGGTTAAGAGCAGTCGAGGGAAATGACTGGTTTGACCCCATGCGAGCTTCTGAAGTATGCTTGGTACCAAACATCATGGTACCTAAAGATTTTAGGATACCGGAGTTTACAAAGTACACTGGGTTGGAATGCCCAAACACTCACCTTCGATCCTATTGCAACAAGATGGCTGAGGTAATCCATGATGATAAGTTGCTGATCTACTTTTTCCAAGACAGTCTAGCGGGGTCTGCACTAAGCTGGTACATGAGGTTGGATAATGTCAAGATTAAGAAATGGAAGGATTTGGTGGAGGCTTTCCTTAAACAGTACAAGTTCAACTTGGAAATTGCTCCGGATCGAACGAGCCTTATGTCAATGGAAAAGAGAAGCCAGGAATCAGTAAGGGCTTATGCGCAAAGATGGAGAGATGAGGCAACGCATGTGCAACCCCCTTTGATAGAGACAGAGATGGTGACTTTGTTTGCCAATACATTCAAGGCACCTTACTACGAGCATTTAATGGGTAGCTCATCTCAACATTTCTATGATGCTGTGCGTGTGGCAGAAAGAATAGAGCAAGGGATTAAAACTGGGCGCATAGCGGAGCCTTTAGAGAAGAAAGGCTTTATCGGAAGGAAAAGGGAAGGTGATGTTAACAATGTGGAAGGCGGGTACAAAGGCAAGAAAGTAAATCACCAAAACCCACAAATACCTACCCATCAATTCGCCAACATAAACTTTACCAAACTTTTTAACACCAATCGCACAAATCACCAGCCAAACAACCAAAGCAACCACCCAAGGCCATATACAGGATACACTTCAGAACAGCTACCTCCACTACCCATGCCTTTAAAAGACTTGTATGCTAAACTGCTGAGCATTGGACAGATAGCTCCGATCCTTCTACCGCCAATCCAACCGCCTTTTCCCATATGGTATAAGCCAGAATTGACTTGCGAATACCATACCGGTAATCCGGGGCATGGAATTGAAACCTGTTACGCCTTTAAAAGGAGATTGTTAGAGCTTATCAAAAGGGGGTGGGTATCTTTCGAAGACATGCCCAGCATCAATTCAAATCTATTGCCTAATCATGCTGCAAGTAATAGTGGAGTGGGCATGATAGAAGTGGGGAATCAAAGCAAGGCGCTGAAGGTATCCATGAAGAAGTTGTATGACATGTTGGTAAAGACAGGATTTTGATAAATGTTGAAGGCCATTTGAAGGGAGGGGACTATTGTGAGTTCCATGGGAGAGAGGGACATCATATTGAGGATTGCATCGAGTTTCGCGAGAAGGTTGCGAAAATGATGACAATGGGGGAGTTGAGGATCGAACCCGTAGAGGGCAGTCGTGAGGTGAGTATGATGGAAGGTCAAGATAAGATGGCAGGAGTATGTAGGGTCCAACCAACAGCCAATGGGCCACCAAAGTTGATCTTGGCTAAACCTTCCTACACAAAAGGAAATCACAATGCCATGCCTTATAATTATGGTTTCGCTGCCAACATTCAAACCCCTCTTCCTTTGTTCCAAACTAAAATCAGTGGATTAACTCGGAGTGACCGGTGCTTCACTCCCGAAGAGTTGAGGAAGGCAAAAGGCAAAGAAGTGATAGATCTTGACAAAGCAATGAAAGTTAATAAACCAGTAACTGAAGAGGAGTCGACTGAATTTTTGAAGTTGATAAAGCATAGTGAATATTGCATACTAGATCAATTAAAAAAGACTCCAGCAAGGATCTCCCTTATGTCCTTGATACTCAGCTCCGAGCCGCATCGAAACGCTTTGCAAAAAGTTTTGAAAGAGGCGTATGTACCCCAAGACATTGAACAGAAAACCATGAAGCATTTGGTGGGGAGAATCCATGCTACTAATTACCTGTATTTCACAGCGGATGAGCTTGACGCTGAAGATGCGCTTTGCAAAAAGTTTTGAAAGAGGCGTATGTACCCCAAGACATTGAACAGAAAACCATGAAGCATTTGGTGGGGAGAATCCATGCTACTAATTACCTGTATTTCACAGCGGATGAGCTTGACGCTGAAGGTACCGGACACAACAAGCCCTTATACATTACTGTTAGGTGCAAGGACTGCCTCATAGGAAAGGTGCTCGTTGATAATGGCTCGGCTCTTAACGTATTGCCAAAGCATATTCTGAAAGAAATGCCGATCGATGAATCTCATATGAAGCCAAGTACCATGATGGCCAGAGCATATGACGGCTCACCTAGACCAATAATTGGGACTTTAGAAGTGGAGCTATATGTGGGACCGCAAATGTTCTTAGTGACATTTCAAGTTATGGATATCCACCCTTCCTATAGTATGTTGTTAGGAAGACCTTGGATTCATGCGGCTGGGGCGGTAACTTCATCATTACACCAATGCTTGAAGTATATCATGAACGGGATGTTGGTGACTGTCAAAGTTGAGGAGACAATATCCATGATAAGGAATGTGGCTATACCTTTTTATTGAGGCGGAGGGTTGCAAGGATAACAATATCCATGCTTTTGAGATTATAAACACTGATTGGGTGCCTGAGAACACAATCCTAAAAAGGCCAAGGATCTCTGAAACCGCAAGGATGGCGGCTCAATGCTTCTTACGTGGGATCCCCTTTCAGTGTAATCCTATCACTGAGGTACCAAAAAGGGCTAACCCAATAAAGATGAAATATGCTGATCAAAGATTTGGGTTGGGGTATAAACCTAAAAAAGAGGATCATCGGTGGGCTGCCGGTCGGAGAAGGGAAAGAAGAATGGCTAGGATTGAAGGAAGAGAGCCTGAAGAAGAAAAGCTAGAAATCCCTCCCCTTAGAGTGACATTCCCAAAGGCTGCATATGTAATGCAACCCGAAAAAGGAGCAGAAAGCCTTGGTCAAGAACTGTAAAAAATGAGCATAAACACCTTGGAGGAGGATAACATGGAAGGAGGTGACATGAAGACGGTAGCGGGAAGGAAGGATGAAGCCCTGCCACAACTAACTATCCACTCCATGGAAGAAGTCTCTGCTAAGACCTTCATACGAAAGCTAGCCGAAGGCGAGAAGTTTCAAAACTGGGTGACTCAAGAATCCCCAGTAGTGTTTAAAATGTAAACCAACTTCGTTTTCCTTAACATGCTTTTGTCATTGCTTTTGTTTGCTTTATTCTCCCTAGTTGACAATCAAGGCTCATGATGTCAATTAGATTTTGTCGTTGTTGTTGAGCCCACCTTTTGTTTTAAAATAATGAGATCATGCGTTTCAAAATTTATCTTTTTATTTGTGCATTTACACCAAACACTTTCCGCTTTCAGGAACCCTGAAAGCGGATCTTCCACAACATCACATACACTTAGCATCGAGAATGAATGGCCAAACTTTAACGAACATGTGATCACCATGGAAGAGGAAGAATGGGATGAAAGCAATGTTAGGGAATTTACAAAGTTAGTAGAGCAACATGAACAAACCCGGGAACCAGCTACAGAAGAACTAGAAACCATAAACTTGGGTAATGATCAGATTAAAAGAGAGTTAAAAATAGGGACCTTAACCACTCCTGAGGAAAGAGTAGAGGTAATAGCCCTATTACAAGAATATGCAGATGTTTTTGCTTGGTCTTACGAGGATATGCCTGGTTTGGATAGAAATATTGTCGTGCATAAGATACCGCTGGAGGAAGGTTGTAGACCAATCAAGCAGAAGTTGAGGAGAGCCCACCCGGATGTTTGGATCAAAGTTAAGACAGAGCTCGAAAAACAGTGGAATGCAGGCTTTCTAGAAGTAGTTAAATATTCGCAATGGGTATCCAACATTGTTGTTGTACCAAAGAAAGAAGGAAAGATTAGAGTTTGTGTGGACTTCAGGAATTTAAACAAAGCTAGCCCCAAAGATGATTTTCCTCTGCCACATATAGATGTTTTGGTCGACAATGCTGCACGTAGTTCCACATATTCCTTTATGTATGGTTTCTCGGGATACAACCAGATAAAAATGGCTCTAGAAGATAAGGCAAAAACAACTTTTGTTACACCATGGGGGACATATTGCTACAAGGTTATGCCATTTGGTCTAAAGAATGCAGGAGCCACCTATCAGAGAGCCATGGTGACTCTATTCCATGATATGATGCACAAGGAAATTGAGGTGTATGTAGATGATATGATTGCTAAGTCCAAGAGGGGAGAAGACCATGTAAAGGTCCTGAGGAAGTTATTTGAGCGTTTGAGGAAGTATGAACTGAAGCTCAACCCTGCAAAATGTTCGTTTGGAGTTAAGTCTGGAAAGTTACTAGGATTTGTGGTAAGTGACAAAGGTATAGAGGTGGATCCTGAAAAAATGAAGGCCATCCAATCCATGCCATCCCCAAAGACAGAGAAGGAGGTGAGGGGATTCTTAGGAAGATTGAACTATATTGCCAGATTTGTAGCTCAATTAACCACAACATGTGAACCTGTCTTTCGACTATTGAGGAAGAAGAATCCTGGGATTTGGAATGAAGAGTGTGAGGAGGCATTCAATAAAATCAAGCAATACTTACAGAGTCCGCCTTTGCTTGTTCCTCTTGTATCAGGAAGGCCTTTAATATTATATCTGACAGTGACTGAAACAGCTATGGGATGTGTATTGGGTCAGCATGATGAAACTGGAAGGAAAGAAAGGGCCATTTATTACCTGAGTAAGAAGTTCACCGGATGTGAGTCTAGATACACGGTGATAGAAAAACTCTGTTGTGCATTAGTATGGGCGACAAAAAGATTACGATATTACATGTTGTATCACACCACTTGGTTGATTTCAAAAGTGGATCCGCTAAGGTACATATGTGACAAGCCTTATCTCTCAAGCCGAATTGCAAGGTGACAGGTTTTGTTGTCAGAATATGACATAGTATATGTGACAAGGAAAGCCGTGAAAGGGAGCGCGATTGCCGACCATCTGGCTGATAATGCTGTTGAAGATTACAAGCTATTGGATTTTGATTTCCCTGATGAAAATGTATTATCAATAGCGGGAGAAGAAGAGAAGACAAATTGGTGGACCATGTTTTTTGATGGAGCAGTGAATGTTTATGGTAATGGGGCCGGCGCGGTGATAATCTCTCCTGACCAGAAGCAGTATCCGGTTTCAGTTAAATTGTGTTTTGAATGCACCAACAATACAGCTGAATATGAGGCTTGTATCTTGGGTTTAGAAGCTGCGTTAGAGCTGAAGATCAGAAAGATAGATGTATATGGTGACTCAATGTTGATTATCTGTCAGGTGAAAGGAGAATGGCAAACCAAGGAAGAAAAGTTGAGGCCGTATTAGGAATGTTTATCCACACTGTCAGAAGAATTTGAAGAGATAAGATTCACCCATCTAGGAAGAGAAGGGAACCGTTTTGCAGATTCTTTGGCCACATTGGCTGCTATGGCTACGATTAATCTAGGGCATAAGGTACATGCTGTACACATAGACATCAGAAATAACCCAACTCACTGTTGCTCGGTTGAAGGAGAGATAGATGGAAAGCCTTGGTATTATGATATCAAGAATTTTGTGCAAAATCAGGAATACCCAGTGGGAGCTTCGAAGATGGACAAGAAAACCCTAAGAAGGTTGGCCATGGATTTCTATCTAGACGGAGAGATTCTGTATAAAAGATCATTTGACGGAACCTTGCTAAGGTGTTTGAATGAGACATATGCTAAAAATGCTTTACGTGAGGTACATGAAGGGATTTGCTCGACTCATGCTAACGGGCATATGGTAGCAAGGAAAATACAGAGGGCTGGTTATTTCTGGATGACATTAGAGAAGGACTGCTTCAACTATGTCAGGAAATGTCACAAGTGTCAAGTGCATAGTGATAAGGTCAATGCGCCTCCGACTCCTCTGTTTAATCTAGCGTCTCCCTGGCCATTTGCGATGTGGGGGATTGATGTGATTGGACCTGTTAACCCAAAAGCCAGTAATGGGCACAGATTCATCCTCGTAGCTATTGACTACTTCACGAAATGGGTAGAAGCCAGTTCATACGCCCTTGTAACACAGAAAGTGGTGAAGAGGTTTATAGAAAAAGACTTAATTTGTCGCTATGGTCTGCCAGAAAAGATAATGACTGATAATGCCCAGAATTTCAACGGCAAAATGATCGTGGAGCTTTGTACCAAATGGAAAATCAAGCATTCAAATTCCTCACCATATAGGCCCAAGATGAATGGTGCCGTGGAAGCAGCCAACAAGAACATCAAGAAAATTATTCAGAAAATGGTAGTCACTTACAAGGATTGGCATGAGATGTTGTCGTTCGCTCTCCATGCGTATCGCACTGCAGTAAGGACCTCGACAAGAACTACTCCATATGCTCTGGTATATGGAATGGAGGCGGTGATGCCTTTGGAAGTAGAAATACCTTCGTTGAGGGTGTTGATGGATTCAAAATTAGAAGAAGCTGAATGGGCCAAAGTAAGATATGAACAATTAAACCTGATCAGTGAAAAGAGGCTAGCTGCAATCTGTCATCATCAACTCTACCAGAAAAGGATGGCCAAGGCATATGACAAAAAGGTTAGACCTCGCATATTCCAAGAAGGAGATCTAGTGCTGAAGAAACTATTGTCTTTACCAGGAGAAGATCAAAGCAAATGGGCCCCAAATTATGAAGGTCCTTATGTAGTGAAGAAGGCTTTCTCAGGAGGAGCTTTGAAGTTGTCTAGAATGGATGGAGAAGATCTAGCCAGACCTGTGAATTCTGATTCTGTAAAGAGATATTATGTCTAACGTGTTCAGCTTTCCCCCCAAATCAATAAAGCAAAGTTTGGCCATGATTTCTTTGTGTAAAGAACCTTTTTTTGTTGCATAGATCTCACAGCACTTAATTTGTTTATTTTCAAAAAGAAAAGTCTTGAAAGAACTGGTTTTGTGCATGATTACAAGGAATATATCATAAAATGCTCAAAAATGAAATTTAAGCTCTTCCCAGTAAAGAGGTGACCGAACTAAACAAACCCCAAAGCCAACCCTATCATGAAACCTTGCCTCTGATAGCATTTTGAATTGTATGGATAAATGGTTAGGTAAGTATCTTCATAATCACTCGCATGTTCCTTCCGAGATAAGAACAAGGTTTATCAATCCTAATAATGTGCGTCTTGAAATGAGGAAAGATCATCTTTGTCATCCCTTCACTCTTTAAAGATTTCATCCTTTATAGTCCCCATTTGAGCTGGATTGAGTTTCTTCTTTATAACAAACCCGACTAGGACCACACCTCGTACTGGGGGCAATAAGAGATCTTTTGTTAGAAAAGATGAAGACAATGGTAGAAAAAAAGAAAGGGGTAAAGAATGGAAGCCTAACAATTGAGAAGAGGATAAGGAGAAAAGGGAGAAGTAATTAGAGCAAATCAAAAAAAAAAGAGAGAGAGAGAGAGAAAGTAAAGAGGACTCGGATCTTTAAAAGTTAAGACCCCACAATTGGGGGCATCACCAAAAAAGGAGAGGAATAAATAAAGAAGGTGATGGTTTGATAATGCTTTAAGATTAAGATGAAGATGAGGATCTTTAAGCAAGCTTCTCTAAACACAGCCTACGAGGCAGTTTCATAAAAAAAAACCAAAAAAAAAACAAAAGATAGAAGAAGAGTGGTCCTAAGTCTTTAAACCCTCAAACACCGTTGAGCCTTAAAGCACCCTTTTCTTTCATAGCCCATAGACGTAACCTACATTACAAGCCTTCAGAAGTCCTTTCTAATCTCGCACACATAACTTGGGTTAATAAACGGTGGTCTTATAACTCACAAGAGTTAACAAATGAGTGATAGTCCGTTTTTGTCCATGAAAAAAAAAGGGCTAATATGAGACATTTTCCTTTTCTACACAACCTTTTCATATAGATACAGATACTTAAAGATTAAACATAAGGTCCTTGGATAAAAGCCCTGGCTTAAAGACAAACCGCATTCCAGAAACCGATAAAAACCTCAATGGGAGTTGCTTAAAAGAGTTTTCGATGCGTATATTGAAAGTTTCAGTTGTCATGAACAAATTCAAGTCTTTTTAAAGATTTTTTATTTTGGGAAAGATTTTGTTGCGTGCTGGAACGAAAACCAAAAAGCCCTTAAACTTGAGAAAGACAAATTAAAGCATTGATAAGAGCATGATAAGAAGCAATGACAAGTTATGCATTTTTTTTTTAAAAAGGTCACCTAATAACAAGGTTGAGGATTTTCTTCCCTAAGATGTGATGGATAGAAGAGACATGATGGGAAATGGATCCAACATGCCATTTCGAGCACGTGAACAAGATCGTGTTGAGAGAGTTTCAGAAAATTGAAGGAAGTAATGGGACCTATGTTTCCAAACCAGGTAAGGGTGCATGCATGACATCTAACCTCAAAGCATTGCATCAAACATTTTTGTTGACTTGTTACGAAAAAAATCCTCATTATAGTCCAGCAAGATTAGGGACAGAAAGAATCTTTGAGTTGATGAACAACGAAGAATCATAGTTTTGACCTTGGAACGAGAAGAAAATGAGATAAACCCTAACATTAGGGAAATCTCAAAGAAATAAAAAGAACAATGAAGAAGAGTCTTCAATTCGAACCCTATCATTTGGAAGAAGAAGCATTTTTGGTTAAAGAGGGATCGCCAGGTGGGATTCCAGGTTGACCTAGTTGCACCAAGATTTTGGTTCTAGTTGAAGGGGATCGGCGAAGGGATCTCAGTTCAGCTTAACCACAAAGATTTTGGCTCTGGTTGAAGGGGATCGGCGAAGGGATCTCAGTTCAGCTTAACCACACAGATTTTGGTTCTGGTTAAAGAGGATCGGCGAAGGAATCTCAGTTTAGCTTAACCACACACAGACCTTGGTTCTGGGTAAAGGGGATCGGCGAAGGGATCTCAGTTTAGCCTAGCCATGAAAAGACTTTGGTTATGGTTAAAGGGGATCGGTGAAGGGATCTCAGTTTAACCTAACTGCAAGGGATTATGCTTCTGGTTGAAAGGGATCGGCGAAGGGATCTCAGTTCAGCTTAACCACATAGATTTTGGTTCTAGTTAAAGGGGATCGGCGAAGGGATCTCAATTTAGCTTAACCACACACAGACTTTGGTTCTGGTAAAAGGAGATCGGCGAAGGGATCTCAGTTTAGCCTAACTGCAAAGGATTTTGGTTCTGGTTGAAGGGGATCGGCGAAGGGATCTCAGTTTAGCCTAGCCACGAAGAGACTTTGGTTCTGGTTAAAGGGGATCGGCAAGGGGATCTCAGTTTAGCCTAACTGCAAAGGATTTTGGTTCTGGTTGAAGGGGATCGGCGAAGGGATCTCAATTTAGCCTAGCCACGAAGAGACTTTGGTTTTGGTTAAAGGGGAGTGGCGAAGGGACCTCAGTTTAGCCTAACTGCAAAGGATTTTGGTTCTGGTTGAAGGAGATCGGCGGAGGGATTTCAGTTTAGCCTAGCCAAGAAGAGATTTTGATTCTGGTTAAAGGGGATCGGCGAAGGGATCTCAATTTAGCCCAACCACACATGAATTTTGGGTCTGGTTAGAGGGGATCGGCGAAGGGATCTCAGTTTAGCCCCACCAAGTAGACTTTGGCTCTGGTTGAAGAGGATTGCTATAAAGGTAGAGTTTCAGGTCAGCTAAGTTGTGAGAAGATCAGTTTTGGAAGTTAACTTTTGTTTATCTTTACAAAACTTACTTTGCAAAGTCTTTGCTCCGTAAGTATTATAAAGAGGGGGCATCTGTTGTAACCTATTTTTGGGTCCTCGCACAAGAAGAGAGAAAACACAAAAAAAAATTAATAAAAAAATAGAATAAAAAAATAAAAATAAAAATAAATATATATATATATATATATATCAAAAAAAATATAACAGTTAAAAGAGGCTGCCAGAACGCTCAGAAAATGGTCAAAATTTGGTTCAGGAGCACAAAAATTATAATTTGGCAGTATTTTAGTGACTGATGATAGCCCTGTTGACAAAGAAAATTCAATCTTGAGGAAGAAAAGTCCAAGATTAGATGTTGGTGGACTCAATTGAATTTATTGAAGGTTTAATTAAATTTATTGAGGGTTTAATTGCAAGAAAAATTGATTTTTATGTCAATTTAGGCTTTAATTGGAAGAAATTACGGTTCCGGAGTCAAAGTATAATTTTTGAAAGTTAATTTGGTCAAATCAGGGGCTTAATTGCATAAATATTGAAGTTTGATGGCCAACTAAGGACTTAATTGAAGAAATCCAAGAATAAGGACCAAAATGCAAAACACGCGCAAAAGGAAGGACTGACGTGAAATCTGGCACTTTAGCGCCAGTTTTCATTTAAATGGAACGGCGCATTTTGGGACAAACGGCGCCGTTTCATGTGTTGAAAAAAAAAAGAGATGAAACGGTGCCGTTTTGAGGCGGCACTGTTTCTTCTTCTTCTTCCCCTGGACGTGCAGCAGGGGAAGGGAAGTTTTGTTTTCTTCCCCTTGTCTCTTCCTCCCACGTGCTTTAAAGCCAAAACCGGACGCCACCTGCAGCTCCTCATGATGAGAATACAGAGAGGCCGTGTCCTGCAAGCGACGTCCCCATTGGACGTCGCAGCCGGTGCTGTGACAAGGTAGAGCGGCGGCTTCCCACCCCATGCGCAGCGATGGGACGGGGCAGGGTCGTTCCAGCTCCCCCTGCCCCTATAAATACCGTCTGAGTGCAACAAAAGAAAAAAAAAGGAAAAAAAGGAAAAAGGCCGAGAAAAGAGAGAAGACGGCAGGAAAAAGGGGGGAAACGGAGAGAGAGAAACCGACTGGGTAGAGAGAGAAACGACCGAAACTGAGAAACACAAAAAAAACAGGGGAATATCGGCTGGGAAATTGAGAGAGACAGACGGGGCGAAGAGAGAAAAAGAACAGAAGGGATAAACCAGCGGGGAAGGAAACGCCGACTGGTGTCTCTGCACAGTGGAGAAGAAGCGCCACTGCTATCACTGGGTCTCACCGTCATCGCCACCGCAGCGCCACCGAGAACAGCCACCATCATCGCCAGCTCAACCGCCCGAGATCACCGCCTCAGGTAATTATTCTTCTTCTCCCCTAGCCGACTCTGCATGCTATAAGGAAATAATTAGCTGGTTACTGTGCATATGCACAGTGATCGGCTAATTAATTAACTGGTTACTGTGCTCACGCACAGTAACCAGCCAGGGGTTCCTTCCCTTCTCCAGTGGGCTGGAACATCAGCCCAGCCCACGCGGCTGGGCTGAGTCCACCCCTATTAACTAAAGGCTGAGTCCAGCCTTGTGGCTGGGCCTGTATCTTTTGTGTTTTTTTATTATTTCTTTTTTGTGTTTTTCCTTTTTTATATATATATCTATATATTGTTTTTGTGATTTTCCCTTCTACGTCATTTAGACTAAGATTGGTTTGTATTTTTATATCATAAAAATACAAATCTGGTATTTAAAATACCCGGTTTTCAAAAAAAAAACTTTTATTTTCATGCATACGGCTAAGTCTCTCAAAGCTAAAAAGAAAAAAAGAAATCATATTGTATTTTATACAAAAATAGAAAACTTGAAAAAAAATATATATTATATTTTAGCATGCATTTCGGCTTTAATAACCAGTTTATTAAAGTCATGAGAACTTTGCCAATATTTCAAAAAAATCAAAAATATATTTTTGTTTAGTTTTAATGTCTGGGATTACGAATTCCTACGTAAAATGTATTCCTGATTTTAAAAAATGTAGTTCTTTTATAGACATTAGGGCCGGTTAGATTTTTTCCCCCATAAGATAAGAACCTCCTTACTGAGGAGGACTTTTCTTGAACCCTAGACGGACCTACATGAGAAGACCTTAGATTTTTTATCAGACAATAAAATAATGCAGCTTACCTTAGGTAGGGCGTATTTGGGGTGCTAATACCTTCCCTTTACGCAACCAGTCTCCGTACCCAATTTCTGAGACCAGTTAGGGTTCCTAGTGACCAAAATACTAGGTGGCGACTCCTACGCCATTTTTCACCGCTAAGAGACAAAGAATTCCTTATCTCCCCACATTTACCAGATATATATCCATACATTGAGGGTGGACGATCGCCGCTACGTCAACACGTGCGACAATCAACATGGCAAATTTCATCCAATACTTTTAGTTTTTTTATTTAGGTAATCTTTGAGTCAAAGATTTTATTTGAAATATGATTTTAGCTTTTCAGGAATTGTTGTTAATTTTGATATGGTTTCAAAAGTTATTACCCTTCAGATTCTCATCATTTGGTATCAGAGTAATGCTTTAAAATCAAGTGTTATCAATCTTTTATTTTTTGTGTTTAGTTTTAATTTCTTATAAATGTTTTTTTATCCATATTGTTTTAGTTCAATTGGTTTTTTGTCAAGTTGTTTGTTTAATTTTCTTTGTTGTCTGATTTATGTTTGGTTCTAAGATATATATATCTTCAAAGGTTATTACCCTTCAGATTCTCATCATTTGGTATCAGAGTAATGTTTTAAAATCAAGTGTTATCAATCTTTTATTTTTTGTGTTTAGTCTTAATTTCTTATAAATGTTTTTTTATCCATATTGTTTTAGTTCAATTGGTTTTTTGTCAAGTTGTTTGTTTAATTTTCTTTGTTCTCTGATTTATGTTTGGTTTTAAGATATATATATATATAAAGAAAGGGTTATTTATGTTATTTTATTAAGAATTTTTTTAAAAAGAGAATGAAAATCATAAAAGTAGGCTGTTAGAATTAGGTTGTTAAGAAATTGTCTAAATTAGGTATTTACAAAGTTCTTATGGTGAATTTGGGTTGTTAGAAGAATTCCAAAACTAAATTAGGTTTGATATTAAATTTTTTGTTTGGTTTTGGATTGTTAAGTATGTAAAAGTTTCGAGCAAATTAGATTAATTATATACACTCTTGGTTTGTTAGAAATTTTTTTTATTTTGGTAATAGTTTAATGAGTATTTATTTAAAACACATTTGAGAAAATTTGTATAGATTAGGTTCAATCAGTTTGGTATATATTTTAGTATTGATTTTTGGGTCTAATTCTTGATTTCATAGTATTTATTTCATATGTCTTATTATTGATTTCATAATTTTATAATGTTATTATTTGTTTGTATCTTATTTTCCTTGATTGTTTTCATTGATTGAATACATTAGGTTGAACTTTTCAATCTGAATTTTATTGATTATTTTGTTTAGTTATTTAAAGAGTTAAATAGGGGAGTTTGAGAGGGAAAGGGTGAAAAAGAAGAGCATATTATCTTGAAAAGAAAGAATTTAAGATACACTTAAGTATAACGACGTTTATTTAAGTGTAAAAACATAAGGAAATGTGCAAGAAATTTTTTTTTTCTTATTACTAACTTATTTTATAAATATGAATATGTTATCCAAAAGTGAATCACCATACAAGGAGGGGAAGCTCGATAATTCTTTTGTGTTATAGGTCATGCTACAATAGTTGGAGTAAATATAGTTGATGTTTAGCGAGGTCACAAATTGGTTAGATCAATAAAAAATAAGGATTAATAATATAAAAAGAGGACCACCATTACAAGTTGCTAATTACAAAATGTTGTTAAGGTGGGTTTCCATATTTGTAAATGAGTATGTTAGCGAGAATGAGGATGGAGATGCAAATAAATTTGAATAGGCTTCATTCAGCCAAGGTGGAAGATTTTAGCAATAAAGGGGTTTTGATGATGACATGTTGTGGCCAAACATATATAAAGGGTAGGTGTGATTTTGGGATCCGTGATGGTTTGGATAGAAACCTAAGGAACATCAAGATGAAAACTTCTGTTTTTTTATAATAGAAATGATCCAGATGCATATTTATAATGTGAGAAAAAGGTAAAGTTGATTTTATATTGTTACAAATATTCAAAGGTGGTGAATGTAAAACTTTTTGTTTTTAGTTCATTAATTATACTATAATTTGGTGGGATTAGGTTGTTCTGAGTAAGAAGAGAAATCTTTAGAGGCTTGTTGAAACTTAGGAGGAAATGAAGGAAATTATGAAGAAGAGATTTGTCATTAGTCTATAGTCGTTACGATTTGGATTGGGCATGGTTCAATTTCATTATGGCTTATGGGTTACTATTTCTCTAGCCTATTTAAATAAGTTCAAAGTTGGTTTGGACCATACCAAATTTGATCTGAATAATAACACATTGGGCAATTCAGTTTGGGTTGATTTTAGATTGCTTTTCGACCATTAAACGCAAGTGACGGCTTAGGAAGCAACTCTTGGTTCCAACCAGGTTTTATTTCCTTTTTATAGGCTTGAATCCTTATTTTACAAGGACTAAAAAGTCAAAATATTCAAAGAATCCAAATCTGGTTTTTTATGTGTTTTATTTTTGGTTTGAGTTGTTTCAAGATAAACTATAAACTTATATTTATTTTTCAATAACTTATTGATTTGGGTTTTATTTGGGCTTTTGGTTTACAACCTAAAAGGGACATTAAGATTACCTTTTGAGATTATTTAAGTTAAATTTGAGCTGAAAGTTTTGGTAGGTAAGTGACTAATAAACCAGTGTGTTTCATTTTATGAGCAAAACTCTTGCTTTTGATTCTTCTATGAACTTTATCGAACTTATAAAAGAATTCTGACTTTATGGCATTCTTTCTATACTTATGTTTCTTGATTCTTATAATCACCCGGTCAAAATTTCATCCAATACATTTGGTTCTCTAATTCAAATAATCTTTGTGTCATAGTTTTTATTCTCTTTCTGATTTTAGCTTTTTAGAAATTGTTGTTAATCTTATTGTGGGTTTTAGGCTTCTTACCCTCCGGTCTTGCATCAAAATTTCAGTGCATACAACCATGACAACTTAACTTCAAATGATTAAATTAAAAATAAATAAAGTTTAGCGATCAAAATATAAACCAATATAAATTTTAGGGATCTAAAAAATCACCTATGAATAATAGTTAAATAGGTTTTGTGAGAGGATGAACTCTTTGTATTAAAAAAAATTGTCCTGAAAAAAAAAAATCTACATGTTAAATGAAGTCTTATAATAGCATAGATAGAGGGATTTTAAAAGAGTTCATTTTATTTTATAAATTTAGAGTTTTGTAGTTCTAACTTTGAATTTAAATTATAAGATTATATTATAATTTTATTAAGAAAATATGAATTTAATAAAATTTTGTGAATTCTTTTATAGAAAGTTAATTGAAGAATAGTTTATTTGATCAAATATTACAAAATATATAGCATTTATATATATAGAAGGAAAATAAAAAAGAGTAAATAGATATTTATCTTTTTGTATAGAGAATTTTTATAATTATTTGAAGATATTACAACTACAGTCTCTTCAAAGTAACGAATAATTAATTAATTTTATTTATTATATTTGTTTTATCACTCAATAACTTAACCAATTATTTTATAATTTTACTAAGTACTCATACTATATTACAATTACAGTTTTTTTTTAAAATAATTATATTGTTACCTTGACAAGTCTGCTAGCATGCTAGGACGTTAATTTAACAGCGACATCAATTTGTATCTAACAAAATCTAATAGGATTAATTAATTAATGAAAACTAATAATTTAAAAATTCAAATAATAAAATTAAAAGTACGAACACTGAAATAATAATAGAAAAAATCGAAAGGTTCCATAAGACAACCTGGGCCTGGACAATTTAGTGGGCCGAAATTAATATCACTAGTGGAATCTATAA
>Ga0325410_1001832_pt1 | contig 23606 bp, 12 predicted proteins | sample PopdelMetagenome_16_FD_206182 | JGI IMG/M metagenome (GOLD analysis project Ga0325410, IMG submission 206182) | Populus deltoides microbial communities from Bellville, Georgia, United States - Xylem-PdIQD-R3 | ecosystem: Host-associated > Plants > Phyllosphere > Stem > Wood/Secondary xylem...
AAAAATTAAAAAAGATTGTGTTTTCATAAATAAATAAATAAAGATAAATTAACCTCATAAAAAATTCTTTTACCCATTAAAATCAGTTCATTTGTTTTTTTTTCAAAGATAAAATTATAATTTTATTATTATAATCCATGATAAATATTTACAGTTATTTTCAAACATGTTTTAACGATGTTGGAAGAAAAAAAAGGACACTTTTAGAACAATGCAAAATTGGAGGATTGTTGCGCGTTTGCACATGGAAAAGGAAAAAAAAAAAAAAAAAGAAGGAAAAGGAATGAAGGGTAGTATTGTGAATTAGAAATTTGAAAGTTGTGGGTGGCAGTATCGAAATATAAAAAAAGACTCAATTTGTAAAAGAGGTCCAGACCATAGTCATTGCAAGTTGATAAGATGGGTTACAGAAAGCCTAAAATACAGGTTCTTCTTCTATGATTTTGAAGTGTTTACCACTCAAAAAAACCTCTCCTGCCCAACTCGTCCCTAGCTAAACCGACCCATGATTTTATAATATTCCAAACTACAAATTAAGACAGACCCTTAAAAAAAAAAGAATAAATAAAAATAAAGCCAATTAACTCGGAGAAACGAATTATTAACCATAAAAGCCAAGTCAAATCAAACATGTGCACGCTGATATTGTAATGTACAGTGATTTTTACTTTTTACTTGAAAAAAATTAAATTATTTTTTAAATTTTTTTATGTTAATATATTAAAATTATAAAAAATATTAAAAAAATCAATTTAATATTTTTAAAATTAAATATATTTTTAAAAAAATATATAAAAATAAAAGTTATTGCGCATCTTCTCTTAATAAGATATAGTTTTTTTTTTTTTTAAGAAAAAAAAAACAGACATAGGAGCCAGGTATAAATTCCACTATATACTACTTACTAGCTAGGGGCAATCAGTAGGCTTATTTATTACACACAACGTCTAAACCTCAAGTGGGGTCAAAGACATAACCATAGATTAGAACTAGGGTTAAAAACACAAGTGGGTTAAGGTTAAGAAGCACAACCACAAAACCCAGATTTTTATTTATCAACAGTCATTGCTCCTCTTCCTCCTCCTCCTCATCATCATCATCGTCCTTCGCTTTAGCTCCCTTTCTCCCCCAAAATCTCCATAACCCCTTCCTTACTAAAAAACAATCCCATCAATAATTTCCCCTAACGCCACCACCCAAAAAAAAAAAAAAACCAATCTTTATAAACCCCCTTCACATCTTCACAAATTATTTTCATTTATTTTTTAACACTTAAATGTTTGAGCCATGGACATGACAACAACAACAACCACCCCCACCAACAACAATAACACAAACACTCCAACTCCAAAATCCCCAGAAGCATACACTGAAACACCAGCCCGGATCCATGACACAAAGCCTTTGTCTTTCACCAACGGTGTCCTCAAACGCCACTCTCCACACCACCACCACCACCACCACTTCTCACCATCTCCAATAGTCATAGCCTACAAAGAATGCCTCAAGAACCACGCCGCGACCATAGGTGGCCATGCTCTAGATGGCTGTGGAGAATTCATGTCTTCTCCAACAGCCACTCACACAAACCCCACTTCTTTAAAATGTGCTGCTTGTGGCTGCCATCGTAATTTCCACCGTCGTGAACCTGAAGATTCCCCTCCTCACACCGCCACTACAACAACCATTCAGTACCAATCTCATCACCGTCACCACCCACTCCCACCACCACAAGCTCAACCCCTGCACAATGGAAGCCCCAACTCAGCTTCTCCTCCTCCGATCTCATCCTCTTACTACCCTTCAGCTCCTCACATGTTGCTAGCACTCTCTGGTGGCATATCGGGTTTGAATGAGAATGCGAATATAAATGTTCCTCCTCCAGTTGGTTCTTCGCCGCGTAAGCGATTTAGGACAAAGTTCAGCCAGAGCCAGAAAGATAGAATGTATCAGTTTGCAGAGAGGGTTGGATGGAAGATGCAAAAAAGAGATGAAGATTTGGTTCAAGAGTTTTGCAATGAAGTTGGGGTTGACAGAGGTGTGTTGAAAGTTTGGATGCATAACAACAAGAACAGCTTGGGTAAGAAAGAACACCTTAATGGGAATAATAATGATATTCTTAGGAGCAATAATCTTGAAAACTCCGACAACAGCAACAATGAGACCAACAAGAACATTACCAACGACAACAATAACAGCAGTGAAGGCTTGAACCATCACCACAACCATCACCACTTTGAGAATGAGAGTCATGTTGGAGTACATGTTGGGACTAATGGGTCTTCCTCATCTTCTTAAAATTTTATCAGGGACTGTTGTTGTTTTTGATGATGATAATAATTGTTAGCTAGGTAGAGAGATCATGAGCAGGGATGGTATTAGTTGTTCATCTCTTTCTTTAATTCTCCATATTTTGTTTTCAAGTTTTCTGATTTTTGTTTCTAGTTTTAATTAATGACGATCTTATCACTTTGTTGAGTAAAGCATGGGAGAGATTTGATCCAAATTAAGGGAAAATTTATTCTCGGTTATTTGATCGAATTTCGGTTCTTCATCATCATTTACTAATCTTGTTTTGTTGTTTTGGCCAGTTATTTTGGCATGTGGGATTCCATTTTTTTCTTTCAAGGTTTGCTGGGCATCATGAATATTAAGTAATCAATCACTTCTTTCTTTTCTTCAGGTAATAATTAAGACAATTCAAAAACCTGAAACATTGTTTTCTGGAATTCCCAGGTAGTGACGCTACAGGATTTTAATTTCAGGATCCAATGTCCCTTCAGCTCAGTCTCGAGAGATTTGTAGTGAATAGAGAGACAACGAGAGAAGAGAGGAGAGATTCTTCTTAATCTTCTGTCTGAGGGAAAGGAGCAAAAAGTGGGTGTAACAGGGAATGGGGCGGTTACATATTATTCTAACATATCTCATTAGCTTCTATCCAGTACTTTGTTTAGTTTAGTTAGTTCTTAGAACTTGTAAAGACAGAAGCTGATTTTAGGAATCTTGCATTGCATTATTTCATGACCTTTTTCAATGATCAGAGTCCATTATTTTAATTAGATTTTGAATTACGAAGTTGTCTATATTTACTGCCATGGACACAAAAGTACGAGATTCTAGTGGTTCTTTCTATAAGACTGCGGACAACAAGGTGGTGGTGGTGGTGTTATTAAGGACACATGTTTAATTAATTATGCTCCATTTATGATGGCAGTGGAGGGCTCTTGCCGTCTGATATTCTTAATATTGTACTCTTCTTTGATATGATCTGCACTAGCTTGGCATGTTTTGGGTAATGTAACGTGGGAATTGTTTAAGGTGGGCTGTTGCTTAATCCCGAGTTGAGATGATTTGATTTGACTAATCAGTTCATCAAATTGGCGACAATCCAACCTCTACTTTATGCGAAATTAAAACCTCACTTACCTTTTAAGGGAAGCAGACATCATATTTACTGTTACAAAAAATTATAAAAATGAGAGATGATGACGAAAGGGTACTTAAATGTTAGACTGTCTTGTCTAGCACCTCTCATTTGGGTTGCTTTGGATTTGGTGATTGATGAAGTCTGTAATCTCATTTTGTGGGGCACGTCTTGTGGCCATGTCTAGGATAAGCATGGGCGGTCCCTAGAGTCCACTCTTAACACCAGCTGTATGGGTGCATGTCTACAATTTGGCAAAGATTTTTTTTTTAATAATTTTTATTTAAAAATATATTAAAATAATATTTTTTTTATTTTTTTTATATTAACAAGATCCAAAATTATTTTTAAAATAAAAACTCAGTTAGATCTTAAAAACAAACCTTTTCTTTTGAAACATGGTCAACAAATTAATAAATAGTGAATGATGTACATGGTGAATGATATAAATCAATAAATTATGCATGGCTTCATTCTGGAATTGATTTAATTAATACTCAATAAATATTGTTTTTTTTTGTTTGAGAACAATATTCAAGAGTTTTACATTAGCATTCATTATGTGTTTGGTATTGTGATATAAATCGGTTTTAAAAGTTTTTTTTATTTGAAAATATATCAAAATATTTTTTTTTATTTTTAATATCAACATATCAAAATAATTGAAAAGCACTAAAAAAACACTAGTTTGATGCCTTTTCAAGGAAAATGCTCTTTTAAAACACATCCAAACACAATTAAAAATGCACTCCCAAACAAGCACCTAGTCATTATGCCTCGCAACGTTGCGGTAGAACCATGATTTCAATATTGCATGAGCTTTCTTACATAATTTATAAAAACTACTAGATTATTAGCCCGCATCATGTTGTGTGTTGGATTATTTTTTTTAAAGTAAAGAAAATTATCCAAGCATTGCTAACATTTAATAATTTTTTTAATCATAAACTCAAAATATAATGTATATGAAACAATATATATATTTTTTTAAATATTGATATGATAATATATTAGATGATATTGTTTTAAAATATTGAAACTACACCATATTAGATTAACATTGATTAACCTGTCAAGTCTACGACTTTGGTCATGAGAACATGATAACTTTATAAAAAATAAATCAAAATAAATTATGAAAGCAAATTCTTAATCAACCTAATGTTAAAAGATGAAAAAAAGATAAAAAAATGCTCGAGTCAACCCGGGTCTACCTACCGAACCCGCAACTCAGATTATGAGATTGGGATAACCTAATAGAAAAAAATAAAAAAATTATGAAGCCTGATTTCCAACCAATCTAATTTTGAAGAATGAGATTGAAAAAAAAATCAATTCAAAAAAGGAAAAAAAAATTACCCAAGTCAATCTGGACTAACTTGTTAAACCTGAGTTATGAGACTGCAATAACTTTATAAAAAGAAAAGAAAATAAATACAAAGCCCCATTTCCAACATATGCAATGTTAAAAGTTGAAATTAAATAAAAAAAAACTCATAAGACAACAAGAACTCCATAGAAAGCAAATTAAAAAACAATTACGAAGCTCAATTCCCAAACAACCTAATATTGAAAGATGAAAAAAGAAAGGAAAAAAAAAAGATTGGGTTGTTGGAGGGTGAAATTTTAAAAAAAAAGAACTGAATTAAAAAAGGACAAAAAAATAAACAGAGTCATACCCAGGTCAACATGCCAAACCCATGATCTAGGTTATGAGATTGAGTTAACCCTATGAAAAGCAAATAAAAGAATATGTATCCCAATTTTTTAAAAAATATTCAATTAAAAAAGTATCCGAAAAATAAACAGTGTTAACCCGGGTCAAATTATTAAACTCGTAACTCAAGTCATGAGATCGGGATAATCTCATAAAAAAAATTAAAAAAATTACAAAGTTCAATTTTCAACTAACCAAATGTTGAAAAAAAATAAAAAAAATCAATTAGAAAAACAAAACAACTCAGGTCAATCCAGGTTAACCTATTAAACTTATGATCTAAGTCATGAGATGATAATAAATTCATATAAAACAAATAAAAAAATTATGAATCCCCACTTCCAATAGATCTAGTGCTGAAGGTTGAAATCAAAGCAGAAAAAAAATAAAATCCATAAGACTAGTATATAACCCAATAAAAAGAAAATCCAAAACAATTACAAAGCAAGATTCCAAAAAAAAAAAAACACCAATAATGGAGGATGGAATTAAAAAAAAAAACAAAACTATTCCTTTAAATAATGTTTTGTAGGTGTGACTATAGTGACTTAGCCATATCCTTTAATGTTTTATTAACTAAATCATTGGCCCGTACTACATTGTAGGTTAAATCAATTTTTTTTAACAACATAAAAAGAAACATCCATGTATTGCTAACATTTTTCTTGCAGGAAAAAAAGTGTAGAGTTTAACCCGATGTGACATGATTGACTTGATAGGTCCAAAGATGACCCGAATGACCAGTAAAGTTTTAGTTTGACTCACAAAAATTCTAAACAATATTTTTTCTTAAAAAAATGTTGAAATAAAAATATATTAGATTGATGTAAGTCAACTCGGGTTAACCTGTTAAATCTGCAACCCGGATCATAAGACTATGATAACCTCATATAAAGAAAATATAAATAAATTATGAAGTTCAATTTCCAATTAATCTAATATTAAAAAATAAAATTAAAAAGAAATAATTAAAAAAAGAAAAAAAGAAAAAATGACCTGAGTTAACCTACCAAAGTCGTGATCGGTATAACATCATATAAAATAAAAAAAATAACCTGAGTTAACCTCGGTTAACTTGCCAAACCCGCAACCCAGGTCATGAGACTATAATAACCTTATGGAAAGAAAATTGAGATAGATTATGAAGCGTAATTCTTAATAAAATCATAGTTGAAGGATGAAATAAATAAAAAATTCAATCTATAAATATGATACAATAAAATGACTTGAGTCTACTAAGGCTAACCTACAAAATATGTGACCCGAGTCATGAGAATATGATAACTTTATAGAAAAAACCAAAACAAATCATGAAGCCTAATTCCTAATTAAGCTAATATTAAAGGATGAAATTGAAAATAATATCAATTAAAAAAGACAAAAAAACTCGAGTTAACTAGGTTAAGTCGTGAAACCGACAACTCGAGTCATGAGACTGGGATAACCTCATAGAAAGTAAACCAAAATAAATCACGAAACTTAATTCATAATTAACCCAGAGTTAAGAAAGAAATTAGAAAAAAAATACCAATTAAAAAAGAAAAAAAAACTCATGTCAATCAGGTTAACTTACCAAATCGATGACATGGGTTATGAGACTAAGATAACCATGTAGAAAGCAAACTACAATAAATTATGAAGTCCAATATCTAATAAACATAAAAGTGAAGGATGGAATTAGGCAAAGAAACATATATTTAGAAAAAAAAAAAAACAAAGCCAAAAAATATATAAAAAAACACTATTGTAATGAATATTATTTTATGAGGTGGTGTATGGTAAAAATTGATGTTCTAGGATTAAGAAAACAACACCTGAGAGGGTGAATTAGGTGTTCCACCAATTACATCAAATAATGAAAATAATCACACTACACACATATAACATAATAACCAATAATATAATTAAAGTGATTAAAGTAAAGAGATAAGGAAAAAGAGATTGCAAACTTGATTTTTAGCATGGTTCAGTAATCCTATATCCATACCTCAAGTATCAACCGTACTTGAGTATTGTACTCTTTTACTAATCTAAGTGAATGATACAATGCCATTGATGAAATCACACTAAGCAATGACACCACATGTCCCCTCTTCAAGATTTTTCTCTAAGTGACAACACCTCACTAATCCCAAGAGTTTATCCAAACTCTAAGGTGTTTACAATTATGATTCGCTTACAACAAGATTCATTTTCTGAAAGAGTAGATTATATAATTGAAAACTATAATCTCTATAACTTACTCAATAACACTTAAAATGATCGAAGGTGTGGAAGTATAATAAATGTCAGATTTTGTACTCTTGTGCTAAAATATAAATATTTAATTTAGCATAACTTAGAGTATGTTAGGATTGATACTTTTTAGTTGGCTTTTCTTTTGAAATAGCTTCTATATCATGTATGTTTAGAATCTCAACTTAATATTTTTATAAAACAACCTCTTCTCTCCTCAATCTTTAGTCTCCACCCACCTGATATCCTTCATTGAACCCGCACCAAAATAACCACCAATCTCGCCACCAGCAGCCACCACTGGCCCAACCACCATCCAAGCACGCCATCACTTTTTCCTCCTCAACCCACACATTATAACACCTATCACCCTTCATGTAGTGGCTTAGAACCTTCCCTTAGAATATGGATTCCCTAATAATTTATTTTGCATCAAGACAGACCTGATCAATAATCTTGAACTTTGCATGATTTTTTGAGCTAAGACTATGATTGTTTGTGAATATGAGCAATAATTTAAGATGATGTAACTTGCTAGGGGAATTGCCTATGGACTAAAGCTAGTAGATTATCGTATATGAAAACCTTTTTTTTTAATGAAAGGGGATTAGACCCACCCTTTTGTTTTGTACTCTCCAATTTGTATGGGATTTAACCTAGATGAGGACTTGAGAAAAATCTTTTCAGATTATGGATTTTTTTCTATATTCAATAAAGAAGTTATGGACTAGCCCTTTAAATAGGTTAATCCATAATTGATGTACCTTCACATATACTTACATCCATAAGCATTCATGCATTCATGCTTTGGGGCCTTAAATGTCTTGAGTACATATACAAGTTGGAATATAGGTCCCTAAAAATCCTAAATCAACAGAATTTACAACACTTGATTTCAATAAAGAAACATGGAAGACAAAGAATGTGCTCATCATGATGCCTACTTTCGAGAGGAGTTGGACTCCATAAAGGCTAACATGGCTCACATCATAAGCTGAATTAAACAGACACTTAGACACCTCTTTAGTGAAGGCCCGTCTCATTGGGCCATTACTTTTGCGATAATTTAACATGAAGGAAAGACGAGAGAACATGCTAATAACCCCCAATGTAACATAATCTTTTTGCAGTCAACAACACTTACACTGTTCCCAATAGTCGTGGATGATGAATTTTCCAATGAGTCCTAGAAAACAAAGTCTTCTACGAACATTAACAATGATAAGATAATAATATTGGAACCAAAAGTAAAGGCTATCGAGGGAGCAGACTTATATAACCCCGTATAAGCTGCAAAAGTGTATCTAGTCTCAAATATAATTGTACTAAAGAATTTCCATGCACCTGAGTTCATAAAGTACACTGGAACTTAGTTCGTTGCCACTCACCTCAAGTCCTATTGTAAAAGGATGGTAGAATTTATGTGCGATGAAAAATTGTTAATACATTTCTTTCAGGATAGCTTGAGTGGGGCACCTCTATGTTGGTACATGAGGTTAGATAACATAAAGATCTAGAGATGAAAAGACCTCATAGATGCTTTCATCAAGCGGTATAAATACAATATGGACGTCACTTCATATAGATCTAGCTTGTAAGATATGGAAATGGGTGATCTATCTAGGAATACGTCTATAGGTGGTTTGGTGTAGCTTTTCAGGTGGTTTGGTGTAGCTTTTCAGGTGGATCCTTTACTACTAGAAAAAGGAGATGGCCAGCTTGTTTATCAACAATTTTAAGACGCCCTACTTTAAGTTCAAGATTGGAAGTACAACCCAACACTTTACTAACCTAGTGGTTGTGGCCGAAAGGATTGGACAAGCTATCGAAGTAGGAATTGTGAACTTTGAAGTCATAAGAAATCCAAGTTGGGGAATGGTTCTCAAATTAGGAATCTTGTTTGATTGGATCTTATTGTGTCATCGACTACTCAAAAGTCATTGTCAAAGATTGATATATCATTACCATTCAAAGATATTTAACAACATCTCTTGAACATCAGACACATTAACCTAACTCCATCTGATCCCATAAAACCACCATTTCCTAGGTGGTACAATCCAAATAAGATATGCGAATAACATGATTTGATCCTTGACCATTCAATCGAAAGCTACAAGAATTTCAAGTGTCAAGTCCGAAAGCTGGTAAATAAAAGGTAAGTTGAGTTTGTGAAAGATAATGTCAGCTACAACATTATTACTGGAACATCATGAGCACAATAAGTGGTTGGTAAACACTATCACGACTCAAATGTCATTAGGGATTTCAACCCAAAAAAAGTTGTGGTATTTGTGAAACTTTGCTATTCTATATTTTGATGTTTGAATTGTATCACATCTTATAATGAAATTGGCTTTTCAGTTTCTTTGTTGTTTTAAAATCAAAAGATGTTTTTTGTGTGAAAGTAATAACTTTACATTATATTATTGTCCACAATTGGATAAATATAATAACAGAAATGATTAAATCCAAGGTGTGTCATGCAAGATGCTAAGAGATAATCCTCACCTTTTTGAAATTCATTAAACTGACTTTATAATTGACTTCGTAGCACTATTCAAAACATTTTGTCCATATCAATTTTGTAAAAACCCTTTTGTTTTATAAAAATAAACTTTTTAATTTTAGAAATAATTTGATGTTTTCTTAAAACTACATTTAGACACCCTTTTATAAGGTGACAAACGAATCATTCAAGTAATTCCCATTTTAAGGTGACCAAACAATTTTGAACCAAGACTCGAAAAATAAAAAATGCATCCCATATATTTTGGGCCATATTTTAGCTATATGCATAATCACATGTAATCAAATAAGTTTTTCTTCGTAAAAACCCTGACTATAATCACATCCCACTTTGGGGGGCATATGGAAATTTCAAAGTCAAAGGTCAATCCTAATTGGGATAACAACCCATACTAAGGTGATAAGCAAAAAATCAAAAATAAAAGACTGAGGAGATGATGTAGAAAATCCAAGGAACCCGAGAAATCCAAATGTTGGGGTATGGCCAAATGAAAAACAATAATAACCAAGTTAAGGCCAAAACAAATAAGGATGTCGCACTAAAGCAAGCAAAAAGGAAAAACAACTAAATATGAAAGAAAAGAAGATTGAAAGATATAATGGTAATGATCCTAAGTCTTTAGAACCTCGGACCACTTTTTGAGCCTACAAATACTTTTCTTTCATAGCCAAGAGCCATAACCTTATTATGTGCCTATAAAAGTCCTTTCTAATCAAGCAAGCAAACAAGCAATTTGGACCAATAAATGACATTCTCAAAATGCGAAAGAACTGTTTCATAAGAATCATGACATTAAAAAAAGAACTACTCGTCATTATTCATGCTCATAAAATAAACACTAAAATAGAGAAAAATTTTCCTTAACAAAACCTCGATTTTTTACTTAAATCTCTTGTTTTGAAACCTATAAAAACATAAGGTCACTTATAATGTACCTTTACCAAACCAAATCAATTTTTTTTTTTTACTAAAGAGAGATTACAACTTTTAGAAATTGTAAGAAATTCAAAACTAAATTGTTTTAAGCTTACATTGGGTAAATTTCTGTTTTCAAAATGCAAAGATTCATTTGAGCCATGGATAGCCCAACTTTGAGCTAAAACCTCTTTTTCAACCATTACCTTGTCAATTATTAACCAAAAAAGACACAAAAGATACATCTTTGTGGTGAATGACTTGTCTTGGGGTTACGATCAAAGAAAAAACTTTTAAAATTACATTTCATGATTTCTTTTGCAACAATTAGACTTGAATGAGCGTGATCTTGAAATCTACAAGTTGATTCCAAAATAAGATATTGACTTTCAAACTAAAAAAGTCATTAATCGAGTTTGTAAAGTCCTTGACAAAATTAATAGTTACACTTATATGAAAAGTTGAGTAGCTGGGGGGCAATGTAGTGAGCCTTAAGAGGGATAACATATAATATCCAGATAAGCCGTGTAACATCCCCAAACCAATGAACTTAAAATATATGACATATACTCATATTTACCAAAGTTGTTTTTTATACTTATATGTTTTACTGAAATTTCAGCAGAGTCTCCTTTGTATTCTTTCTATACTAAGTTATTGACTCAATCATTTTCTCAACCTGTAACACCAATCGCAATATTCGTCCATCATTTGGACTTTCGAAAACTCAAGTATATATCAATATCTCCTTTCTATTTTCTATAGAACTATTTATTAAAAGCTAATAAATTCATAACATGCATCGTCTTTTTTTTTTAAAAAAAGTATTTGTGCTCAATATATATATCACCAACCATAATTCAACTTAATAATATCGACATCATAAATTACATCATACATAAGATCATAAGTTAAACATTTACAATTCTTAGTTATAAAAACGTATTACAACAAAATATTAGTTCTTCCAGTTACATTAATCACATAACAAAATTTATTATCCAAGCATCTACTTTCCTGTTCAAGGGTGCGATGTACTTAAAAATATAGTAACATTAAACATGATTAAAACTATACATTTCAACAAGTAATTGAATGATGACTAATTATTCATGTACATAAGGTAATTTTCACATCATTGACTAAATTATCTTATTTTTTTGTAATTTATAAATTCATATACTCTTTTCTAGATACAGAGAATAAATCTATTGAAAATTAACAAGAGTGTCTCCTACATCCTGCATATTTAAACTCAAATCAAAATTTTACAATTTATCTATATTACACCAAGTGGTTATCCTATTGACTCGTAAGTTAATTTTCTTAACATGGTCCTTCAAATAGGCATTATTTCTAGTAGTCAAGAAATAATCTTCTCACGGCTTACCCTTTCAACATGGTGTTATTTCCAGTAATCCAGGAAATTACTTTCACAGCTTGCCCATTCAACGGGGCATTATTTCCAGTAATTAGGAAATAATTTTTTCATGGCTTGCCATTCAACAAGGCATTAATTTTAGTAACCAGGAAATAATTTTTTTCATGGCTTGCCCATTCAACATGACATTATTTCCAGTAACCAGGAAATAATTTTTTCTTTACACTAAAAATTACAATCTACAAGATTTCTTCTACAATAATAAAGATTAAACTATTTAACAACTCCAAGGTGTTGAACACCTACCTTGTGTCTGTGCGCGTGAAGAAGTTCCTTATTGCTGGTTAGGTCTTATAGCCTTCTCTGCACCAACACAATTTACTTTGTCATTGTTCATTCATTTAAACCGGTAAAATTCTAATACCAATTACATATTTATTTTTTTTCATAAAAATACTTATTCAATTTAACCTATTAACATCAATTATCTTCAATTTGATAAGATTTCTCAATAATATTATTATTAAACTCCATTGTCTAATTTTCTTCTCCTTTTAGCCGAAAATAACCTAGGGGACAAAGTGAAGATTTTTTCCTTTCTCTTTGAAAAATTCTTACTCCTTTCATATAATAACACTTTTAAACCTATATCTTCCCACATTTTCCAAACAATTGGATTGAAACCTTAAATCCCCTAAATTATTCATCTTTTGGCTGAAAATTCAATTAAAATGGGGGGAAATTTTTTAGTTTCTTTTATTTAAAATTAAACACTTACCCAACCATAATTCATGATTCCTAACATGACTAAATCATAATTTTTATTATTCCCATAATTTATAACATACATCCACAACTTCACATAAATCATAATTTTACATAATCTTTCATCAAACATAAAATTAGAGAAATTAATCAATTGAAGAATGTTATTTACCTCACTTTGATAGGGATTCAAGGAAAGAATGCAAGAAAAATCAAGTTTTATTCTTCTCCCTCTTCAAACCCTAGCTTGCAATTCTTCATTCAAAGCACTTACCACCTTAAAATTACCCTCTCTTAATGTTTAAGTAAGTTAATCACCCTAATTACTCTCATTAATTAATGAAACCAACAAGAATTTGAGTAAGAAATCACACAATTCCTCCCCCTCTCTTTATTTCCAGCTCACGGCCAAAAGAGGAAAATATGAAGCATTTATAGTCTTGCTTTTAACTATTTACACATTGGTCCTCATTACCTTTTTATTCTATTTTTGTCACTCAACTCTTCTTTTTACTTAATTTACACCATAACATATTATCTTTTACTCTATTGTATCCATTTACTATACATGAAATCCTTTTTTTTAATCTATTTAGTATTTTATTTATTTTATTCAGATTATAATTTATCGGGTTTTCACATAGTGTAATAGCGACCTAACCTGCTGTATATTGTCTGCTTTGCGCCTTCCACCTTCACGGTTTTGTTCCTGGTGACGTGAGCCCATCACTGAGCCTGACGCCTCAAAACGTGTACAACAGGTCAGCGACCAGCACACTAATAAGGCTAGCAACCAACTCTTCACCCGTCGATGTGGGATCTTACAAGCTGGGTGCAAAGAAGCATATAATCAGATGGATTTAGCAAAATCCATCAAAGCTATGCATATCATCTAATGATGAAGAATACCTCTCAATGATAGGCGGAAGAATGAGCATGACCATATCAGTTGAAAGCAATGTTGCTCAAAATGTCTATAATAATGAATTACTTGACGAGCTCTATTAACAGTTGAAAATAATGATATCTTTATAAAAGCGTCTTCATGTCTGATAATTTAGTTTACTCTTTGAAGAACAAGAGTAATGAAGCACCGCTTATCCATTAAAATAAGAAGGCAATGGTGCACAAATATCGTAAATTAGAGCATATTATTTGAACAGGGGGCAACATCATAGCTAAGCAAGTTTGTCACTTCTCAAAGAATGTTTAACTAAGTATGGCTTTATTTATTGCCTAAAGATCCAGGCTGTGCAACAAAGAAACAATTTAGCACATTGATCATATGGGCAAAACCTGAATGAGCTTTTGTAATGAAGAGGAAATCAAACATATCAAACACATGGGTAAAACCTGAGTAGGTTGAAGATTTAAGTTGAGCAACCAAGAGACAAGATTGGTAGCACAAACCTTTTCATTAATCAAAAGATGATTTGCAAGAAGAGGGGCTTATATTTCAAAACCAGGTAAAGATGCATGCATAACATTTAAAATCGTTGTAAAACTTTTTACATAGAAATTGCACGAGAAAGAATTCTCAATGACGTCTGGTAAGACTTCAATAAATAAGAGTCCAACAAAGTTCCAAAGCTTAGCAAGGCTCACGATAATCCTAAACCTAGAAGGATTTAGCAAGAAAGAGTCCAACAAGACTCTAGGAAAAGAACCCAGGAAGGTTTTAACCCTAGCAAGGACCCATTCAATTAAAATCAAGCAAGATTTAACAAAGAAAGAGTTTAGCAAGACTCTAACAAAAAGTCCTAAGAAGTTTCTGAGCCCAACAAGGCTCCCGTTGATTAAAAACTTAACAAGGTTTTAAACATCATATTTGAATCTATTTTCTTTTGAGTGCGCTTTCTAGACCTTAATAATCAGATAGTGCGTTTTTAGCAAGAAAGAGTCCAATAAGACTCCAGGAAAAGAACCTAGGAAGGTTCTAGCTAACCCTAGCAAGGACCCATTCAATTAAAATCCAGCAAGATTTTAACGAAGAAAGAGTCTAGCAAGACTCCAATAAAAAGTCCTAGGAAGTTTCTAAGCCCAACAAGGCTCTCGTTGATTAAAAACTTAATAAGGTTTTAAACATCATATTTGAATCTATTTTCTTTTGAGTGCGCTTTCTAGACTTTAATAATCAGATAGTGTATTTTTTAGCCCTATCTATTTTCTTCTTAGTATGCCTTCTAACCCTTGTATACCAGATAGTGCGCCCTGTAACCTCATGCATTTTTTTAATGCGCTTTCTAACCTTCACCCATCAAATAGTGCATATTTTTTATCCTCATCTTTTTCCTTTTGAGTGCATTTTCTACCCCTCCTATACCGATCAGTGCACTTTTTAGCCTTATATTTTCCTTCTGAATGCACTTTCCAGCACTCATATACCAAATAATGTCTTTCTAGCCCTATTTATTTCCTTTCTGAGTGCGATTTTCAGACATCATATCCTAGATAATGTATTTTTTAGCTCTATCTATTTACTTTTGATTGTGTTTTCTATCCCTCACCCATCAAATAATGCACTTTCTAGCCCTACTCTTTCTTTTCGACTGCTCTTTCTAGCCCTTGTATACCTGATATTATGCCTTATAGCCCCATCTTGTTCTTTTGAGTGCCCTTTTCAGCCCTCATATATTGGATAATGCGATTTCTAGCCCTATCCATTTTCTTTTGAGTGTGCTTTCTAGCCCTTACACATCAGATAGTGCGCTTTTCAGCCCTAAAATACCAAATAATGTGCTTACTAGCCCTATATATTTCCTTTCTGAGTTTGCCTTCTAGCCCTCCTATCCTAGATAGTGTGCTTTCTAGCCCTATTTAGTTTTCTTTTAAGTGCATTTTCTAGTCCTCATCCATCAGATAATGCGCTTTCTAGCTCTATCTCTTTCCTTTTATGTGTGTTTTGTAGCCCTCGTATATCGGATTTTATGCTTTTAGCCCTATCTTTTCCTTTGATTGCCATTTCTAGTCTATACATACTAGATAATGCACTTTCTAGAAAGATATTTTCCTTTTTTAGTGTGCTTTCTAGCTCTCACATACCAGATAGTACGCTTTTTAGCTCTCACATACCAGATAATACGCTTTTTAGCCCTATCTCTTTTCTTTTGATTGTTCTTTCTAACCTTCACATACCAGATAATGCACTTTCTATTCCTATCTCTTTTCTTCTTAGTGTTCTTTTTAGCCCTCACATACTGGATATTGCACTTTCTAGCCCTTTGCATGTTCTTTTGAGTGCACTCTCTAGCTCTCACCCATTAGATAATGCACTTTCTAACCCTATATCTTTCATTTTGAGTGTGTTTTTTAGCCCTTGTCTACAGAATAATAGGCTTTCTAACCTTATCTTATCAAATAATACGCTTTCTACCCCAATCTCTTTTCTACATAATGCGTTTTCTTGCCTTTGTATACCAGATAATGCGCTTTAGCCCTCACATATTGTATAGTGCACCTGGAAGCCCTATCTATTTTCTTTCTGAGTGCATTTTAAAGCCCTCACATCCCAGATAATGCGTTTTTTAACCATTTTTTTTTTGTTGAGTGTGCTCTCTAGCTCTCATATCCTAGATAATGCACTTTCTAACCCTATCTTTTCCTTAGTGCGTTTTATAGCTCTCACATCTTAGATAATTTGTTTTCTAGCCCTCACATACCAAAAAGTATGTCTGTAAGCCCTATCTATTTCTTTCCAAGTGCGTTTTCCAGCCGTTATATCCTTAATAATGCGCTTTCTAACCCTATCTTTCCCTTCCTAAGAGTGTTTTCTCGCCTTTATGTACTAGATAGTACGCTAGCAAGCCCTATCTTTTTTCTTTAGAGTGTGTCTTTTAACCGTCACCTATCATATAATATGCTTTATAGCCCTATCTATTTTATTTCAAGTGCGTTTTGTAGCCATCACCCATCAGATAACTCATTTTCTAGCCTTATCTCTTTCTTTTTTAGTGTGCTTTCCACCCCTACTTTTAGATAATGCACTTTCTAGCCCTATCTCTTTTCTTTTTTAGTGCATTTTCAATCCCTCACTTATGACATTTTTGAAAGGATTAACCACTTCTTGTTTGGTAAATCCACATCCTTTATCTTTTCTTCTTTACAAGTTTACTATCTAAAGTGTCTTACGAGACTTTATGTCGTAAGCATTGTAAAAAGAGAGAAACTGTCATGATAGTTTCAAAACAATTTCAAATTGTTTTTCTAAATATTAGAATTTTTTTTTACCCTCTGTTTTTCTAAATATTTTCAAAATACAAAAAAATCATGTTTTTGATGTATTTGTCTCATCTTTTCAAAACAATTTCAAATTAAAAAATTTATTTTCAAAGCGTTCAACTATTAATACACACATTTCAAAATCACTAATTAATTCTTCTCGTTGAGTTACCGTTGATGTTGTTTTTTTTTAAAAAAATTCAAAATAAAAAAAAGAAAAAAAATATAATAAGTGGGTAAAGGAACCAAAAGTGAAAAGGAAGAAAATGAGGGATTGAAAAATTTAGGTTGCTTAGGGATCAGGCAATTGAAGGGAAGAAGACAAAAGTTTTTGCCTATAAAATGGTGAAGGAATATCACATAAAGGAAGGGAGACTAGAAAAAAAATATAAAATAAAGAAAAGAAAAAAAAATATTTTTCCATATTTCCTCTCCCCACACAAAATCGCTAGGCCCCATTATAACTTTGTAGCCGCTACAAACAAAAAACCAACCTCCATCTTCAACCCATTGTTATTAACACATTCACCTACCAATCAAACCAACTGACAAAGCTGTTGCCATCTCCTCCCACTGTCAATGCTCACAAGACCACCACTATTAACCCTCAACCCCTTAATTATTTCAGTTGAAAGCAAATCAAACTCTTTCTTTTTATTCATCAGTAGCCATAAACATAACCTCTTCTCTCCTCAATCTTTAGTCTCCACCCACCTGATATCCTCTATTGAACTTGTACCAAAATAACCACTAATCTCTCCACCACCAATGTTGGAAGTATTTTATATAGGAAGGGTCCATATAGGTGCCTGACAGGATTCACCTATATTGGAAGGCAAAAAGATTTTCCACAACTCGTATATTATGGTGAAAATACTTCCACTTAAAATTAGTGAATATCTAAATAATCTTGAAATTTTTTTAGTCAACTTCTAATATTTAAATACCAGTCTACTTATACGTCCAACATTTATACTAGGATGTTGACTATTAATTTTTATGAATTAAAATTTTTAGGGTTATTGAAATAGTGGCCAAATCCTAAAGGAATTATACAAACTTAGTGTAAATTCCAAAAGATGCAAGGGAAAATCAACACAGGTTTTTTTCTAAAACCGTCCTAAAAAATTTCTCTCTTTTTTTATAAATAAAAATGCAATTTTTTTCTAAGGATTGAGCTATATACGACAGGCAAAAAACAATTATTTTTGGGCCATGTTTGGCAAAACCATAATTTTGTTCAAAATAAAACTGTCATAACATGCCTAAGGATGTGTTTGCCAAACACACCCTTAAGCCAAAGTTTCTTTTTTCATAACAGTGACAAACCAAAGCCTTAAATATTTGACCCGGTTGAGATATGGGATCAGATGATATGTATGCATCATTACCTGGTTGGATAAGGTTTGTAATTTTTGAAAAAACATTATAGGCCCCCTTTTGCTTGCTATATCTCTATTGCTTGATGGATGAGTTTTGTAATTTCTGAGTTGAGTTCTCTTAGTCTTTAGACTCTTCAGTTTATATGGGTTTTAGTCATGTGGCTAATGTGTTTGATTACCTTTTTGTCGTATAGTCTGGACCTTTAGGTAATAAATGAAGCTCTACTTAGTTAACCATTCTTTGAGAAGTGACAAAATTTTTTAACTATGAAATTGCCCTCTAGTTAGATGGTGCCCCCTAATTATGGTATTCTTGCACCATTGCCTACTTTTTCTATTTTGATGGAGAAACAACACTCCGTTATTCTCACTTATCAAATCATTTAGCGTTAATGACTGTTGCAAATTTCCCCAAATTGATGCATTCTTGTGATAACAATTTTCATGTATCATAGCCAACCTATAAAAGGGTAAACAAGATTTTAGGCTATGAAGATGCCCCTCAAATACAACATTACTCTCAATTTCTGTTAGAGTTCGCCAAGTAGTTTACTATCTTTGAGAAACGTTGTCTTCATCTAATCTACTTGTGCTAGTTCTTTTGATTATTATTAAGAATATTTGTCATTGTTAGATGCCATTTATAGCTTTGATGTTTTTTGCAGAATCATCATTTGATTATTATTATCATAATGGCTTCTTTGCCCCCTATCTGATCTGAATATTATCAATTTCCACTCTCAGGATCCACTACATTGCCCCCTGATTGCTTAACTTTTCAAGGATGACTCATAAGAAGTGTCATGTCATTTCAGCCAAGGTCTTTATAAACTCAATCAATGACTTTTTTTGTTTGAAAATTTCTTTCTTGCTTTAGAATCAACTTGCAAATTTTAAGGATCATATCCATTTAAGTCTAATTATTGTAAAGAAATCATGAGATGTAAACTTGAAAATTTTTCTTTGATTGCAACCTCTAGAAATGTCATTCAACATTAAGGTGCATCTTTTGTGTGTTTTTTGGTTGAGAATTGATAGGGTAAATTTTTAGAGGAAGCGGTAGCTCAAAATTAGGCTAATCATGGTTGAAATGATTGTTTGTGTTACGAGGGGCGCGACGTCGTCTGGCGATGTCGGAGGCTCTTTGTCGTGCTTCCTGGTATGAGGTGTTGTGTGTTGGGAAGGGTTTTGGATTTAATCATAAAATTATGATTAATATTCAGGAGTCGCCACTTAGTATTATGGTCACTAGGAACCTATGGTCTGCGAGAGTCTGGGTAAGGGACTGGTTGTGCAAGGGGAAGATGCATCACTCCCAGTGCACCCTACCTATGGTAAGCTGCATTGTTGTTTGACTATTTTTTTCTAAGTCGGGTTTGTAGTAGTTGGTCTTTTCTAAGGCTTAAGGCAGATCTCTCTTTAAGAGAGAGTCTCTATCTTATCGGATTAAATCCTAATCGTTCTAAAGTCTGAATTTTAGCATTGTATTTTTACACCTTGTATCTTTAATACTTAAGGGTGTACTTTATCGTGTAATTTTACACCTCACAAATATTAAAATCTACATCTGGACCCTTAAAAAAAAGGTTGGAAAAAGATTTTTGACATGTTGGCCAAATCCTAAAGGATAATCATAAACTAGTTACGATATCCATTTTGATTTTTATTTTATTTTTTAAACATGAAAAAGATGCAATTTTTTTTATGAAAATATGCTTGGAAAAATTTTAGGATTTGGCCGTATGCAATAAAATATTTTTTTTTTTGAAAATGTTTTGAATGTTTTTTTTTGAAATAATATGAGAAAATGGTATTTTAATACCGAATTTATATTTTATAGTGTAAATATAAAACTCGATATTATGCAAAATGAATAGAAAAATATTTGAGATAATCATAATTTTTTTTAAATGATTTTTGAAAATTTTTAAATATTGCATTTTTTTTAAAAAAATGATGGTCGGGCCAGACCCAGCCATTTAGGGTGGGCAAAACTGGCCCGACCTAAAGACAACTTAATTATTTTGCCGCTGCATGCAGAAATGAATTTTGCATGCAACGACCTCGACGAAGAAGAAGGAGGCAACGCAGGGAAAAGAAAGTTGCCTAGCTTAGGGGTTTCAGACGTGCTGAGGATGTCTGGACGGTGGCTCAGGAAGTTTCGACTGAGGTGACGGTGGCTGTAGTGGCTGGCAGGAGAAGAGAGAGAGCCGCAGTGGCAGCTTGGTGGACGGTTGGTGGTTGTGTTGATTGCCTGCGGTGGAGCTGGTGATCAGGGTAGGAATGGTGGCAGTGTTGGCTGCTTGTGGCCGAGGAAGAAAGAAAAAGATGCAGAAGAAGAGAATTTGCAGAGAGGAGAGGGAAGACTTCGCGGTGGCTGTGCCTATCGCCGGTGAGGATTTGGGTTCGTGGGGAGGCTGAGACCCCATCTGTTGGTGGAGGAGGAATGTTTCTATGGGGTCTTCAAGTGCTAAAGAAGCAGCGGGAGAGAGAGAGAGAGAAGAGAGAGAACGTTGGCCGGAAGAAAAACAGGGGAGAAGCTGATTTTTTGGCTTATTTTGGACCTAAATTTCTCCCCTCTCAGGCCATAAACTCAGCCTTTATTTATAGGAGGTGGAAGAGGGTAATCTCGTCTGCACCGGGGTAAAATTTCAGCCATTGATTCTGATGGGAAGGATCCCAACCGTTGGCTCAAAGTAGGCATGGTGCACTGTCAAATTATCAAATCTGCAGCTGCAGGCTGCCTGAGTTGGCATGTTTAGGCCGGTGCCAGCACCGATGGATTGTCATTCAGACTGAACTATTCACATAGATCTGTAGAGGAGCTGCAGAGGATCATTTTCGTTCATGTTTGGTTAAATTTGGTGGAGTGTAGAGGTATTAAATGCACCTGTGAAGTAGGTAATCGGACTAGCCTTTTCAGAAAAAAATGAAGAAGATAATGAACAGTGCCGAGTTCTGTTTTTGGCCAAAGTTCATTTTAGTCCTTCATGTTTCAATTGCTATCAATAGAACCCCTAATTGACCCTAAACTTTTGCAATTAAGCCCCCTGATGAATTTCAATTGCAGCCTCGAAGTTACGCGCCTTTTACAATATGGTCCTTGGTCTTGGATTTCTTCAAGTTAGCCCCTAATTGACCCCAAAATTTTAATTTTCTTGCAATTTGGCCTCTAATTTCAATCAATTAACTTGGTAAAAATTAAATTTGGTTTCCTAAAATTCCAATATTCTCAATTAAGCTCAAATTATGCTTCCAAACTTAATGTTTCATCAATTAAGCCCCAAATAAAATTAATTTGAACCATTTAAAGTATAATTAAGTCCTTGCACTTAATTAAATCCTTCAATTGGACCCAAATTAATTCTTAAACATAATTAAAAATTAATTAGGCCCATGATTAAATCAAATTAGCCTATTAAAAATTTAATGATGTCATTGGGCTTAATTTTTATGCAAATTCATCCAATAATTATTTAATATGACCTTGAATTTGCATTTTTTCTCTATTTTTAGGCATAATGGGGTACAACTAGGCCTTTAATTTCCTCCAAAATTGCAGCTTGATTTTTTCCTATTTTTATAGTCCTCCTTGACTTGCTTCACATTGCCAGCCTTTATTTTATTTTTTTGATTTTTATTTTGAAAAAAGGTGATTTTTAGGGAATAACCTAGAATTGGGTTATGACAGTTGCCCCCCTCTTTACAATGCTTACGATAGAAAGTCTCGTAAGAGACTTTAGATAGTAAGCTTTGTAAAGAAGAAAACGAAGAATAAGAGATGATGGACTCATTATATTAAGAAAGGATGAATCCTTTTGAGGGCTAGAAAGTGCACTCAGAGTAAAAACTGGAAGATTTTTTTTTGAAAATTCAGAGATTTTAAAGTGGTCGAATGATCATGAGTGACCTACCCAGAGAAAATTAAAAAAAAAGGTTTTTTGTGATGGTCTTATTGTAATGGGTGACCTACCCAGGTGAAAAATGCAAAGATTTTTCAAAGATTTTTTTCAAAATGGTGAAAAATGCAGAGATTTTTCAAAGTGGTGAAAAATACAAAGATTTTTCAAAGTGGTTTTATTGTAATGGGCGACCTGCCCAGGTGAAAAATGCAAGGATTTTTCAAAGTGGTGAAAAATACAGAGATTTTTCAAAGTGATCTTGTTGTAATGGGCGACCTGCCCAAGTGGAAAATGAAAAGAGTTTTCAAAGTGGTGAAAAATACACAGATTCTTCAAAGTGGCGAAAAATATAGAGATTTCTCAAAGTGGTCATGTTGTAATGGGCGACCTGCTTAGATGAAAATTTTAGAGGTGGTGAGAATTTCTCAAAATGGTTTCATTGTAATGGGCAACCGGCCCAAAATGCAAGATTTTGAAGGTGTAAGGATTTCTCAAAATGGTTTTGTTATAACGAGTAACCGACCCAAATGGAAGATGAAAAGAGTTTTCAAAGAGGTCTGATTGTAATGGGTGACCTACCCAGGTAAAAAAAATGAAATGTCCTGAAGAGCTTGAAGGCGCACTATTCAAGGGATAGAAGCTCCAAGGAGCGTTTGAAAAGAGATAGAACTCGAAGGGAAATGAGGGCTGAAAAGTGCACTCGAGAAGAGATAGGGTTAGAAAATGCACTACCTAAGAGGTGAGGGCTCAAAGGCGCACTTGAAAGGAGGCAGGGTTAGAAAACGTACTACTCATAAGGTGAGGACTCGAAGGCGTACGCGAAAGGAGGCAGGGTTAGAAAACGCACTATCCAAGAGGTGAGGGCTTGAAGGCGCACTCGAAAGGAGGTAGGGATAGTAAACGCTCTACTCAAGAGGTGAGGGCTCGAAGGGGCACTCGAAAGGAGGCAGGGTTAGAAAATGCAATACCCAATGTGGTCGAGGGCTTTAAGGCACACTTAAAAGGAGGCAAGGTTAGAAAATACCCTACCCAAGGTGGTCGAGGGCTCTAAGGCGCACTCAAAGGGAAAAAGGTAGGGTTATAAAGCGCATTAGCTGAGATGGTTGAGGGCTCAACATCCCGCTCAAAAAGAGATGA
>Ga0325410_1001833_pt1 | contig 23599 bp, 17 predicted proteins | sample PopdelMetagenome_16_FD_206182 | JGI IMG/M metagenome (GOLD analysis project Ga0325410, IMG submission 206182) | Populus deltoides microbial communities from Bellville, Georgia, United States - Xylem-PdIQD-R3 | ecosystem: Host-associated > Plants > Phyllosphere > Stem > Wood/Secondary xylem...
AATAGATTATATTAGGTATAATTTGATATAGTTGCCTTAACCATTTTTGCTTTCTCCATGTATATAAACCTGGGGAGATCCAAGGCAAAGACAGCGCAGCAATCGGTAATCTCACCTATCTATATCTTTGTCTTGTTTTTAATAAAACCCTCTTTTGTACATATTCGAGTTCCTCGGTTTGAGGGGAGAAGAGGGCTTGCTAGAATAATGCAGGTAATCATCTCTTAATGCTTGCTTTTCTGAGAATGTGACACGAATTGCTTAAGTGCTCGAAACCACCCACTCAGTCCTAGATTCGTTTGTCTTTTGTGCCTATGTGAGATGAATTTGTGTCCTAATCTTAGCTTAGTAAGTGCTACAAGACGAATTAATGGCCAATTAATGTGGAAACCACGTCCTAGATTTGTTTTTGTCTTTATGGCAATTCCTTTTTCCTTACTTTTGGGAAGGGGAAGGTGCATTTTTGTCTCTTATGAAACAAAGGTAATTCATAAGATAGAGGAAAAAAAGAAAAAAGAAAAAAACCATGCAAGCGCCTGAGCTCACGGTGAGGCAAGCTTGTTTCAGAATTGCTCTCTTCTACTACGTACTGAGCTCATTACGATTTATTCTCTGCACGCAAGTAGCGTCTTCACATCTTCTTAATCCTTCAATTCCAGCTAGAAGCCATGCTTAACTTCAAGTTATTTTATATTATTACGTACGAGATTTCTAAAGTAAGAAAGCTCATAGTAACTGAACCATGAGTGAATATATAATTGCTGATATTCATGAATGCATGTGAAGTGATATATAGAGGGCACCCTTTCGATAATTTGAAAGGCTAAACACAAGGGAAGACCTTGCTAGCTCTTCTGGGGCGTTTCACTGTCACAAGTGATCATGGAGCCCTTATCTCTCTTAGCGTTGAGTTTTCGTCGCTAGCTGCATGAGAGATAAGAGTGAGAAAGAGAGTTGACCCAAACAGTGTTTTTGATATGATTGATGGGTTATTTGAGATTTTAGGTCATTGGCACACGCCCAGTTGTACTTGTCTTGTGATCTCTATGGGCCTTCTTGTTCCTGTTCTTCCCTTCTTTTTGTTGATTCGCAATCAAGAAATTAGGAACATATATACCCACAACATATGTATAGTGCCAACACACTACATGTGTTAGATGCAGGACGTTGTTGATCGTATCTACAGTCAAAACGAATCTTGTAGGCTTGTTGCACCATGAAACTCGTATCTTGGAGCATTACCCTATCAAAGATAGGGTTTTTGCATTCAGTTTTGCATGGATGGCATGTTTTGATGTTAAGAAAACAAAGGAAAAAACCTCTTAAAACCGAAAAAAACTAGGATCCACCCGCTTAGCCCCACTCAGGCTGGGTTAGTTTTTAATATATTTAGAAAATAAACATCATCGAACTAAGTTAATCAGGTCAAATTCCAATGAGACTCAACCAGATTATATATGAGAATTCTTTTTAATTTGTTATTCAAAATAAAAATTGTTCAAAGTTTTTTTAAATAGATCTGGATTAACTTCCGATCTACAACTTAACTCCATAAATTTACGATGTTGGCAATAGCTAATATATATAAAAAGTTATGTTGGATGAGAGTTTGGTTTAAGTTATTTTTTTTTTTTTTTTAGACTAATAAAAGTTAATTCGATCAAACCCAAATGAAACTAGTTAAATTATCTTTAAGAATTCCTTTTAGTTTTTTATTCAAAATAATAATATGTTAAAGTGTTTTTTTAGATATATCTAGATTAACTTTCAATTTGTAAGTTAACCTACCAATTTACAACCCAAACCTTAAACCCAATAACAGAATATATATATATATATATATATATATATAGACAAATAAAAGTTTGATAAAGGTGGGGCTACAAAATGAAGTAAAGAAGACAGTTCATTGAACGGTTTAAGAGGCCACAGTACAGAATACCACCATATATACCCCATTTCCCAAGCTCAACTTCATTCATATCACTAGTTGCCTTCCCCCTTCCTAACTTCCATGCATGAAGTCCTGAGACCTAACATATAGCATTCCAAAAACCTTTCTTTCCATAGCCAAGAAGAGGTTCAGGTTCAGGTGGTGGCTAAAAGTTTGTTCTCCATCCGTTTGTGCATACTTTGCTAAACCATTTTAAGCTCTCGTTTTATTTCATAACGAGCCTCATTCCAACTTTACTCACTGAAAATCTCCTCTGTTTTTGCCCTTATTCAATACAAGATGGGTGAGAATGCTGCCTCAAAGAACTTCCACAACAACCACCACCTCCACAACCATCACCAGGTCTTTGACATCTCCATTGATGTGCTTCCTCAAAATGGTTCCAAATGCTTTGATGATGATGGCCGCCTTAAGAGAACTGGTAATCTTCGCCATCCTTCCCCTGTTTCTGCTCCTTTTCTGCCCTGTCTTTGCTTTGTTTCCGGAAGAAAATTTAGTTACAACTTGGAAGTATAAAATATCTCATATTCTTGCTGGTTGGTTTGTGCCTTCAGGTACTCTATGGACTGCTAGTGCCCACATAATAACAGCGGTGATAGGATCAGGAGTTCTTTCCTTGGCATGGGCAGTAGCTCAACTAGGATGGGTTGCTGGTCCTGCTGTCATGTTCTTGTTCTCTCTTGTTACTTACTATACCTCATCTCTACTCACTGACTGTTACCGGACCGGCGATCCCGATACAGGAAAAAGAAACTATACATACATGGACGCTGTTGAATCCATTCTAGGTATCATATAGACAATTTTCTTCACAAAATACAAAATATTGTAACCCTACTAATACACCATTTTGAAATGTTTCCTTCCTTCTCTATTTCACTAATGCTAATTCTCTTGTCTTCAATGTTTCTCAGGTGGAGTAAAGGTTAAGTTGTGTGGCTTTATTCAGTACCTGGGCCTATTTGGTATTGCCATTGGCTACACCATTGCATCATCCATAAGCATGATGTAAGCTGGTCTTAGTACAAAAATTTCTTTTGGTTCTTCTTCTTTTTTGTTCTTGAAAGCCTTGATTAATACGCTTGGTTCATGGTTATTGACAGGGCAATTAAAAGGTCAAATTGTTTCCATCAAAGTGGTGGACAGAACCCATGTCACCTTTCGAGCAACCCATATATGATCATGTTTGGTATAACAGAAATTCTGCTCTCTCAGATCCCAGACTTTGATCAGCTATGGTGGCTCTCTATCGTTGCCGCGGTCATGTCTTTTACTTACTCTAGCATTGGTCTTGGCCTGGGCATTGGCAAAGTTGCAGGTATTTATATATTTGCTTTAACTATTCTAGTTAAATCCAACTTTTATACCATATTGAGGGACTAATTCCCACAACGAGTCTCCTGTCACTCTAAGCTCATCTATTTAATTTCACTGGTATGCAGTTAATGGAACTTTTAAGGGAAGTCTAACTGGGATAAGCATTGGAACCGTAACCGAAACAGAGAAGATATGGAGGAGTTTCCAAGCACTTGGTGCCATAGCCTTCGCGTATTCATATTCTGTCATTCTTATAGAAATTCAAGTATGTACGATCACTTAATATCAAACCTTATTTTCTCTTGGTCAATATGAACAAGCTCTGAGTAACTCGGCACTTTTTTGTTTATTTGTGTAACAGGACACGGTTAAATCTCCACCAGCAGAATCGAAGACAATGAAGAAAGCTGCCAGGATAAGCATTGTAGTGACAACAACTTTCTATATGCTTTGTGGCTGCATGGGATATGCAGCATTTGGAGACCTAGCACCTGGAAATCTCCTCACTGGCTTTGGTTTCTATAACCCATATTGGCTTATTGATATTGCTAACGCCGCCATAGTAATCCACCTAGTAGGAGCATATCAAGTGTTTTGCCAGCCTCTCTTCGCTTTCATTGAGAAATGGGCAAACCAAAAATGGCCTGAAAGTTACTTCATCACCAAGGAATTCAACATCGCAGTCCCAGGCTTTGGGCTATATAAGCTGAATCTCTTTAGATTGGTTTGGAGAACAATATTTGTGATCATAACCACTGTTATATCAATGCTGCTCCCATTCTTTAATGATGTTGTGGGAATTCTTGGGGCACTTGGTTTCTGGCCTTTGACAGTCTATTTTCCAGTGGAGATGTACATCGTACAAAGGAAAATACCAAAATGGAGCACAAGATGGATTTGTCTCCAAATGTTGAGCATGGCTTGCCTAGTGATTTCACTTGTGGCTGTTGCAGGCTCACTTGCTGGTGTTGTGCTTGACCTTAAGGCTTACAAGCCATTCAAGACAAGCTATTGAACTGGTAGCTGCATGAGTTGTTGAGTAACCATGGGAAGCTGAAAGCTAAGAATTGTACTTGAACTTGATTGTTCTTGAAAGAAAAGTCGGAAAATTAGCACGTACGTGGTGTTTGTGTAGGTCATCATTTGTAATTTTATTTATGTTGATTTCACTTTAATCAGTGCTCGTTCCTCCAAGTGTCTAAGGACTTTGTAATTATGCATAAGGAATCCGAAATGGTTTTCATGTATTCGACTTTGTCAATTCTAAACCCTCCAATCTATACATTATCAATTCAATATCACATGTAAATTTCATAATCCTCGAAGGCCTAGCATGATCACTAGCAGGCATAAAATAAACCAAGTATTTCACGACAGAAAACAAAATAGAAACACAAGAACACAAGGAACAAAAACATGTTGGTTAAAGGGACAAATACAAAGACATGAAATAAACTAGAATAGTTTTGGTGTGGATTTATATCCTTTCAAAACAAGATCTTCCGAGAACATGTCTCATTTATTTTCGTTGTTTCTATCTTTTTTTTTTTTTTAAGACAACAATCAAACGAATAACCAAGTATTTAATTAGTATTAAATTATTTAAATTTATAATTTTTGACAAGATATATCAAATTTGAGAATCCTTTAAATGATCAGATTTAAGTTGTAGTTTTCTATAAATAAAAAATTATTTTCTAGTTTTAATGATCACGATACCTTGGTGTCAACTGATATGCCCTATAATCGCACGTCAAGGCCAAGTCTGCTCTTGCTAGTTTTGACAGATTAAGAACTCAACTGGATGTTCTTACTAGTAATTGTACTTTTGCATTTATTTAGATTACTACTAAACTCTTTTGAACAACAAAGGATTTCCCAGGAAGGTAAAACTAGTTTTGACTTGTTTTTCAATTTGCCATGCATGTGCTTTTCCTAGGAAAAGAAAAGGCCAGACAGAATCAGAAGATGCTGCTTGATATACAGAATTTTTTGTTCTGTGTTTTTCAGACAATAGCATCAGAGATTCAGATTGTTCTTGAAACTACAAAAAGAAAGGCATTTTGGATGGTATCAAAGAAAAGAAAACGTAATAATTGTAACTGATAAACAGCACCATCACCACCACCGAAAGTGCCTCTCCCATTCTACACCACCAAATTATGGAGAAGAATAATTCGTCAAATACATGATGCAGAGAAGAAAAAAGATGTTTGTAAAGGGCATTAAAGGAATCTTGACAATCGATTTGCTTGACGAACTATTCATATATAACAATGCTAGAATGCTGCTATTTTGTTGTCAAAGATTCCTTCTCAGATCACTTTCTCAACAATCTCATCAATTTATTAAAAACATTTGACAAGTGAATCTTATGAAAATCTCGTAGAAAAATCAACGTAATCATATTTCATACAATTTTTTGCCAGAATCTTGACAAAATGATTAATATGGAACTTCGCTAGCATTATATGCTTTTTTTTTTTATGAAATGAAACTAGAAAAAAAATAAAATAAAAATAATATAAATTATATTTTAAAATTTGATCTAAAAACTTATCTCAAAAAATCCACCCGATATAAAATTTTAAGTTATTAGATTAAATTTTAAAATATAATTTATATTATCTTTTAACATTTAAAAAAAAAAAAACATCTCATACAACTCATCCAACTCATCCGATATTATTGGTTAAATCTAGGACCATATGAACCAGCTTTGCATGAAAAAGGGTAATCTTGTTTGTTTATGAATAGGGGAGCATGCCAGCCAACATAGATAGTCATACCAGGAGAACAAAACACGGTCCCTTTTAGACTGGTCAGGTGGCTTTTGAACAAAATGAACAATAGTATTACCATTTTGAACAAAGAGCTGAATCTAGCAACGTCAAATGTATTTCCTCTACGCAAACTTAAAACCAAAAACAATGTTTTGTCCAGGAAGAATTTACATTCTGCAGTAATAAGAGTGCAAAATATGCCAGTTCAGGCATTGCCCGCTTCAGAAAGAATGATACTGGAAGCCCGGGATGGAAGAACAGGTTATTGCTGCTACGTGGATCTGGAGTTATCAAATCCGTATCCGTTTGACATCACTCTCTGGGACACTTGCATCATTCCCATTTCCCCCATCTGAAACTGCTTGCCCCTGAACCAACAATGCACGGCAAGTGAATACTATACAACTTGGAATCACCGAGTACACCACTATCATTATCGTGGTGGTGGTTGTAAATTTGGGCTCTTATGGGTTGAGCTAAGACATTGCTCAGAGCCGGCCAGAGTATATAGCTAACTTGAGCAATAGCCCTCTTCTAGGCTAGGCAAAGACATTACTCGGAGCCAGCCTGGATATATGGGTAACTTGGGCAATGGCCCAAGACCCCTACTTAACGACAAAGCTTTAAAAATAAATAAGGTATATTTATTAATCATGCTTCATGGAATGAAAGCTACCTCTACTTAACAAAAAACACCAAATACAAAATGAAGATTGCTTAAGACCCCACTTATCAGACATATATAAAAAATTATAATAAAATATTTAATAAATATTTTAAAAGATCTCATTTATAACTTTGTTCAAGGCCGCAATTCAACTTAAGCTGGCTCTGACATTACTTTGGTAATACTATAAGTTTCTATGGCATGTTTTGGTATAGTGATTCAGGTAACGTTACATTCTCTACATACTTTTCAAATGCAGAATGTTCAGAAGTTCTTTCAACATAACTTAATTGAACTTTCTTCCCCGTCAACATAGCCACTCTTGCTTAATCACAACTAATTCAAACATGACTAAAACTATAGAACTTGAATAAAACTACTAAAAAGTAACATGAAAAAGAAAGAACAGATTGCATCTGTTATTGAAGCAATGACCGTGTAAATATTTTGATTATGATAAGAATTTGGATATCTTAAGATGTTCTATTATAAAAATATTATACAATTACATTCCTTAACACATGCATGCCCTCTGTGTCAAGTGTTAATTAACATGCAAATTAGATCCCGAAAGAGCAAAATCTAGCTTGCATTCCTAGAAGCAACTTCCTTTGGGACGGTCCCATTTCATCACTTGAAACTTTACTTGATACGCATATGCTCGCACTTTATTTTTATTTATTTATTTATACCCCTAGCTTGTATGTATGTATGTATGTATGTATATATAAAAGCTAATTGTGCCTCCAGGTCCTTTTGGGTATACTAAATGACAGCAATGATTTTATGATCACTACCATGCTTCGAAGTATAATTAATTGATGCATGTTGTCAATATGGTGACAAGAATGTGAAGTTAAGCCTGTCCAACTTTGTACCCCAACTTTGATGGTAGAAATTCTAGAAATGCCAACTTACAGATTCATCAGGAACAATAGCATATCTATCAGATGGTGAAACCCAGCTTTTCCCTGTCAAGAGAAATAGTGGAGGCATCAAATAAATAACTGGAAAAAAAGAGACAAAAACTCATTATGAAGTCAAAATGCAAGAAAAGGTGATGAGTACAATACAGCACCTAATGACGGATCAACAGTTGAAGCTTCAATTTGATAGCCACCAGATCCATCAGCACTCAGAGCTTCTATGATTTTCGGTAGATTTCTTCGAAAGCCCAACAAATACAATTTAGTGATTTTCATCAGAAAATAGAGCAAAATATGTTGGTGCGCTAGATTTTATTCTACTAAACATATTTCAGCTAAAATTATTGAACATAACACGAGCTTTTTGAGTGTGAATTAACTGAAATTGATGAGAAAAACTAATTAATCTCAGTTAGTAAGCCAAATGATTTAAATAGGCCCAGGGCAGCAGGGCCCCAAATTAAATACAATTGGTAACTTTCATTGCAGACAAATTAAGTTTTCAATACTCCACACATTATTTGCTACATCCAGTTAAGTAACCACTCAGGGTCAACTGAGAAATGCATCTGCAAATGCACGTGCATCCATCATTGCAGAAAGAACTTGTCCATTTGGTCCGTCCTCAAATAACTTTGAGAAATACATCCTGTTTACTGTCCTTTCAAGGAAAATGGTCCTCCGCTTGCCAAATAATGGAAAATGGTCCACTACTGGTCAAAAAAATTGAAAAATGGTCCTAAATGTGTTGATCTGCTACAAGTTAAATGCATTTCTGACAATTATCAGTTTCTAAAGAAAGGCAAGCCAGAAATCCTAGAATCATGTTCTAAATTCATTATAAAGAGAAGGAAGCAAAATTCAAAGAACTGTTGGTTTTCAACACATCACCATAATAGCTTGTATCGTTATATCAAGGAAGCTAAGGGTGGAATGTATTTGCATATTCAGATTCAATTAAACAGAGTCGGTGTATCTTTATCTGCAAGAAGAATGGTTGTCAGTATCACTATTGTTTTCAAAGGAAGTTGTAAAAGTTTTAAAACTTCGTATTTGTACGTTCAAATTTTGAGAATTCTTAATAATTTGGTAATGCAAAACTTGAGATGGGTTTCTTCAACTAGTAGAGACCTATGAGCAACTTTTTGTAGTTTGGCAGGTATTCTGATGGTCAAAAGGCAGTTGTAGAAATACTTTCCTAGAATAGTTTTCTTCTTAACCCTCATGTATTATATTCTCATTCAATGTTGTGTTGCAAATTATCTCACTTTATCTTTTTATTTTTACACCTAAAACTATAAATTTCTGAATCTTAGCCTACCATTAGGATAGAGAGGTTTCTCCATATCATTCACATCAACTGCATTAACTCAAAATAGCAACAACTAATGAAAGAGAGATGTAGGTTTATGCTATTACCGGTCCATAGACTCTCCATGACCAAGTTGTCCATTTGTGCCTCTTCCCCAAGAAAATACATTTTGCCGTTCAGTAACAGCAAGTGTATGCCTCCATCCACATGAGATCTGGACTACTTTCTGCCAAGTGCCAAATAAATGCAGATAAAACATAAAATCAGATTAAGAACAGGAACTACTAAGAAAGAAGGCAACCCTCTCAGACAAGAACCAAAAAGACAAAAATCCCTACAGAACTAAACATCAATGTCATGGGCTATCTTAACCAATATTCTGAGAAACAGTAACAAGAACATGCCTGCTCATGTGGAAATTTAACTTGCACAGGAGAGCAATGATCAATGTTGTCACCAACTCCAACCTGTCCAAACTGCATAGAGAAAAGAGATAAACCAAACAATAAGCATTATTTTAAGAGCAAAAATGGGATATACAAGTAATGATACAATTAATTAAGCCAGGCAAAAAAATGAAAAAAGAAGTGGAATTTGAAAGAGTCTACAAGCTTCCAACACCAAAGGGAGGTGAAATCCAATAATATGCAAGATATTGTGCATAGGCATGTAAGAAATTTTTGTGATTGTACATGTCTAACTAATTTACACTTGTATGGCCCTGTTTCCACTGAGCACAATTAGGGAAAAACTACCTGTCTACCCTGTTCCACTGAGCACAAGTAGGGAAAAACTACCTGTCTAATATGTCTTGCTTTCACCAAGTAAACTAACAGTTACATTCACTATGAGATGATACGTACTTGTAAAATCATAATTAAGAAATTAAATATTGTAAACCTTATTCCATCCCCAGCCATAAAGGTTTCCATCAGAAGTCAATGCCAAAGTGTGTCTCCAGCCACCTGATATCTGGAAAACAATTCAAGCCGAATTTTTTTTGAGATTCTGGATTAGAAGAAACACTAAAACATGTCGGAGCTGAGTTAGAGCAAATCTGATGTTGATTATTAGAAGCTTCAAATATTTGCAGAACTAATGAGTTCAAAAACATGCCATGGGTTTCAATTACCTTTAAAGCTACTTGAGAGCTGAGGGATCAAGGGGGAAAAAATATAACAAGTTACAACAAAATAACAAAAAACCAAATTGAATGCTGAAGTGGAAAGAACAATCCAAGCAAATGGGAAAAAACATCATTTAACTTAACAGTGATGAAAAAAATATTTAATGGCTAAGGCCAATGAAGTTACATAGAAAAAGAACCTATAAACTCTTGAGGTATTTTATAAAATTCTGAAAACTTGCATTTTTTCTGACCTGGTTACTCTAGAAAAATATTTGCATGAGAACAATTTTGTGGAAGAAAATCTGTTCTCAGAAATGGGTGCCATCAAGTAGGTACAATCTCATGAAACTGGTTTTAATCAGAGGCCAGGAAGTGATGTGACCAGTGAGACAAACTGTAATATGAACCCACAAGAAGCACTTCAATGAAAAAATAGAATGACATCCCAACCAACCTTGATAAAACAAATTTAGTCCTTGAAAGACGAATAAAATCAACTACTGGTGGAAGGTGCCTGACATGCCTATCTTGTTTAACCATACATGTGAATCCTTCTCAAAATGATGCAAGATCCAAAATTTCAATTAAATGAAACAAAAAAACTATTTAACAGCAATGAAAGGAGAAAGAATCACCAGAGAAATGTAACTATCCCGCAAGGCTTCCACCTTGTGAGGAGTCAGGTGATCCTCAAAGTCCCCATGTCCCAGTTGACCATATTTGCTCCATCCATAAGTGTATAATCCACCAGAAGAGGAAACAGAAATTGTATGCCGCCACCCACATGCAACCATTATCATCTTGTCTCCCTGCAACTCCCATGATAAAAACTTAATGACTGGTTCATTAAAACTTATTAGAGAAATCACAAGGTTAATAAAATGCAGGGTCATAAATTTGGTTCATTTAATAGATCACCAGTTTCAGATTTTGCTTTCTAACATTAACAGTGAGTATTCCAAGAGAAGACACTCGTTCTGAAAAATAGTTCTTTAGTAGGATTCACAGGGCAACTCCTATACACTGTCCAGCAGTTTTGGAGCCATAGAAAACCCCTGCTCTCTTTAAAGCCACATTCAAAAACCTAAACCTGACTTTTTCAAGTCCATAACTTCACCCTTAAATTTTTCACTATTGGCATATGTTGAAAGAAAAGGATACCAAGAAAGACAAGCTCAATATGTATATGATAGTAACTGGATTCTTTTGCCAGCACTCCTTGATCTTCAATGCTGGTTATGCTTAATCTACTTAAGAAACAATTAGTACAAGCAATCATTTATGTCACATACATTGACAAGGGAAACTTTTTCAGGAACTAGGCGATCATTTCTGTCACCGAGTCCCAAGTTCCCATATCGGCCCCAACCCCATCCATAGAGCTCTCCATCTTCTGTGACAGCTGCAGTATGTTCAGCACCAGCAGCAACCATTTTAATAGAGACTCCCTACAAGAGAGATGAGATTTCAGTGCACAAATCATCACAATACACTGTCTGGCAGTGCTAGACTATTACATGTCAATACTGACAATAAATTTCTTTTACTACAGCATGTCACAGAGGAAGCATCAATATGATACTATCCAACTCTATAACATGGGAAATTTAACAATTTGACCAAGGATTTTACAATCCCTCAGCTGATGGTCGTTGAATTTGCACCTCCAATGTGACACCAACAGACTACATCACTACCTTCCTCTAACCACACCTCTCAAAAAATAAATAAATAAATAATACCCCCCAAAAAATCCACGTGCTTCCACCAAATAATTAATTTTTTTTTTTTTTTACATTTATTTTCAATAATAATGTCTCTATGGACAATTTAACAATAGAAGATATCCACAAAAAATGCAGATGTGTTCAATATGATAGGTAATATTTGTTAACAATGCACATGCCCAGCTATAAACTCAATGAACTAAGCCTTAGTTCTGAATCAATTGGAAGAGATAAAGAATCTGCTAAGGTACTTGACAGGGAAAGGGGGTTTATTCAGGTACAAGAGGCAAATGTTGAACCTCAAAAAATGGCATAAGACAAATACAATTGAATGAACAAATAGGTGGATATATCTTCAATGAACTAGTTAATCTAAAGTACCTGAAAAGCTTGAATTTTCTGAGGCACAAGGGAGTCCTCGGTGGTGCCAAGACCAAGTTGACCATTTTGATTCCGCCCCCAACTTCACAGTTACAAGCAAAAACAATATAAATAAAATGTTTTCCCACATGATAGAATCAATTTTCAGAAGCATAGATGTAAGTTTGGAGGAACCTTCACCCAAAAGATACAGTAAACTCGTTACCTGAGGCAAATAAGCCATTTACATGATATTTGGTACACAGATAAATAAAATTTGCATAAGAGCTATTAAAACTAGAGCCAGAAGATGAATGTTTGCTATTGAGCATTTCATGCAAAAACATTATAGTTAGGAATAGCTATAACCAACAGTACAGAATCCAGTTTCAACCAAACATGACTACAAATGATTCACTATTATGTTGTGAATGATCACTATTTGTCATTGTAGAGCTGAAAACTCAACGGCACCAAACTGCAGAAGATAAAAGTTATAATCGGAAGTTTAACCAACAATTGTATAAATGCAATGAGAGAAACATGTTCAACCAATCCTCCAAAAAACAATACTCACCATCTTATGAAACAACAACTTGTTTTCTCATCTCTCATCCTAAAGTTTTCCTAAGTTTAGAGGATATTTGTTCACTTCATTTAGGAGATGCTTCCAGAAGGAAAAGCAAGAAGTTTATGTTCTAGCATATTATATTAGTAACGCTGAATTGGACTGGTTCTGGTATATACTAATATTACTGCTGAATTGGACTACTCAACCTAAACATATCATTAATGAGACAGGTCCTGAGGAATCAAAGCAGATTAACACATGAAGTAGTATGCTAGCCAGTACTTCCACTTAATTAAGGGTTTTTTTAGTGGTAAAAAAATTCATTCACGCGAACAAGGTGAAAGTACACCTAGGAGAATAAGGTATCCAACAAGAGATACATGAGAGGGGGGGGGGGGTCAACACGAGCACTGCAGTCCTATTGCTAGAAAACCCCACCAGAAAGAAGCCAGAAAAACTATGCTGATGCACAACAATTTCCTTGAGGCACTAACATGATATATTACTCTTGCCATAAATCTAATTATTGGGAAAAGATAGAGATAGAAAGACTACTAACCTTAGCACCTCACCGTCCATGGTGACTGCCAGACAATGGCTATCCCCACAAGCAATTTGCCTTATCTTTAAACTGTGCAAAGCCTTAATTGGCTGAGGAGTGAACAAATCACTAGAATTTCCATGTCCTAGCCTCCCAAAATCACCCCTGGTAGAAAAGGAACACAATGGTTGAGGGCTACACATGAAATCCGGACGAGAGATTAAGAACTTACTAATCAATAAGCCATAGTATACACCTATGATAGAATTGTTAGAATGTTTCAGAAGATGAAATAAACTATCAGAAAATTGTCTTTAGATGTGGCTTGCTGGTTAGACAACTTAGTAATGATTCACATATGAATACGTATGCTACATTCCTTTCATCTCTAACTTCATCTTACAAAAGATTCCAGGAGAAAACAAATGAGTTAGGGGATTCATAAATTTCAACCATCAATGGAAATATTATTTGAATAAAATTTGCAAGAATGAATTACTGACGCTTAGAAACAGCCTATAAGATAAGGACTCAGATATAAATACTCAAACAACCATCCAATTTATTTAAATTGAGTTATTCAGATGTGTAACATCATTTTATTTTTCTCAGGCCAACTATTAAACTGCTTGGTTCTCAGATTTCAAAAGAACACACAGCAATCAATAAAATTACCGTACTTCTCAAAATTAACCAAAATTAGGAATCAAAGATGGAAGTAAACAATGAAGAACAGACCATCCCCAACTATAGACCTCCATTCGTGACTCAGAATATGCAGTTGTATGATCAGCACCGCAAGTAATTGATATTATATCAAGGCCATCCAATGTACTCAATTGAGTTGGAGTAGGTCTATCCTCAGCATCCCCATGGCCTAACTGCCCATCCTCTCCTCGTCCCCAGGAGCAAACGATGTTTCCAGCTGTAAATTATGAACAATTGTAACTCTAATTGATGCAAGTTTAAGCAATCAAAGTATGAAAATAGAATAGAATTGAAGAAGAGGTTACAAATGAATAGGAGTTTCTTGTGATAAAGTTATACTCCACAAAGAAGAGATTAAATAAGTCAACAAGCATACATAATTGAAAGTTGCAAGTCTTTTATATAAGTAGTTGCAAGCAAATAAATAAATAAATAAAAGGACTTGAATCTACAAATCTCAACATTGTTTGAAAAGGTATATTATTCCATCAAGGCCATAGCTTACCGATTTGATAAATCGTGGTGATTTTTGTAGCTGATTATCTTCTTCTTACCATTTCTTGACCAAAAAACACACAATTGAGAGCCACTTGAGTACCACATTTAGGGAATGAATCCAGGAATCTCATGAAAATTCTTTGGCTATCACTCCTTCATGGATGATTTTATGTAAAAAATGAAATTTGCAATAGCAGAGGCTAAGAATGACTGGTCAATAAGGCCCAAAAACCATTTGAGTGCCACAGGGATAATGCATTTAGATGCTAGTTTCCTCTCTGTTTCTTGACTTTCCCTTAACAAGAAATGGCACAAGACACGAACAAGAAACGGATACATCAATGCTGGCTTAAAAGAAACTCAAAACTAACATCCTCCACTAATGTTTACCCTATCCAAAGTTGTGCATATCCATCATAGCTCTAACAACAGAAAAATCAAAACACAGTTCAACTAAATCTACCAAAACTCTTAAAACGGACCGCCAAATGGTTACACACTAAGCCAAATACAAATATTAAATCACCCCATAAACAACTTCAAGAGCAAACAAAGGTCAAACAATCACAACCAGCGATCAAAACCAAAAGCTTCAGTCTTTACCAAAACTAACAAAAAACCAAAGCAATATAAACAAACCCCACAATTATAAACTTACAAAGAAGAGCAACAGAGTGACTAGCACCAGCAGAAATAAGAATAACTTGACGAACTAGACCACTAACTTCACTACCACTAGCAGCTCCTTCATCCTCGGCCATTTTGCTTTTTATATCTGTTGTTCTAAAGTAAATCTGCTGTCTTGTGTATTTTCAAAGAAACTAAAGTCTAGAAGATGTTTCTAGTTGCAGATTGTTTTCTGCAATGACAATAATAGTAATGATAGTAACCAGAGAGTGGGTGGCAGTGATGAATTTACAGGGACAGAGATGGTACTTGTGCTACTACTCCCTTCGATGGGCAATAAACAAAGGTACATGCACAAACTGTAGATGTAGAAAAGACTAGACTTTAGGTTTGGGGTTTGTTTTGATGCCGAAACAACGGCATTGATGATGGGAAGGGCCCGCCCACCATTTGCAGCTTTCGAGTTTTCCAGCGGTGTCTCTAATTCTGTTGTTCATTTTCCACCACACAAATCCCTTCAGTTTGAAAATTCTCCAGTTCACATTAGCTACTCGCATTGATGAGTAATTAATTATATGCTGTGGGACTCTCTCCCGCGTTGTCCTATGGGATATAAATGTAATATTACGTTACATAAAATAAAAATAAAAAAACTAAGGGAGTTCACGGATTTCTGTTCGCTACAAGTGAAATAACGTTTATGTCCTTGAGGAAAAAGAAAAAAAAACTAGTTTATCTTTGGTTTTGATTTAGAGGTATTGTGATATTTTTACGAGGTGCATTAATTATTAATCGTTTGTCTGGAAGTATTTTTATTATTTTAATGAATAATAAAATAATAATAATACTTTTAGAGGTAAAAAAAAATTAATAGTTTTGATTAGGACTGTAGGAGTATATAGGTATTTTTTTTATTTTTAATACTCAGTAGAATTACACATATATCCTTAGATCTAAAAAATTTAATTCATTAGGATCAAGAGTATTAGGATCATATAATATCGGCCGAGAGTTTAGCGGGATATCTCGTGTTAACTTAGTCCTAATTAGCATTGTTATATATTTGTCATAACTGATTTTTATGTTATTTTTTATCCTCATTTTAATACTTAAACATTATTTTTTATATAAATCATTCTTATCTTTTTTTTATCTAATCAGATAATTATCTCAATCTAAAATTACACTATAAATTATAACAAGATTGTTTATTGTTGTTTCTTTTACTCTTCTCCGTAATTCACGTATAAAATGGATTGTTATTATGCATTTTATACGTCTAAATCACTATTTTTTATCAAATTAAATAATCATCTTAATTTAAGATTATATTGTAAATTATAACAAGATAGTTTATTGTTGTGTTCTTTAACTCATGCATGTGATTCACACGCGTATTGGATTGCTAATTATAACAAAAAAAATTTATGATTCATGCACATTGTGGATTGCTAATTATAACAAAATTGTCTTGTGATCCACTCATATCATACATTGTTATAGTACATTTAATATACATCTAAATCATCTTATTCTTTTTATCAAATAAAATAATCATCTCAATCTAAGCTTACACTATAAACTATAACAAGATTTCTTATTGTGATTTTTTATTGTGGAGTGTTATAGTATGTCTAATCCATATGAATCGTTTTTTTTTTTTATTAAAGAATCATCTTAACCTAAATGGTTAAAATGTTAAATGAGATTTTAAGATATAATTTAAACTATTCTATAATATGTCTCTCCAAATGAAAACTTTTTGGATTTGAAACTTGCACAAACTCATTATTATCTTGTGGTGAAATCTCTTTAGGCTTTAAAACTTTCATAGACACACAATTATATTGTGCTTAATTTTATTAATTTAATTAGTTAGAATAAGAATTGTGAGATTCGAATTCATGACTATTTGATCATCAAGGCATTAATACCATATCAAAGAAGCATCTCAGCTCATAAGCTTAAGTTATTATGTTCAAGATGTGATTTATATTACTTTAATATTTTTTTTATCCTTTTGCAATTGTTGTTAATTTTGGTCCTCTGTTTTTTTTATTTCTCCATTTTCATGTTATATTTAAATGGTTTAAAACCTAATAAACCCATTTGGTTTATGTAGTACATCATGTTTTCCATGTTGAAAGAAGTCTTGTCCTTACATTATGCTTAATTTTGCTAAATAGTATTTCAATTTGTGGATTAAAAAAAATAAAACAACATAGATCAAATTTAACACAAAAAAGATGCATCTCTTTTTTATTGTTTATAAGGTTCAGAAAGTATATTATGGTTTCTAAAGTTTTTTTTTATTTTTTTATTTTTAATCCATGTGTTTTGAGTGTTTTATGTTTTAGTTTTTAACTTTATTTATTTTACATTTCAATCCCTAAAAATTGAGATGAGAGAGAAAGCCTTGGCAAAATTATAAAGGGGAAGAGAAAGTGGTTGGTCAACCATTTTTTTTTTGCACCAAAAAGACTGATCTTATGGTCACTAGGGTATTTTTAAGCTTCCATTTTACTGGAAAAGTATATTAGGGTTTAAAATGAATTTTTTTTATTCGGTTTAATTTTGTGTTTTTTTAACTGATTTAGAGTTCTTTTGGGGTTAGCAATTGATTTAGTGAGCTTTTCTAAATAGATTTTTTTAGTTCAAAAACCCTAAGCTAACTTTTCAGCCACCTCTATGGTGACTAGAAATAGATCCAATAAATAATGTATCGTAGTTTTTTAAAGAAATAAAATAGTAGAAACCGATACATCAATCTCCTAGCTCCACAAAAGCATCTAAAAAGAAATACTAAGAGATCCATTAGCTATTGACTAGCATTTTCTAAGCCAGAACCACAAATATGACCACCACACATGATGAGGTATTGTTCGCCATTAAAGAAAAAGAATTTATAAGATACCCACCATTTATAAAAACACTACAAACACAAGAAGCCCTAATAAATATTGTTTCTTTCATCACGACCACCATCATAAGATTATATAATGTCATGTTCTAGAAAAGGAGATTTAAATATTGATACCCATGTGTTAACTTCAACAATTTATAAAGAAAGAAATGTAACCCAAATAAATAGGGAAAGATTCTGCAATGTCTATAATAAAATCTTCAGAGCAAGATTTCCATGTCTTAGATAAAAATCTTCACATCTCTATACAACATCTTCTTATATAATACTTTAACATTGTTTTTCTGATCACAAAGAATTTTTTATTTTCTAAATAACAATGTTCTATACTCCAATCTTTCATTTTTTTTACAAGTAAACTCTCATCTCTTTTGTAAACTAGTTAAGAAAAGACGCGAAAAGGTGATGTGACATGTATGTTTTTTCTTTCTCATCTACTTTTACTACTTAAGTCTTTAAACATGAATGTTTAAAAGACTGAGAGCAAATAATGATGCATAAAATTTTAAAAACAAAATCGTTTTGACCTCACCCACACCAACTCACCCTTACAACAGGTTGTCCAATATTCCTGCCCTACTCACATACGTCAACGTATTTTTTGAGTTTTGATAAGTCAAAGCAATGTTATAAACCATCCATTAGCACATGTAATTTTTATGGTGTGCCTTAAAACCACCCTCTAGTGTTTATGGCACACACCAAATTTTTTAGACAGAGAAAAAACATGAACTTCTCCACCAATAACAAAATAAACACAACAAATAAGGACTTAACTTTTCAAGTATTCTTCATCATCATATCATTATCCCTGAGGTAAGCTGATATGATCAAGATTTATAAATACCTTGGTTTACCAGATAAAATATAAAAGTCTATGTAAGTTTTTTCAATAGCTTCACGTCAATTAATTCAACAAACACACAATTCTTATATTTTTTATTTTATTTATTTTTTTGTATAATATTTCCTCCTGCTATGTTTACTAACTTAAATATAAGAGGATTTTGTGTTTCAACAAAGACCTTGTTTTGCAAAAAGCATCAAACTTAAAGATAAAAGTTCACAATCAAACTCAATCATCTTAGTCCAAAACGCAGCTATGGAAAGCTTAATCCATTCCTGAAGTTTTCACCACTCCATCGCAAATTATAAGGAGATTGAAGCTAATTAATAGATGAAATGGCACTTGACACATAACATGCTCGGTTGAAATGGTGATGATTTTCCATTATAGATTAGATTTTCATGTCATAAATTAATATTTTTACAGTAGAAAATTTTATTTTTCCAATCATACAGGCTATTTGTTTGTGATATATTTCCACAATGAATAAAAAATAAGATATTTTTCATATATTGTTTCAACCCTTGAGTAATGAAGATTTATCATGCATATTAGTTTTAATATATTTTTCAATGACTGGGAAGAGAATGTATCTATGCATGTAGCTCAAAGAATACGAACTTAGGAAGAACAGGCTTATTCTCGTTAAAAATAAATATTAGCTAGAGACTTACTAGGTAGTTCAGCTGTGCTCTGTTGTGGGACAGAGCAATTTTGTTTTTTCGATGATAAAAAAGAATGTGCAGGCACTGTCAGTGTTTACAAAAATTAAAAAAAAATTTGAGTTTGTGTAAGGAAAACTTAATGCATACGATTTACCAAAATAAAGTGAGAATCTAATGCCAAAAAAATATAATTTTTTACATGCAATATTCTTAATCTAATTAGGACTCAAAATAATCATAATAAATTAAAAAATAGTGAAAGATTTGGAATAATAATTGGAACACTTGATCTCGATATCGTGCTCAGAGTTATTATATTTGCTTTCCCTTGCGTTTTGTCATTTTAAGCCCTGTTTTATTAGTTTTTAAAGAGGGCAGCATGCTCCTTTTGTCATTTGTTCTGCGATGCTTTGCCACCTTCTCTTTTTGGTCAGGGTGAGTTGAGATTCTTGGGTTTCATTCACTTTCTTTGATGGACTAAAGCTTCTCTTTTTTTGGTCTTTTCCATTTTCTGTTTTTGATTGCTGATCCTTGGACATTTTTCCACCTTCTGGTTCGATTTTGCAGCCGTCTCTTCCTCTGTTGTTTCAGTTGATGCTAGCTTTCGTTTTCTTTATCATTATGTTAGCCGTGTCCTTTTTCATTTTGTCTTAATGGTTTTTCAGGCTTGGCTTTCATCTATTGTGTCTGGGTTGACAGGGTTCCATTTGTTTTTCTTCGCCTAACTGATTCTACCGTGGATGACCTGCTCTGCCTGGTGTTCTTTCCTTTCTTATTGCTTCATTTTATTTGATCTGGCCATCGTTTCATGCTGTGCTATACTTTTCTTATTCTTTCCTATGCTGTTGCACCAGTTGTTTTTTATCTTCATGTTTTTTCCTCCTGTTTTGCTGAGCATGATGTGTCTTGTCTGTTAAGATGTTTGATGATTGGCATCTTTTTTAGCTGGTGCTTTTGTTGCGAAGGCTGGTTCTCCTCCTGCCTTATGGTATGTGGCTTTGCCACAATTGATGTAATTGATCCGTTTCCCAGTAGCAGCCCCCTTCTAGGTTATGGCTGTGTAATGCCAGCATGTTTCGTGGCCTTAGGCAATGTGCAGCCATTTTTTAGCTAAGATTTTTGATTTAGCTGGGAGTGTTAATATGCTGGCCATACGTTCGCCAGCAATGGATAACAATCGTGATTGTAATGTCTAGCGTGCCAGGAGAGTGGCCTCTGTTAGCCATCCAGATTAGGGCCTGTGCGTGTGAAGCTTGAAATCTCCCTGCAGATTTATTTTCTGGTTTTTGTGAATTTGGCTGGGAGTGTTGATAAGCTGGCCATACGTTGGCCAGCAATGAAACGCAGACATGATCTTAATATCTTGCATGCCAGGAGGGTTGCTTCTGCTAGCCATCCAGAGTAGAACCAGAATGCGTGGAGCTTGGAATCTCCCTGCAGATTTTTTTTGCTGGGTTTTGTGTTGGTCTGTGCGGTGCTTATGTTGTTTTCGCTGCTTAGCTTAGCTGGGAACCTTTTGTTGCTTCTGAGCTCCTCTTTTCTTCCAATCTTTTGATTCTTTGAGTCTCAGTGTCAATTGGCAGGGGGGCTCTCAGCTAAGCTTGAATCTGTTGTATATGTTAATCTAGACTGCAAGTGGAGAAATTATTTTGTTGCTTTATAAACAGCAGCTGTTTCAGTTCTTTTCCTTCGCTTTTGAATGTGAATTCATCTTTGTTCGGTGTGTTTGACAGGGGCCCTCTGATTGTCTTTGCTTGACCTACTCAATTTTTTTTTTATTTTTTCAGTTTCCCAATATTTTTTTTTTTAGTTTATTTACATTAAATTCATCAATCTAATCTCTTGATTTGAAACGGTGTCCCCCCTCGAGGACAATGGAGACGACCTAACGTTTCACCTAACAGACGAAGTCTTTGGCACGAAGGTGGAAGGTAACGTCAGTGCACGCACAGCATGGGCAAGCCCTCTGTGACTGAAAAGGAGTAAAAAAAATAATCATGGTACGTTTAACAGAATTCCAAGAGTTTGAACTGGAATTCCTCCTGTCAAGTAAAATCTAGATCATGGTCTGTTTTTTTTTTTTTTGTTTTTTTTTTTTAATATGAACACAGAGTCAGTAATCAGGATTAGAATGCTCTCGGAACATGATTCAGGCTCCTAAATTTAATTAAAATCTCAAGACACGGTTTCTTATATTTAAATTTATTGTTAAATTAGGAAGCTTGAGGTGTTGATTAAGAGGGTGCATTACTGTTTAATAAATCTCAAATCAATGAAAAGCAAAATCTTTAGGAACTCTGCAGTCTGCATGAATAATTTGACTTCGACTGAAACGAAGAAATAAGTATCTTGAAGCTATAATTCCGTTTGTTTATTGAAACATAATTTTATTTGAAAAAATAAATTATTTTTTGATATTTAATAATGTAATGGAAAATAAGTTAGAAAATAGTTTCCAGTATTTGGTTATGTCATGGAAAATAAGCTAGAAAATAACTTATTAATATTTTATTTTTTTCAAGTTTATTAAAATAATAAGATAGAAATCTTACAAATTAAATAGTTGAATGAGAATGAAATTAAAAATATATATAATTTCATAAATTATCTCAAATAAAATAAATAATAATCAAAATAATAGAAATCAAATCTAAAAAATTAAAAAAAATGAAAGATGAAGAAATTAAAATAATAATAATCAACATTTCATAAATTATTTCAAATAAAATAAGTAACAATCAAAAGAATGAGGATCAAATTTGATAGATAAAAAATTTCAATAAAAAAATAATAAGGAAAAAGCAAATAGCAATTATAAAAATAAGAACCAAAGTTAATATAAAAATTAAATTTTAAGAGATGAAATTGAAAAATAAATATTCAAAAAAAAATATATAGCAATTAAAAGTTTAAGGATCAAATTTGATATAATCAGCATATAATGACATTTCTAAATTTTTCACAACTTCCGGAAAGTATTTTCCGCCCAAATTTTTCAGAAAAACGCTTTTCTAAAAACCAAGCCAAATTTTCCTTTGATTGGAAAGTGTTTTCCGTCGACCAACTTTCCTAACGGCAAACAAACACAGGAAAGTTTAGAAAGTGATTTTCCAGAAAACAAACACAGCCAAAAAGAAAAACACTTTCCTGAAAACCAAGCCAAATTTTTTTTTGACTAAAAAGTATTTTCCGTTAATAAAAAAGTATTTTCTGTTAACTAATTTTTTTAATGATAAACAAACACAAAAAAATTAAAAAAATAATTTTCTAGAAACTGCTTTTTAAAAAATAAACATGGGTTGGAAGTATATTACAGTACGACAACGAGGATATGGACATTTGGCGCAACCACCGCAATAACATGAACACATCATCAAGGGACTCCTTTGAGTTTGAGGTCTCTGTAAGGGTCCATGGGAATGTGCTTGCTACAGGCTGAATTATTTTGCAGCATATGTATTCATTGTTTTTTTTTCTGAAAAACACTATTGAACCGGCAAAACGTCTAATCAGCCCCGGACAACCTTTCATCACGGCTCGGAAATACCAGAAACACATGCATGGCTCGGAAAGGTCAGTAAAAGTTTTGACAGATATTTGGAGTCGAGAGATCTTCATCACAATTCAGTGTCGACAAGAGGCCCAAAAAAGTAGACATTGATCGAAGAACATGCCTCTCCCTTTTCCTGTCCTTCATCTTGGACTTTTGCCTCTAATTTTGTGTACAATGATGACAAATTGTCTCCCTATCATGGCTTCAATACAGTATTCTTGGTTCATGATTGCAAGCGTTCTCAATTCTCTGATATTGGTTAATTTTTATGTTTTAATAATACTTTTTTATGTTTTTATTTTATATTATTATGTTGATATTAAAAATAATTTTTAAAAAATAAAAAATATATTATTTTAATATATTTTCAAATAAAAAACACTTTAAAAAACAACTACTATCACACTCACGAACACCATCTTAATACTAAACTCCAAATTCTTTTAAATCAAATACAACATCAATTTCTTTCATTTCCCACACTATCCATG
>Ga0325410_1001836_pt1 | contig 23577 bp, 15 predicted proteins | sample PopdelMetagenome_16_FD_206182 | JGI IMG/M metagenome (GOLD analysis project Ga0325410, IMG submission 206182) | Populus deltoides microbial communities from Bellville, Georgia, United States - Xylem-PdIQD-R3 | ecosystem: Host-associated > Plants > Phyllosphere > Stem > Wood/Secondary xylem...
TTCATATATTTATTAGAAAAGGAGATATGCTTTAGTTTGAGTATAGGTTATATTAGGATTCATCATTCCATGATTAAGAATAGACAAAACTAATATCAATAAAAGTTGTTTTTATCCCTAGAAAGGTTAAGTAGAGTGTCCTAACAAAATCAGTGCTATGGACCCTAGAAAGATTAAATAGAGGAAATTAAAAGTTGTTGCAAGATCCTTCGTGGAAAGTTATCAAAGTTGTTGCCATGTAACATAACCATACGAAGTTATCAACATATAAGTTTGTAATGAATTGTAATTATCAACTAGCTTAATATTAAAAAAATAAAATTGATAAAAATAATTTTAAAAAAATTATAAGAAAAAAAATTATGTGGAGAGACACAGTAGCAATCCACAATGTTTTGTGAAAAAAGCTATAGTTCTTCCTCACATGATTAAATTTTATTACAAAGTTAAATTCTAACAAACTCAATATTAAAAAAATAACATCGACAAAAACAATTTTGAAAAAAAAAATATTACAAGAAAAGAAAACACAAAAGAAACTGGAAAAAAACAATGTGAGAAAAAACTGTATCAATCTATAGTGTTTTGTGAGGAAAGTTACAGTGTTTTCCCCACATGATTTAGCCTTATTTGTATTTATTTGTAATTATAATTCTTAACCAGCTTAATATTAAAAAAAATTGACAAAGACAATTTAAAAAAAAACATAAAAAAATTTGTTGGGAAAAACACTGTAGCAATCCACAGTAATTTGCGAGGAAAGCTACAGTACTTCTCTCACATATTGTGACTGTAATTTTTAACCAGCTTAATATTAAAAAATAAAATAGAAAAAGATAATTTTAGAGAAAATCATAAAAAAAAATCATGTGGAGAAACATTGTAGCAATCAACAATATTTTAAAGAAAAAATTACACAACTAAATTCTCAATCAGCTCAATATTAAAAAAATAAAATCGAAAAATATAATTTTAGAAAATAAAAAAATAAAATAAAAACTATGTGGGACAACACCATAGCAATTTATAGTATTTCAAAGGAAAAAAATTACAAATCAAAATTCTTAACCAACTCAATATTAAAAAAGTAAAATTGATAAATATAATTTTAGGGTAAAAAAACAAAAAAGTGACAAAAAAAACAAAAAAATGAAAAAAAAATGAAGGAATGCACTTTGGATTATTGTTCTAATTCACATTGCATTGGATGTGGGTGAACAGTGAATTCTCCACTTCCTTTAGCTTATTACTTTATTATTTTTACTTTTTAAATGTAATTCATTAATTTCTTCAAGCTTAAAGTTTTATTTCTTATATTTTTCATGGTTAAATTCACCTTTCTAAGAGAAGGATAAATTCCCTTCTACTCTAAATTTTAATCCATCATCCAAACTCAATTCATCCATTTAAGTCATCAAAAAACTCCAATTACATCAATTCAACCCACCCCTCCAAATTCTTTACCTTTGTCGAAAATTCAAATAAAAATGGTGACATGATAATTCTTCAACTTTTCACTTAATTAACTTTAACCCATTTATTTGTTTTTTTTTCATGTCAAAATATAATACTCTAGCACAACGTAACAAATTATGTCCATCATTTCTATTTTTCTAAGAGTTCCATAATCACACATAATAATAACTAAGCATCAATGTATAAAATTTCACTAATCAACATAATAAGAATCATATATACTCATAACATAATAAGGGATCAATAGCAAATCTAAGGTGAAAACCACTCTTTATCCCCCTCCATCTTCTTTTCTCTTTCTTTTTTTTTATTTACAAATTAACCCAATTAATGACAAGCCCGAATATTTATTCCCTCAATAAATATATAATCAATATAAATCCATGCATTCAAACCACCCTAATATCAAGAACCCACTTCACATAATACCAATTCTATTTAATCCAAGAACAAACATGAAAAACAATATAATGGATCATTATAGAGAGTTTTCTTACCCTTATGGAATGAAGAATCAAAAGCCAAAACAAGTTGAATCAAGTTCTCCTTCACACTTCCCTCTAAGCTCAATTTTTCTTTCTCTAAAAGCACACTTAAAATCTTTTAACTCCTTGTAGTCTCTTTAATGTATCAAACCCTCTCTTTAATTACTTAATACTCTTTCTATCTTACACTTTTTTTGTTTTGATTTTTCAAGCAATTTCCATGAAAAATGACAAAAGCCTTTTTTTTACATTTTCTTCTCTTGACCGGCTACACACTCCCTCTTTTTTTTTCATTGCTGGTAGCTTATAAATAGGGTTGTTTTGCACAAAGTTTCAATTTGGTCCCTAAAGAAATTTCTAGACATTCATTTGTGCTATTTGTTCTTTTATCTAAAAAAAATCTTATCATACTCCAAAAATTCTAAAACTTTAACCTAAGTTAAAATAATATTTTATAAGACTCCACGCAAAATTTCAACTTAATCTAATGACCGGATTGAACGTTACGTGCTATAACATAAAATTAGTCGATTTGTGATTTTTCATCAAAAAATTCAAATTTTTATATTTCATACTTGTACAAGTCATATCAATTAATTTACTCAATTATCGAGACCATTTTTTTTCTCAAATATATATTTATTTATTTATTTATTTATTTTTATTTTTACCGGTGTTTACAAAAAGAATGTTGTAAAGCCCTTTTTTTAATTGTGTTCTGTTCTATTTATTCTCTCTCTTGGATGCCGAAATTCTTTAGAATTCTTAAGCTAATTATAAATCCTTATGCTTTAACTTCTTTCTTCTTTATTTGGTCCTTAAGGTTGGTTAAATCCCTCATAATGTTTGTTGAAAATAGACTTTGTTGTTGTCACAACTCTGCTGTAATTCCAACTCTACTACAACTTAGACTTGGTTTTTAACTTGGTTTCTTGCAATATCCGACCATCCCAACTATATTCTTTCATTCATGACATGTTAAAGGCTTGATCTGCACCTTTCTTGGGTCTAAAGCCCACTGTTTCTATGTCAGACTCTCATCCGTAGTGGGATGCTCGACACCGTTAGTTTTCTTATCAGAACAGGAGACCAATCTCATCTTTCAGATTATGTCTGGATTGTCACCTTCAAAATGATTTTATCTAACTTGACATCATTTATGAAAGTTATAGTTCTGGATGTGTAGATAAATTTAGGCTTTTGAATCACATGATTTCAATGTTTGAGGTTTAAGATATGCCTGTTTGAATCTGCCGTGTGAAAGCAGAGAATCTTGCTGTAAATAGAATTTCAATCCGATTCTGCAAGTCTGATTAGAAGTCCAAATGAACTCAGATTTCTTGCCATAATACCTTACTGGAAAGCTTGATATGTTTACTTTAACTTTGATTTAGCCCATGTTCATATTCTGAAATTATAACTCGGTGAAAAACCTGTTACAAGAAGCAAGGTTTGAAATATAAAATGCATAAATTCTTATCTTTTAACAATTAATTCACAAAGTCTCATAGTCATGCTAAACTCATAAAAATAACTTCCAATAAGCTTGGATATGCTCAAAATATATTAAACAACATAGTTTAAAAGGAATAAAAATATATATATATTTTGCATTTTTGAAATTCCCTCACACTTAGCTTTTGCATATCCTCGGGCAAAATTTCAATTTTACTTTTCCAATGTCAAAAATTTAATGCTATCAACGAACAATAATTAAAATCTCAAATCATCATAGCATATCATGAATAACACTTTACACAACTTTAAAAAATGTGCAACAAGTGTTTTCATTTGAAAATAAAGTAACCAAATGCGTAGAACTCGCAGGAATAATCACTTATTTCCCATATATTTGAAAGGTTAGTGTTTCACTCAATTTCTTTCCACTCGAAATGATCTACCATAAGCTTGCAAATCTTCTCATTCTCCACCACTTGAATTACATGCATGACACAGATCATAATGTCTTTACAAGGGTTGTAATAGGGCTCGGTTCAAGGTAAAAAATCTTTAGTAGGGTAGCTTAGAGCTGCAGAAACTAATGAAGCAAAATTACCTAAAACCAAACACTCTATCTAGACATTTTAAACTTGAAAATATTACAGCTACATTAACCTCATCCATTGATTGTTCAAGAGAATAATTTTCATTCAAACCAAAAAACGATCTTTCACCTTCTAAATCTCCAACCCTTCACTAGAGTTAGAACATGATGATTTTTTTTCCCCTTTCTTTATACATAAATTTATAAAACTCAAAAAATTCAACATAACAACTTGTTTTATTGCCTCCACTACATAAATTAAGACACTCCCAAACTTATTCCATGTATTCTTATACTTTGATAATGATAAATGATGCTCCACTAACTTTACGGCTTAGATAAAACACTTTTGGTTTAAGGCTTGTAGTACGGGTTTATAATTCAAAGCAACTGTCCAAATATGGGTTGCTAGGTTATATATGACACTTAACAAAGAAGGCCTTAATCATGTTCATGCATGCATGTATATGTATGGTTTAAAAAAGAATCAAACCTTACATTGTCATAAGCTTCTAACTGAATCTCCTCCAACTCTTGAAGTTGCAACTTCCTTTCTGATCTTGCCTCTTTAGGATCTAAGTTGCATTTCTTCACTATCTAAAAATCATGATGTTCAATTTCAACACGTAAATGACACAATTTACCAAAAACCAACCTATATGGTGACATCTCAATCGGAGTTTTATATGTTGTTCGGTATGCCCAAAGTGCATCCTCTAGATGTAGACTCCAATCCTTTTGGTTCGGGTTCACCATTTTCTCTAAGATGTTTTTAATTTCTCAGTTTGAAACTTCAGCTTGTCCATTGGTTTGAGGATGATAAGTGGTGGTTACTCAGTGATGCACTCTATATTTTCGTATAAATGCTTCAACAGTTCGGTTGCAAAAATAGGTACCTTGATCACTGATTATTGCTCTAGGAATTCTAAACCTACTGAAAATATTAGACTTGAGAAATGTTGTAAATAATGAAGACTATTTTAAAAGGTTTTTATCTAATGTTTATATAATGAACCTTGATATGGGTCTGACAACTTTGATAGACACAAGACCCTTTGGTTTGACAATCATGCCAAATCCAAGTAAATATGGGTCTGATGAACGTGCTAAATCCAAAATACTTGGGTTTAGCGATCAACCTAACCCAAGACAAACATAGGTCTGGAAATGGTGCTAGGCCTAAAACACTTGGATTCAAGGATTATGGTGTTTTATGGTTATGTCGGACCCAAGATAATCTCCTAAATTAAAAGTAGTCGAGGCATAGTAAAGTGTCATGTCTCTCTTTGGAATTAATTTTCTAATAGTCACAAAATCCTAATAACTCTTTTATTTTATTTTTTAGAATAATTACAACTTTTTAATTCCTTAGCAACTCTTTTATTTTTTTTAACTGTTGTAAAAGCTCTTTAATTTCTAATTTATTTTATGCCTAGTTGTTATATGTTAGTGGTCTATATATATATATACCATATACTCTTAAAGTCAAAGTGTGCTGAAAAAATCATAGTATTATTTTTTTGTGCTTGCAAAGCTTGCTGGTATTTCATTTCAATCTTGGTCATTATTTCTGTAACCATTGTCTTTAGAGGAGAAAATTGTTGGATCCTGGAGGATAGCCTTGTGTTGAGGAAATATCCTTAATGACAATGTTTGTAAACGCCTCAAATTATAGTTTGTTTATATTCAGTGTGTCTACTTTTTACAACAAGAAATCCTATAATAACCTTAGGATCGTTAGTATAGGTAGTCTTTGCTTCTACCCATTTCGAAACATAATCCACAACAAGTAGTATGTAAACAAAACCACAAGAAATAGGGAAAGGTCCTATGAAATCCATGCCTAATACTAAAACAATCTCATAATATAAAATAGTCATTTGTGGCATTTCATTCCTATAGGATACACTGTCCATTCTTTGACATTTCTTACAACTCTTGCAAAATTTGTATGCTTCATTAAAAAAAGTTTCCCAATAAAACCCACTGTCTAAAATCTTTTTAGCTATTCTTTTGGGTTCAAAATGTCCCCAACATGCATAGTTATGATAATAAGAAAGAATTTCATCATTAGGTACATATCTATGAATCATTTGATCAGAACCTATTTTCTAAAGGTACGGTTCATCCCATACATAATACTTAAAGTTATTTTTTATTTTTCTTTTATTTTCCTTATTTAGATCATTAGGTAATTTTCCAGCAACTAGGAATTTTACAATATCAGCAATTCAAGGTTCCTTACCTTGAAGATGTAAAAGCTGCTCATCAGGTAACATATCTAAAATCGATAATGATTCTTCCTCAAGTACAAGTCTATTCAAGTGGTCTGTAAAAGAATTGTTAACTCCTCTTCGATCTTTAATTTTTAAATCAAACTCTTGCAATAAAAGAATCCAGCATGCGAGTCTCGGTTTGGATTCTTTTTTTGCCAATAGGTACTTGAGGGCTGCATGATATGAAAAAACAATGAAAAAACAATCACTTTAAATCCTAACAAGTATGATCTAAACTTATCCAATGCAAATACAATAGCTAAAAGCTTTTTCTTGTGGTTGAATAGTTGTATTGGGTGGAGTTTAACGTACTTAACGCATAACAAATGACATGACTTTTCCTTTCATTTTGTTGGCCAAGTATAGCACCAATGGCATATTTACTTGCGTCGCACATGATCTTAAAAGGCATGTCCTAATTTGGTGGTTTTACAATTGGTGCTGAAGTAAGCACTGCCTTTAATTTTTCAAATGCTATTCGATAATCTTCTTCAAAGTGAAATGACTCATCCTTTTGCAACAACCTTGATAAATGTTGTGCAATTTTTGAAAAATATTTGATGAATCATCTGTAAAAACCTGTATGGCTAAGAAAACTATGAATTCCCTTAACATTAGTAGGATATGGTAAGCTTGTAATCAAATCAACCTTTGCCTTATCAACCTCAATACCCCTAACCAAAACTATATGACCCAAAACTATTCCCTGTTGGACCATGAAATGGCATATTTCATAATTTAAAACCAAGTTTGTGTTAATATAGTGTTTCAAAACCTTACCCAAATGATCTAAACATTGATAGAAAGAATTGCAATAAACAATAAAGTCATCCATAAAAATTTCAATGTAATTTTCGATCAAATCAGAAAAAAATATTCATCATACATCTTTGAAACGTACATGGGGCATTACACAATCTAAGAAATAGAATGGACAAGTGAAGGTTGTCTTTTCCTGATCTTCTTGAGCTATAACTATTTAAAAATAACCAAAAAAGCCATCTAAGAAATAGAAAAATGACTTACTAACCAGTCTTTCAAGTATTTCATCGATGGAAGGAATTGGAAAATGATCAGTTCTTGTGTTATCATTCAACTTCCTAAAATCAATGCAATTCTCTACACATTCTGAACTCTCATAAGAATGAGTTCATTTTGTTCATTGGGAACAAGAGTGAGACTAATCTTTTTAGGAACCACATGCACTGGACTTACCTATTGACTATTGAAAATGGGATAGATGATCTATTGATGTAATAACTTTAAAATCTCTTTCATTACAACCTCATTCATGGCTGGATTTAACTTATATTAAGGCTCGCTCACTGATTTAGCATCATTTATTAGCAAAATTTTGATGTATACAAATTATAGGGTTGATCCCTTTTATATCTGCCAGTGTCCACCCAATCGTTGTCTTATGTTCCTTCAAACCTCAATAGCTTTTCCACTTTAACTTCGGCTAGATTATTTGCAATAATCACTAGCAAGGTTTAATCCTCTCCTAAGTATACATACTTCAAATGTATGGGCAAAGATTTCAATTCCAACTTTGGGGCATGTTTAACAAAAGGTAAAACCTTTTTATAGAAAATTGTTAGTTGTAAAGGTGAGTTAACCAACTTATATGGCATTACAGGTAGTGAATGCAAATACATAATTGTTTCTTTCATATCTTCATTGCTTTCCAACTTGGCATCCTTATCTGTTTTGCTATGTTGCAACACGAAGTTCAACTCATCTTTCATGAAATTCTAATTAAAATTACTTGCATAATAGGGTCAATAACATCAATATGAAAAACAAATTCAGAGTAATCTAGATATTTCATAACATAAAAAATGTTAAATGTTACTATTTATCCATCAAATTCAAAAAAGAAAGTTCCTTTATGCACATTAATATTAGTTCTTGTTGTTTTCATAAATGGTTTGCCTAACAATATATGAGTTGAATTTGAAGCAAACTCATCATCCATGTCAATGATGTAAAAATCCACTGGAAAAATTAATTCATTAACACTAACAAGAACATCCTCAACAATGGTTTGAGGGTATGTATTAAACATATCTGCTAATTGAATTATTACCCTTGTTTCCTTTAGAGGCCCTAGATTTAAAACCTTATAAATTAAAAGTGGCATAACATTCATCAATGCTCTTAAATCAAGCATAGCCCTTCTAATTTATGATTGCCAATCACATAGGGTATAGTAAATATATCTGGATCCTTGTATTTCTGAGGCAATTTTCTTTGTATGATTATAGATGCGTTCTCTCCCACTCTTATTTTCTTTTGAGTTTTCACCTTTTTTTTCATTGGTGCATAACTCTTTCAGAATTTTGACATATCGTGGAATTTGCTTAATTACATTCAACAATGGAATATTGACTTCCACCTTTCAAAAGGTCTATAAGATTTCATGCTCTACTTTTTCTTTTTTTCTTTTAGCCAATCTGCCAGGAAATGAAAGTGCAACCAAAATTTTTGAATTAGGAAAGACAGGTGTTTTACTTACCTCTTCAGTTGCTACCTTTAAGGTTGTTGGGTATGCTTCCATGTTGTTTTTCTCTAGTATTGTCAAATCTGGCGAGGTAGTATGCACCACTTCGAAGAGTTATGGCACTAGCATTCTCTCTAAGGTTAATCTTTGCTAGAGATGACAACTTCTCTTTACCAGTCTCACGTTTACTTAATGATGATGTAAGCTATGAAACTTGGGTTTCCAAATTCTAGATGATGACTCTTGTTTCCAGTTGGAACATTTGTGTGGTAGAGGCTAAAGATTTAATAATTTCTTCTAAAGACATGCCTGAACTCAATACATGGTTAGGTGGAGGGGCAAGTTTATAATGGCCAAAAGACTGATAATGATGCTGGTTACTCGGCTGTCCATATCTCAAACTTGAGTGGTCTCTCCAACCGAGGTTGTGTTGGTTTGAATAGGGGTCATACTTTCTCAATTGGTTGTCAAACTCGCTTATTGCATTCACCTGAGGAACTGCCTGCTCTTGAAGTTATAGGCAGATATCAGTAGAGTGTTCTAAAAATGTATAAATGCCATAAACTTTGAAGTGCTTAACCTGACCCAAAGCTACTTGCTTAACCAAATAAGTTAGTTTTGAAAGTTTTGTTTCAATGTTGGAATATATTATCTCATTTACCTTTCTTGGCATGTTGTCCACCCTGACTCTAAATTGCTGTGAGTTTACTGCCATCTTAGAAATTAAATCTCTTGCTTCTTTAGAAGTCTTTTTTACAAATGCTCCACCATTTGCAACGTCTATCATGCTTCACTCCATTGGCAATAACCCTTTATAAAAATATTGTAGCAATAATTGATCAGAAATCTGGTGTTATCGGCAATTAGCACAAAACTGAATAAAACATTCCCAATACTCATATAAAGTTTCTCAATTGTTTTGGCGAATACCACTCATTTCCTTCCGCATTGTTATAGGCCTAAAAGCTGGAAAGAATTTTTCCAGGAACTTTCTCTTCAAGTCAATCCAGGTTCTTATTGATCCTAAAAAAAGGTAGTAAAGCCAATCATTTACTTTGTCAGCCAATGAGAATGACAAAGCTCTTAATTTAATTTGTTCCTCTATCACTCCTTGTGGCCTTATGGTTGAGCAAACAACATGAAATTCTTTCAAGTGCTTGAGGGGGTCCTCACCTGCAAGACCTTAGAAAGTAGGTAGTAAATAAATCAAACCAAATTTTAACTTAAAGGCTACATTAATATTTGAAAATTCAATGCACAAAGGTTATTGGTTCACGTTAGGAGTTGCTAACTCCCTTAATGTTCTATGTTCTGCCATGTTTTCAGAGACTTCTACTTCTCTTTCACTTTCAAAATTGCTTGTTAAAAGTGTTAAGATTGGCAGGTTCTCCTCTCGTCTCTTTTCCTTCCTATTTGCTCTTCCAGTTCCCTCAACTTCTGGATAAAAAACTAATTCACTTATATGAGAAGATCTTAGCATAAATCAGTTCATTATTTAAAGGAAAATTAGATAAAAACTTCCTCAACTAAAATGCCAAAATTTGGTCGGTTGTTGGAACTACTAAAATATAAATATGACTTTACTATCACAAATAAAATAAACTCATAGTATAATCATGAAAACCAGGTCAAACTCAAGGCAAATTTCATTTAATCTTCCTACAATACACTGAAATAAAAAGAACAGGGGAATTGAATAAAAAATTAAAGAAACAAAATTCTAAAAATAAAAATAATAATAACAAATTGATATGTCGTTAACTCAGTTCAAGGGTCCATGCATCCATTCCTATAAATATGTTGATCATCGAAACAAAATAGTCAAACAAATAAATTTGGTATCCTTTAAAGTTTTAAAAAATCGATGAGATTACTAGTAAATTAATTAGACAAAGCTCCCTAATCAATTTCTTACCATCAAGCAAATTTAATATTGAAAGCAATTCTCATTCACTCGGCAGTAACCTTAGGAGTAAAGACTGTGAAATTATTCTAAACAAATATTCAAAAGCTTGATAATTTAACTTAGTTTATTCTTCTCTAATAAATTAAGATGAGAGTTCCAGCAATCAAATTAATTACTTTGCTTCTTACTTTAGTCTTTAACAACAATTATAGATTGAAAGAAACTAGAAAGCATACATGCCATCTCAAAACAATTCCATAAACTTGAATAATAATTAATAACATAATTCTAAACAAGGAAATATAAATACTTGAATTTGAAAGAATTACAATGATAGTATTACTTCTCACAACTTGCTAATGGAGTTGATGTGTATTCCTCTTGAACCGAAAGCTAAAATTTAGTTTATAACTGCTGGAAATTTGACAAAACAGAGAAGAAAAAATATTTAAATAAATATGTTTCATTTATATATATTGATTTATGGCTTCTTAAAACTTATATAACATAAAAGTAATTCTTTAAGTTCAAAATAAAAAGTTGAATAGGATTATAAATATATATACAACATCTCAATAAAATCAATGATATAAATAAAGATTTTGAAATAAAATTATATAGAACTAGCATATTTGGTATGTGTAATATAAAAAAAAATTAATTAGAGAAATTTTCATTTCAATTAAAATGGACCCATAACAAGTAGTAGTTGTTTTAGTTAAAAGGAGGGGTTAATGTTAAAGGCAAAGTAGTTCCTTTTTAGAGTGATCCAAGTTTTGGATTCAAAGCAAAACAAGTTCTAATCAAATATTATTTTTAGATTAAGAAAAACTATACTTTAAAAGCACGATAATATCAAATAGGTACTTATTATTAATATTAAGAATTAAAAAAAAGAAATAAAAAAAATTAAATTGAAATTCAATGTCTAGGTCTAACACACCTACATCTTGAAAATTAAATTACATCTACACCATTGCCGAACCCACACTTAATAACACAATTCAATATTGTCAATCACTATTGCGGAGATTAGATGAGAGGATTTTGTTGCTTCTATAGTTCATGGTAGTTGACTATGGATGGTTGTGGGGTTAGGTGTGAGTTTGACAACGGAGTGGAAATAATTTATTTTTTCATGATAAAAATGTTTATGACCCTTTATATCACAAGATAATGGACACATCAATACTTAATAGATTGAATTAACATGAAACATTGAACTAGAAAAAAAAAGATCAATAATTCATATAGGTAAAATTAAAGGTGACACCAAATACACAATTTTATGTAAAACAATTATGAATTGTTTTAATTGAAGGAGTGTTTTATATATATATATATATTAGTAGCTATGGTAAAAATAATTTTATGAATCCTTTCATTTAAAGGAATTAAAGATAACGTAAGACAATAAACAAGGATATCTAAATAAAAAAACTAGATCCAATTTAATAATTTGATAACTTTTGATATGTTTTTTAGATTTTAATATTATTAGTATTTATTGACTTGTTTTTAGGCATTTTTAGAGTTTCAATAGTCAAAATAAAATACCAATACGAGAATATACAATTTAAAAGGGATTTAAAAAATTTATTTTTAATTATTTAAGGTGATGTGTGTGTATAAATATAAATTAAAAAAATGAGAATTCATGTAATTATCTTAATATTTTAGTCTTCTTTTTAATTATAAATAGAATGGAATTCAAATAATGTTATTATTCGGTAATGTCACCATGTTAGTATTTTTTAAGGATTTAATAGATGGAGTTGATATTTTTATATATAATCAAAGATAATAATTTTTATTAAAAAATAATAAATAATAATGTCTTTATTTAAGAAAAAATCACAATAACTTCTCTTAGATATCATAAAATGAAAATTTTCATTTAAAAGTTTAAAGATATAGTTAAAAAAATCCTTTTTTATATCAAAAAATATTCTCAATTTTCTCAATAATGCATGTGTGTGCCTAAAAAATAAGGGTAGTAATATTGTTCTTATTAGTTTGTGTCATGTAGGATGTAGACATAGTCAAGATATTATTGTTACTGGTAAAATGATTCAGATTTAGCTTAGTTTCCTTTAGGCTTCTGGGATGAGAGAAAGACTAATGTAATTGCTTTTATTTTGCTTAATGGCAAGGGTTGTAAGGTGACTTTTGTCTATGTTTGTCTGTGTCAATGTTGAACTTATTCAAGATTGAAAATGTGCAACCATCTAGTAGGTGACTCAGTGGTAAAAGCCTGTAATCAAGGGGTTTGCTCCCCCTGTGGTCACAGGTTCGAGCCCTGTCGTTGCCAATATTGATGGCTATTAAAGGCTTACCTGGTCGTTAACTTCAGAACCTGTAAGGATTAGTTGAGGTGCGTGTAAGTTGGCCCGAACACCCCATGTGAATTAAAAATAAAAAAAAGGATTGAAAATGTGCTTGAGATGCTCATGTCTTAGTATACTTGTTAAAAAAACAATAAATAATGGATAGCTGCTTAATTTTATGGAATATTTAACAATTTTATAATGTTAAGGATCGGACTGATGATTTTATTGAATAAAAATGAAAGAGATTATAGAAAAATAAGAATCGAGTTAAACAAAGCAATTTTTAGTAAACCATTTGAGGTGGTTTGGGTTTTTAAGGACTAAACTTCACTTATGACATTTCTAAATGCCTAACAAATAATAAGAATAATAAACTTAATTCAAAGAAATATATTTTAGTGATCCATTTGAGGTGATCCAAGCTTCCAAAGACTAAAGTTCACTTATGATATTTCTAAATCCCAACAACTTAGAACAATCTATTTAAAAAACTTTTTTTAAAAAAATAAAGGATATGGCTTTTGAATTTTTAATCAGATTTTAACAAATCCAATCCCCTTACTTTGTCATTTTATTGAACTTGAAAACAATCCGAAACACTATCGTTTCTTGATTTGTGAATCCTAATTGTCTTCCAGCTATATTTGATGCATCATCATCTTTTGCTTGATTGATCATGGAGTATTGATTTTGTTTGTGTTCATATATCACTTTGGTCTTTTACATGACAAATCAATTTTTTACCATGAAAGACTATTCATTTCCCTTGTTAATATAATACATAAGGAACATTATTACCCTTCCTTAAAAAACCTTAACCTTGTATTTGAGGTGATGATAAGTTTTTCCAAGCCATTCTTCTCTTACCCTACCCATACTACATTTTTATTATTTTGACCTTGTCATTTCACTAGAAGTTTTTGTGTACACTTATTCCTTATTGTCTTCTCCTTTTAATCAAGGATTCTTTTTGGGTTCTATGCATTATTGTCGTTCCTTGTTGATTGGTGTTAGTTTTGGAATCAACTACTCTTATTTTCCAATCCTTCCATTTAGAAATGAGATATGAGAAATAGGATGCACTCGGGACTTAACTAGGAGCTCTAAACGATAAGTTACCTTCCCTATTCTTTAATGTATTTCAAAGGGTTCATAATATTAATAATCTTAACTTTTTTTTTCATTGTTGGATGCTTAATTGAAAAAATGGTTGGAGTTTAAGGTACACCCAATCTCTCTCCTTGTATTCCTATTCTTTTTTTTTCTTTTTTTTTATTTGCCTTTTTTTCTTTGATGTGCCTTGTGAAGATTTGATTTACTATTTTATAATAATATAGTCTTGTCTTTAACATGCTCTTCCATTGACCGATTCTTATTTAACACAAGGATCTAGGTGATTAAATTGGGTGGGAGTACCGATATAGCATCTCAAATGAAGATATTCTAAAATATAGGTGATAGTTAAATCGTTTCACCATTTTGCCATAGTTAACCATTTGGGCCATTATCTAGGATTATCACTTGCAAAACAACATAAAAAACTTTCTAAAATCGCATTAGTAATCTTGGTATGCCTATCAATTTAGGCATGATAGGCAGATGGCATGTGTATTTGTACTTCTTAGATTAAGAATAGCCTTGCTAAAACTTGCTAGTAAATATAAGATCTCTATTAGTTACTATATCTTTAGGTAGCTCATGTAATTTTATTACACAATGAAAAAATATTTGTGCCATAAATGATGTGTAAGGATGAGTTAATGCTATGAAATAAACATATTTGGAGAGTAGATCCACCACTACTAGAATTTTTTGTACCTCTTTAACCCTAACATAACTTTCTTTAAGGTAGTATACCTATCCTACCGGTGGTGATAAAATGGCCTATAGTTCTCCTACCTATGTCCTTCTAAGTTTCTTAGACAAGGCATATGCCACTAAGTTTTCTTTTTCAACCTTATACTTTACAGTGAAATCATACCCAATTATCTTTGAAATCCACCTCTTTTGAATAGGTTTTCTTATCTTCTATTCTAATAAGAACTTTAGGCTCTATAGACCTGCTTTAATCCTGAAGAGTTGCCTTAAAATATATGGTCTTCACTTATATATTACTAATACAATAGCTAAAATCTCCTTCTCATAATTTGATAGGACCAACTCTTTTGCTTTCAAACTTTTACTAAGATAATAAATAGGTCTTCCATCTTGTGTTAGATCTACTTTAACTCCCCCTACAAAAGCATCATATTCAACAATAAAAGGCTTAATAAAGTCAGGTAGGGGTAACACTAGTGAGCTTGTAATTGCCTGTTTTAGGTTTACCAAAGCTTGATTAACAAAACCATCCCAATTGAATCCCTATTTTTTGATAACCTATTAATAAGCTTGTTATGGCCTCACATCCTTTAATAAATGTCCTATAATAACTCGTCAGCCTAAAAACCCTCTCAAAGATTTAATGTTGTTGGGCTTAGGTCATTTAACCATAGCCTCAACCTTATTTAGCTCGGCCTTAACGCCTTCACCCAATACTATATGGCATAAATACTCCATTTTCTAGCAAGCAAACTTGCACTCAAACTTTTAACATATAATTTATGCTAAGCTAAGAGCCTTAAAAAAACTTCAAATTTTAATGATAATTTTTTGTTCTACTATAAACTAGAATATCATAATTTTTTTTCTCTCCTTAAAATAGGTCTAAATATCTTATTTATTAAGCCTTAAAATATAAAAAGGGAGTTAGCTAGCTCAAAAGCATAACTAAGAACTTATAATGACCATTATGAGTTTGAAATGTTATATGTGGAATGTCCTCTGATCTTATCCTGATCTGGTGGTACCTAGATCTTAGGTTTAACTTACAGAAATAAGTTGACCTATAGATTTTATCCAATAGCTTTTCAACCACTACAATTAAGAATTTGTCCTTCATTGTCTTTAATTAAGGGCTTGGTTGTTAATTTGTTTTCTCCATGATTCATTTGATTTTCTTACTAATAAGATAGAATATGAAATGTGCTTTGAATAGGTATGATAGTTCCAAACTCTAACAATTCCCTTATGATATTCTCAATCTCTATTTTTTTTGGTAGTATGGATAACGATAAGGCCTAACATTGATTGATGGTGCCTTTGTTTTTTAATTGTGATTGAGCAGTTATGACTCTTTTATAGAGGTAAACCATTAGGTTCTTCAAAAACTGCAACACATCCCCTAAATAACTCTTGTATGACTTGTAGTATATATACATTAGCCTTAGATTTAGCCTTCATTCCTTAAATTTACATAGTAATCCTTTAGGTATTTTCTTAAGCCCGCAGATAAATCCTAGCCTATAATTAATATTTGATTCCTAGAATATTAAGCCCTTAAGTTTAATTATCAACCTATTCAATTGGAATTCCATAATTAAATTAGAGAAATCCCAAAGGGTAGGCCCTAAGACCTTTAACCATTAGACACCGAGAACCATGTCACATCTTCTTAACTAGATTGCCAAGGCCTATGTCTGAAATTACATCATTTAGATTGAAAATTTAAACCTTAAAAAACTACCTTCACTTTGGATTCTAGTCTTATATGTTATCCTTACCCTAAAAAAGCTTGTGCTTTTTAATATCAATTCACACCTTCTCAGAAACACTCAAATGGTTGAAATTATAGGCGTCTGCTAATGCTATGGTAGGATTAGGACTCCCTACTATAGCATGCAAGGACATATTAACCATTTTAATAGTAATAACAAGTTTTTCTAAATCAATTCGGTTTCTAATAGTTGGCAAACTCTTTCTTTTCTACTCCTCAAACTCTTCCTTAATTAGAAATAATTTTGGGCCTCCACACTTGTAGCCTGGATTTCGTTTATCATTATACTTGGAGCTAAAACCTTTCTCTTTTTTCTTTTTTCTTTTTTTTTTTTTCATTTGAGCTAGTGTTGGCTTTTAAAATGGTAGATTGTATTTTAAATCAACCTTGGGCTCGATGAATGAAAAACTTTTCCTAGAATTCTACTAGTATTGGCTTCCAACTTTGATGAATTACTGTGATATTCTCTTATAACTTTGCAATTTGACCAACTTTTGTGGTTATGTGATGTAATTGCTAAAGAAGTTCTTCCAAAATCTTCCACTGTATTTATTGGTTCTGATATTGCTCTTGTTCTTGTTGTTCAATGCTAGCAATTGTTTTTAGTAAGTAGTTAGTTATATGTTGTTTCGTCACCCGTGATTTGCTAGGCTTTGATACCAAGTTATAACAATTTCGTAATATTAAAGACTGAGCTTGATAAGGTTACTGAATAAAAATAAAAGTGATTACTAGAAAACAAGAACTAAATTAAAATAAACAAATTTTAGTTAACCATTTAAGGTGATCTGAGCCTCTAAGGACTAAAATCTACTTATAAAACTCTTACATGCTTAACAAATTAGAATAATCTACTTAAATAACCTAATGAAAATTTAAAGGATAGGTGTAAATCTTATGTTAAATAGCAAAATCCTCAACCAAAAAACAATAATTTCAGAGAAAAATTTTTATGACTAGAGATGAAAATTTCTTGATTAAATAGTATAAAAACTTAGATGAAATAAAAATAAATTGGTACATCAAAAATGTCGAAGGTCGGGGACTTGATAGAGCTAGTTAGATTTTAATGAGTGGTATTTTTGTAAATAAAAAAGAAAAAAAATTCATTCCCTTTGTATTTATAATAGCCACTGGTTAGAGGGAGAGGAAAATGAGAACTTTTGTTCTTCCTCTCCTTCAATTCTTCCATCTTCTCTTAATAATTTATTGGGAGGATGTAAGTTAATTGAAATCCTAGCAAGAAGCTCAATCAAATTAGAAAAAAAAAAAGAGAACAAGAGAGGGATTGGAAGCTAAGGGAACTAGAGAGAGAAAGTGTATAAATTTGGAAGAGAAAAGGAATTATTGAGAATTTTTACAATAGACTTATTTATCTGAGTTGTTTATTGGTGGTAAGATGTTTCTTTTACAATAAATAAACTTAATTTCTTGAATTATGATGGGGGTTGAAAATCCCTAATTTTTAAATTTTTTAGGTTTATGTAAATTTAAATGAAATTACAAAATTGTGTCAATCATTGGTTAATTATGGGTTAAATGACATGATTAAGGAAGTAATTAAAGAAATTGAAAAACCAAATTAGAGATAAGTTAAAACGTTGGGGTCAACCATGATTGGGTTTTTTAGGGTTTTGGAAATTTGATTATATTGAGCTGATTAATGATGTTTCAATGATGTTGGTGAAGTTTGGGGTAAAGGATACATGGGATTTGGTTAGGTTTTTGGGGTGTATTATGTGAATTAATAAGCATGTGAGGGTTGTTTAGGGCTGTGTTTAGGTGCATAATTAAAGGTTGTTATGACAACCAAAATGAGAAAAATATAGGGTTGTTATGACAACCCTAATACGTGGAAAAGATGAGTTGTTATGACAACCCTAGTTTGGGGGAAAACAAGTTGTTATAGTTACCTAAATTCATGAAAATATAGGTTGTTACTACAACCCAAAAGTGGGGAAATTATGGTTGTTGTTGTAACCCAAACATGTGAAAAATAAAGGTTGTTATGACATCTTGAAAGTGGGAAAATATGGGCTATTATAATAGTCTAGATAGGTGTGTGTGTGTGTGTGTGTGTGTGTGTGTGTGTGTGTGTGTGTGTGTCGGGGGGGGGCTATTATAACAACCATATAGGTGTGTATTTTTTGGATTGTATAATAGACATGAATGGGTATGTATGTGGGCTATTATGGCTGACACACACACACACACACACACGTTCGTGTGCATATATAGCTCATTAGGCCATTACAACTATACACAAAGTCAGTATATTCTTTAACAATAACATAAGCATATTTGGTCAATCATTCCATTAATATACATACAAGCCATTAGGCTACAATGCTGAAAAAATCATTAAACGTTTGCCCTAAAATTATTCCTAACGAGTATTTAAACTCCAAGTTAAAACCTTAGTTTCCCTAATGGGTCTCATATAAGCCCAATTTAAATAATAATCAACCCAAACTAATTAAAATAAACAAGTTTAAGACCCAAATAAAATGTCTCCTCTCAAAATAAATAAAGTTTGATAGCCCAACTAATTAAATAAGATAAGTTCGTTGTTTCTGCATTTTATTTGGTAGTAGCAAAAACCCAACTTAAAATGAATGGTTCTTTCTTGTATTAATAAATTAGAAGGCATGTCATCTACTATTAGAAATGTATAGAAGTCTAGTTTCCATCCCATCTAGACTCACAGTAAAATTTGACCTGTAGCTCTATTTATGACCAAAAGAGTAATGAAAGGTCAAACTGTCCGAATCTAGTATTCTTCTCTCAATCCTTGTGTAATGGTCTTTGTTCCACCAACAAGCCCTTCTTGAACATGAATCAGATTAATCAAGGCTTGTTCTTTATTATTACAAATCCTCTTGAAGGCCACCTTAGTCCATGTATCTTGAAGAAGTCCATTGAAAGCTTCTTTGAATTTCTTAGCCCTAAGCCTAGTAACGGGACCAACTAGAACTTCCAATGGATCCTTTGATGGTTGGATCGCATCAAATAAGTAAATATTTTTTTTATTGTTGTGATGTGAACTAGTGTTATTGTGCTTTGCATGCAGCTGTGAATTTAAGTATTTACAGAATGGATAGATAGAGAATACAAATCAAATCTTATATTCTAGTGGTGATGAGAGTTGTTTCAATTTACCCTGACACTATTCTTTGTGTCAATTACACATGGATGTACCCACAAAATGTTTCTGTCGGTATATTCTAGTGGCAATGAAAACTGTTTCCCTTCTCCCTGGCATTTTTCATGGTGTTTATTACAAATGGGTATACCAATGAAATGTTTCTGTTGGTATATTCTAGTTTTGATGGGAATTGTTCATTTTCTCCCTAGTACTGTTCATGGTGTCAATTACACACAGGTCTACCGATAAAATGTTTCTGTCGGTATATTCCAGTGGTATTGAGAACTATTCCTTTTCTTCCTGGCACTATTAAGTGATAACTAATGTTTTTTCTTACCAACTGAATTACCGACGGAATGAGAACTCCGATACCCTGACAATTAATGTTCTTTTTTATTGGGGTACACTTTCCCCAATGGAATTACGGACGGAATGGGTATTCCAAGGCGATGCTAATTAATGCTTTTATTTATTATTGACTGGTTACTCTTTTACCTAAAGACTCATCGATCGAATGAAAAATATATGAAGGGTATTTGAGAATTTTCGTGCGATAAAAATTCCAACTTGACTTCACGATTGAAGCACCGACAAAACATTTAAAGACATTAATATTTAATATTCTGTTGTTATAAACCTAATATAAATTATCACGGACACAATAGACCAGGCTTCATCTTCTTCATTCTTCTTCTCCTTTCTTGCTTTTTCTTTTTCTCTCTTATATTATCTACTCTTATCTCTCTAAACTATTCATGAGCTGAAATCAAACATCATCTTCTCTTCTCATCCTATGATGTGTTGTCTTTTTTTTTTGTTTTTTTTAATTCTCAGCCGAAACTAAGCGCGCTATAAAGGTAAGAATTTTTCATCCCTTTTTCTTCTTTATTTGTGTGTTTTTTCTTGCATTATTTTTGTTTTCTTTAGTTCATTAATTTTGTTCAATTTTGTGTTCTTAATAATTTTATGAATTAACAATTGCGTTGATTTTAGTTATTATTGAAATAATTTTTGCATTATTTTATGGAATTTTAGTTATTATTTTGTATTTATTTCATTTAGAATAATTTTTTGTAAATTTATAATCATAAATATTACCACTTATAAATAATTATGTTGAATTTTAGCTGTTATTGAAATATTTTTTCATTATTTTGTTGAATTTTATTTATTTGTTTTTCAATTTTGTTATTAAATTTCAATTAAATGTGTAGGATTAATTTTAATTATTATTTTGATTTTTAAAAAATTAGATTAAATTATTCTAAAATTAGGATTAAATATATTACCATTTAGAAGAATAAAATCAACTAGTTTGTGACATATATGTTGTGTATCTGCAGGTTTAAAAATTTTAAAGCTTTTTTTATGCAAGTTAAGCCCGATGGAGCTTTTTTGTTGAAACGCATGTGCGAAGTGATAACAGCCAAAAAAAGGTACAACAGTTCATGGATAGCCGAGCTTAGTACTTTATGGTACATTGGTTTTCAACCATTAATTTTATTAAGTTATAATTTCATTCAATTTGATTAATTTATTTTTTCTTTCTATGATACATATAACAGTCACTTTAAGGAGAGATATGGGGACAATCCTTCGACCCATCTGGATCTCGATTTGGATTTGTGGTTGAAGACAAGATCGTCTGGTAGACCCGATAAAAACTAGGTGTATGGACTCTATAACACTACGATCGAGAACTTGCGGACAACCAGTAGTGTTTTGACCGTTAGATGCTCGTAATCGGTCCCGAGCACTCATACTCTAGAGTTTGAGGAGATGTTAAACCAACGAGTACACGATCGGACGAATCATCTTAATGAAAAATATGAACGACTCATTGTGGATTATGAAGAACTTCGTTTAGTGGTAATGGAGATGAGATCACACGTGTGATCCATGTGCTCCTCTTTATTGGCCCAGGGTCCTGGTGATGACCAACCTCTTCCTCCAGCACCGCCTTTATTTTGGATTTATTATATTTGAACGTATAAATATTTAAATTTGTAATAAATTTGTAATTTTTATATTATTTAATTTCTTTTTTATATTATTTTAATTTGATTTTTATTTAAATTTTGTTTAATATTTGTTTTAAAAAAATATTTTAAAATATTACGGACAAGGTTACCTACGAACCACGTCCGTTGGTATATTTCAGAGAGTTAGAAAAGAATTACTACAAATATCATTGTGAATGTTAACTCTATGATGGAATTACAGATGATATTTCATTGGTGATATATTATATTTACCGACCGATATATCGATGGACAAATAAAAACATTGATAAAATTGCATACGGTATTTTTGTCGGTTATATGACAAACTTCCTGTGAGAAATACAGATAAAATAAAGCGGATAAATGTTTTTTGGCACGCTTTGTCTGTCTGTTAATTAATTACCGATGGACTTGCCAACAAACCAAAAATTACTGATGAGAGTTTTTCTGATGGATCGGTTTTGTCCGTGAGCTTGTCGTTAAAATACATACCGACAGACTATGAGTTTACATATCGGTGAAAATTATCATTGGTAAAACTATTAAATCTGTTCTTGAACTAAGTAAATGAATTTTTTTTATTTAAGTATATTATTTTTAAAAAAATTTCTAATCAAGTATTTTTCATCCAACTTTTATTAATTACTCCCTTGAGATAATTGCAATTTAGATACACCATTTTTTTATGTTTCCTCCATGAGTGCATGAACTTTATTTTTTTTAAGTATATTATATAAAAAAATATATAATCAAGTATTTTTCATGCAACTTTTATTAATAACTCCCTTATCTCATGACACATTATTTGCCCTAAACTACTAAATTAAGCTTATGAAGTTTTATGATTGGAGGGAACTTTTCCTTCCAAGTTATTTTACCCTTTACAACTTTTTATATAGTAAATATCCCAATTGTCATTGTATCCAAGAGGTAGGAGAAGAGTAAAATAACTTGAGAGAGACAGCTTCTTCAAATGAAAGGGAAAGATCATAATTTAGTAGCATGGGGCAAAGGATATACCAGAGCAATTGATAGTATTTGGATGTAAAATACTTGATGAACAGTTTTGGAAAAAAACTGATTTACTCAAACAAAAACAAATTAAAATTAGAAAATATTAAAGATTGATGTACATATAATGCAATTATCTCGTATTCCATGAATTGCATCGATCTTTATATATCTTTCATCTTTTTGCTTGTCAGAACTTTTCACATTTATTTTTATATGAATTTAATTTTGAGTGGAAAAGATTTTTTAATTTAATTGTATAATTATTTTTATAATATTTTTTATTTTTTTAAAACTCTTACAATTTACAAGTTTATCTAAAAACCTTGTTCAAAATAGTTGGAAAAGGCTTCAAATCCCAAAGCTTTCACACCTTACCTAGTTAGGATTCCAAAGACCCCAAACTAATAATAAAATAAAAAGAAAAAGTGACGAGTTAATCGACCACTTGAGTCCAAAAATCACATGTTAGAAAGACATCAGGTTTGTCCAAAAAAAACTAACCAATAAGATTAAGAGTGTTTTTGGTATTGTGATAGCTATTATGGTTGTGATTTAAAAAAAAATTATTTTATAAAAAGTACTTTTAGTTGTGGTTGGTTTGAAAAGATAGGTATTTGGTTAAAACTGTGGTTGAAATTGAGGTTGAAGAAAAAATAATTTAATGTATTTGGTTAAAAATGTTTTTGAAATTGAGGTTATAAAATAATTTAAAAAAATATAAATTAATATTGATGGTTTTTAATTTAAATATTGTGGATTTAACTATTGCGGTAACATCATGAAATAAATCATACTTTATATAT
>Ga0325410_1001837_pt1 | contig 23574 bp, 10 predicted proteins | sample PopdelMetagenome_16_FD_206182 | JGI IMG/M metagenome (GOLD analysis project Ga0325410, IMG submission 206182) | Populus deltoides microbial communities from Bellville, Georgia, United States - Xylem-PdIQD-R3 | ecosystem: Host-associated > Plants > Phyllosphere > Stem > Wood/Secondary xylem...
ATAATGAATATGGAATTTAATAAAAGAAAATAGAAAGCCAAATTCACTAAAATACTATAATAATATTTTAATCAAAATCATGAAAATATGAAAAATAAAAATCTAAATTTTCGTTAAATTGAATCACTAAAAAAAGAATTATATATAACTCATCTAATTTTAATCTAGACAAAAAAAAAAAAAACAATTGAACATGTTTTAGATTTTTGGATATCTCGAGTAAATCAATTACATGGTTAATTTATCCAAGTATTATTTTATGTTATTGTAAAAGATAAATAAATAGATAAAAGTAATTACTTTGATGCTGTTCATCATAAATGCTTTGACACCTGCTTGTTTGAAACTTACACGTCAGTCAGCTCAGGCGATGTAGAACGGAGCAAGACAAACTCTTCACGTGATGTTTTTGGTCTCAAGTTTAAAAATCGTACGGTGCCCAAATGATATGAAGGCCGCGAAAGTCACATCTCTGCTTATCCCTTTGAAAATTTCACGCGTCTGCAAGGGATTAGGTTTTTCTGGTAAAGAAAGAAAAGAAAACGACTGTAGATAAATAGATAATGGTTTCTTATTAGTAGTTCAGAGTGCCTAACACCATACGTCAACCTCCTGTCGGCGGAGACGCAAAGATTCTCTCTCGGAGTGCGGATAAAATAAAATTTTGTGCTAATTTATTTTTTTATTTTTAAATTATTTTGATGTATTAATATTAAAAATAAAAAAATATTATTATAATGTAATTTTTAATAAAAAAATATTTTAAAAAATAATCTTCACCATGTTTTTAAATACACAAAAAATATCATTTAATATAGCATATCTTGATCTGCTGATTTGATCTCGAGCTATACTTAATTCATTCATTAATAATAAAAAAATCATATTGCCTTATATTGGTAGAATTGAAAATAGAAACAACAATTATTATAATATACCTTTCCCTCTTGTTTTGTAAAAATCTAGGGTTAATGTGTCTTATGAGAGATATTTTTTGTTGTTTTTTTTTAAAACAATTATGGGCCCCTTGTTTTGTAAAAATCTAGGTTAATTGTAAAAAAAATAATTTTTTTTTGTTTTTTTTAAACAATTATGGGCCCCTTTATTCATTTTCTTCCATGTATTTTTTTTTGTAACTCTTAGAAGAAAAAAATAATGTGTATCAAACTAAGAAAATTAAATTCAGTTTTCTCATCTATAGTAATGAAGGGGACCAATGGCATTGAAAACGTTCAACCGTGGAAGAAATTAGCAAGTTTGGGACACATGGATGGTGTTCATAGGCCACATGTCTCAACCAAAAGGAGGGCCAACAATCCTGGCAGGCAACAAGTTGTCTTCAATTTTAAAGCATTCTCAATTATAATGGGATATTCCTGAATGCAAGCTCGAAGCTACCTTTGATGGGAAATCTTACTCAATTGTTGTAGCTTTAGGGTTTTTTATTGCGTGATCTCACAAGCTAATTGATGAATTCGACAGATAAGCAGGAAAATCCGTCTGGGTAACAAAAAGGAGCACGACCATCTTCATGTTCACGAATACGTGCATGCCTAGAGTTTTGGGAGGGGGTGCCGATAAGGAAAGTGTTGGAGTGAGAAATACAGTTCATGGCTTTCTTAGGGATGCAAAATATGTATTTTCTATAAGAAAAACTCTTCATTTGAATAATTTTTTTTAATTTTTATTTTGCAAATTTTGAATTAAAATGTTAGTTTTTTTTTTAAATTAGTATAATAATTTAAAAAATCTAGGCAGAATAACATCATCTGAAAAAGTTTTGGCAAAATAGCATATTTTCACATTGTCGTACTTTTAAAGCACGACAAGATAGCTGTCACGCTTTAGAAGCATAACATGTTGTGAAATTTAAACTCTCTTTTGATTGAAAAACACAATAAATGCATCATATATATATATATATATATATATATATATATATATATATATATCTCTCTCTCTCTCTCTCTCTCTCTCTCTCTCTCAAAACTGATATTCTCAGCCCTTATCTTTCTAAAAACCCCATCAATCACTTGTTTTTTTTTCTTTTAAAACACTCAAAAATCAAACTCATCTTAGTCTTCAAGCATCTTATAACATTTTTCTCTTCAAATTTTCCACCACCACTACCCCCGCCACCTTAACCCTCTTTCTAGTCTTCCAAACAAGGTAAACATACTACATTGCTATGAATTAATGTTTGGTTTAGTTGAAATAAAATCATTGTTTAGGGTTTAAGTTGAATTTAAGGTTTGTTTTATTAATGATAAATTAGTTATGAATATCATCAATTAGGGTTGATTTGATATTGTTGAACATGAAAATAAATTAAATTAATTACGAATTAATTATTTCAATTAATTATTGTTGCCTTGAATTTTGGATAAGTTGTTGAATTAATAATTTTGTGTAGATTGTTGGAATCAACTAATAATGTTATCAACTATGCTTGATGATTTCATGCAATAGAGCATGGATGAAGTACAATTATAATGAATTACGCGTTGTATTGAATTGTGGATAAGTTGTTGAATTTAGTATTTTTTTTTGAATTGTTTTAATTTGCAATGAATTTGGATTTGAATTAATGCATTTGAGTATGAAAGTATCAATTAGATTTAATATCATGAATTATGTTTAATTTTGGTCAAGTATCCTTTTGTGTTAAATTTTAGAAATTTGATTGAATTTGCTATGAATTTTGTCAATTAGGATTGCAGTAGCAATTTAGTTAAAATTACATCCAATTGACTAGAATTTGATTTGTTTAATTTTTTTATAGAATGTCTTACAACATATTTATATTATGTCATTATGGTGACACTATTGTTCTTGATGTGAACAATAACATCACATACAATGGAGGGAGTATTTGTTGTTAAATGATAATTTAGGCATGTCACACATGGAAACAAAAAACTATTTGTCATGGACTTGGGCAGAATTATAATGATATTGATGTTGAAATAACTTGAAGGTGTCAAAATAGTGAACATCAAAATTATCCTGTACCGATTATATATGATGATAGTTTTAAGACAATGATTGATTCTTTCATCTAAAGTGGATTGAATGATGGTATTGCATGCGAGCACTTAACCAAAATCTCTATGTGTCTGTTGTCGGTCCTTTAAAGTTTGTAAAGGGAAAAATAATTTATTGTTGGATGATTTGCTACAAGGATTGATGATACTATATTTGACAATTTATTTATTGATCAACATAGATTTGACTATTTTGAACCTAGAGACAATGAAGATGATGAGACGTTAGACCCGAATGTGACAATAAATATTGATAATAATGTTGATAATGAGGTTGATGATGAAATAACACCTCTTGTTCCTGAATTTGGAGATATTTCTATGTTTACATTTGTTGTTTCTCATGTTTAGGCACTTAGTCATAGATGTTTTCTAGGAGGCTTTGATTTGGAGGCTGGATAAATATTTAGCAGTAAAAATAAATTGGTTAATATAGTTAAATGATGACACATTACACATTCAATTGAATATCGAGTCCAATGGTCAAACTCAATATTTGTTCAATTACAATGTCTATAACACCTGAATATAAATGGTATTTGCTTGAGGGATATTATAAGAGATCAAATTAATTTGAGATAGCAAAGTTAAAAAGATCACACACATGTACCTTGACCTTTATCTAAAAAGACCATCATCAACTCGATGCAAATTTTATTACTAATATTATGTCAACCCTTGTGATGGATAATCTTTCAATGATAGTTGCAAATATACAAGATGAAATAAAATTGCATTACAAGTATAAAATATCATATGACAAAAGCATAAGTTGCAAAACAGAACGTGCTCAACATCTTTTTGGTTCACATGGATACTTTTTTGAAAAATTACCAAGGTTATTATTGCCAATAAAAGAATCAAATCCTAGAACAGTTTCTGATTGGATGCACAAAGAAAATCTTGATGATAATACATTAGTTTTGTTAGTTTAAAATGCTCTATAGCCAATCGGTTGGTTACATGTGGCATTATTATATTCATGTAACTACATATTTATTATTAATAAAGGCTTAATTTATCTTTAATATTTATATATTTATATAATATTAGATTAATGAATCTAATATTTGATTCATGAATCCAAGTAAAAATATAGTCCATGAGACAAAAATGATTTGCAAATAAAATTATAAAGTTGTTATAATTATAAGATTTTTATTGCATCAAAGCATTGTTCCTAAAATGTTCCTAGTCGATGCTATTTTAAATATTAGATATTTATTAGAATTGTAGAGAGTGGTACATTATGTTCTTTTCTTTATGAAAGGAAGCAATTGTTCTATAAGCTGAGGTATAAGGGATAGCTAAAACTAATTTGTAGATGCTTATCATAACACATGTATATTGAATTAACCTACATAAGAATTTCATATAGAGATATCACTTGTGTCTATGAAAAGGCTCACATGATGGTTGTGTAAGTGATCCTTAAACTTGAGATCACTAAGTTATTTTATATAAGGAGTGTTATGTTTTGATTATGTTACACATTATCTTGGTAAATGTAACAAATAGGCAAATATTGGATATAACATAAACTATATGAAGGTATTTGAGTGATCAAGAGATGATTCATCATCCTAGGTGAATTATGTTCAACATGTTCTCAAATAGCATTGATTGTTAAATCCTTACGTAAGGTGGAATGAGATTTGAAAAGAGTTTCAAATCTTATTCAAATGATCAATGACTATAATGTTGCAAACAAATATGATTTGACATGATAGACACACTCTATGTTAAAATGTCTAAATCAGAATATTATTGACGAATGGATAATAATTACATTGAGAAACTAGTCACTGAAAGGTTAAGTCAAACCACTTATGACTTTCCTAATATTCAGGGGATCATGACACATTTCTAGATGGTGTACTTGATCTTTAAATATAAATTAATCAATTATTGAATTAATAATAAATTGAATTGTTTGATTTATTTAATTCTATTTATTTAAAATTATAATTTATATTTGAGACAACATATTAGGAACCTAATGGATCACACACATTAAGAATCATTAGTCAAAAATTAAACTGGTATAATTAATTAAGTGTGACTTGATTGAAAATGATTTTAGAAATTATGCACTAAAATATATTTAATTCAGGGATTATAATTCTAGTCCTATAATAATGAAGTAGGGACTTGATTGATTAAATTTTTAAAATTATCCTAAAATAATATATGTGTATTATTTAAGAGGAAAATCAATATTTTTTTTATTTATAAGATATTTAGGATTTACTATAAATATAAAGCTATGCATTTTAGTTTTTAAGAGGTTGTCTATTAGATTAAAAAAACAATTACACAAGTCACATAATAGAGAGCTAGCACTTTAGGCATAACAATTTCTCTCTTCTAAATAGAGATTTAAAAGATTTATCATCGGTGGTTCATGTGGATTACCACTGGAAGTTGAACAATTAGAGAGCTTGTGGTTTGCGATAATTTAACCTTTAAAGACTTATTCAAAGCTGGAGAAGATCAGATCTTCAGGTAAATCCCTTAACAACTTTAAATTTGTCTAATGGGATCCTAAAGACTCCCAAATATTATTTTAAATTTATTATTTTCACTGTGTGTATGAATTTCGGGAACCCAACAGGTTTTTGAGATTTTTTTTCTTGTCATTTGAAGCTTGTATTGAAAGTTTCAAGTATTGCAAACCATTTATCAATATTATGCACACATTTTTATGGGCAATATGATTGGAAGTTATTAATTGCAATTACTTTTGATGCAAATAAAGGATATTCTCGTTGACTTTTGCAATTGTTGATAAAAAAAATAATTTTAATTATAGATAGTTTTTGCTTTACTTACATAAATGTGTTACCGAAGATAGAACATGCATATGTATAATATTAGATAAACATGTAGGCATAAAGAATGTAATAGTAGAAATTTAGTGTGAACCCATAGGATACCATCGATATTGTACATGACATTTTGTTAGCAACTTCAATCATAAATTCAAAGACTCGTCTACAAAAAAATATTTGATGAGGATTTGTTATGAACCTTCAAGGCACAAATTTAATTTGTGGTATGAAAGGATATATAAGTTAGACCTAATTTATCAAGAATGACTTAAATGAGAATCAAAAGAAAAATAGGCATTATGTTGTGATGATGGTCATTTGTATGGTAAACTAATCTTTTAAACTCATTTAATCATGTTTTGAAAGGTGCTCATGCAATGCCTGTTTTAGCTCTAGTGCAATTGATATTTTACAGATGTAATAGTTATTTGGTCAAGCGAAGATGTGAGATAAATAATTTTATTTAACATGGAATAATTTCCCCCCGTCAATTCATGTTGAATTACTAATGAGCAGAGATAGATCATGAGATCATACTAAAATGTTGTTCAACTCCAAGCAAATAGGTTTTCCAGGTCAACACCCCTATTAAACTGGGTGTTGTAAAAAAAGTCAGATGAGCAGTCATGTTAAATGATAGAATATGCACATATGGTAAATATCAGACAATCTAACATCTATGTTCGCATGTTCTTATATGTTGTACCAAGAATCATTTAGAGCCTATTTGTTTTTGCTTTTCAAAAGTGTTTTTGAAAAAAATTAAAAAAATTAATTTTTTTGCTTCAAATTAATTCTATTTTTTGTGCTTTCAGATCATTTTGACATACTGATATCAAAATTAAAATAAAAAAATTATTTTTTCGATGCATTTCCGAGCGAAAAAGTACTTTGAAAAGCAATTACTACCACAATATTAAACGGACTATTGGACTTTACATAATTTGTTGATAATCATTATACTGTTCAGAGCTATAAATCAATATATGGCATGTCATTCTGTCTATTACCATACGAGTTAATCATTTGAAATTCAGGCGTGGTCGATGAATGTCCACTCATTTTCACAATGAGATGGATGCAAGAGAGAGTCATGCACATTATAGGTGTGACATATACTATGACACGAGCCATAATAGAAAAATATGTCATAATCAACAATGTATGCATGACAACACAATTATATGACAAAACAAATATTTTTTTAAATATATTATGATGTTTTGTAAAACATATTAAACTTATGTAATTTCACATCAAATATAGGTGCTTTTACATGGGATGTCATGTATGCGAGGTGGATGATCTTTTTCTCATGTTAAGCAGCCATATTATAACAATGATATTCTTGGAGAGCATGGCGATGAGATTCTCAGAGAGCATGACTACTTTCATGGAGAGTTTGAGTAACAATAGATGCCTATTAGGCTCATTAACACTTTAATCCTACAGTTGCATCATAGACATCCATCAGAGTATATTTTTGCTAGGATTGTAAGAATATTTAATTTAATTTTTTTTCATTATTGAATATTACAGGTATTATATATTTATGAAATTATATTTTAAATTTTTATGTGGGATGAGACTATGATTTATTATCGAACACATAAGCGGACAAAACTATATGAGTGAGTTCAACCATATATGTTTTAGGCTGATTTTTTATACTTCAATTGTCTAAAGTATATCAAGCTTGACCATGGCTAAATCCATACACTAATTGAGTAATGAGGATGTAAGACACACATTTTTCATCTTAGGTATAAGGAGATGACACCGACACTACATGACACGATCGTTTTGTTAGGACTTTTTATTAATGGACAAATAATCGCATCTACTAGCGTGCGTAATCAAATTGTGTTAGGCGAGCACACATTTGGATTGACACCCCCTTCTTCTGAATTGAAGGGGGTACATACATTTTAAATGGATTAAGAATACATTTATCACACCACCAAATGATGCTAACAACGAGGTTTTACGAATGTATCCATTAAATTATGATTTGAATGTGTTGATTATTTGTAAAGTATATGTGAATCAATATGATAATTTTAATGTTTTATGTAGATATGTCAAAGTATACATATTGCATTTGTTTGTAGTGTATTATTCACATACCTCACAGGGAGATATGTGCCTTTAATTTATATGACGCTCATAGATGATTTTGACATCATTCCTACATATAATTGAAGATTCGTTTTCTTGGCATATTTGTAAAAAAATTTATGTCTTGTATGAATGAAAGGGGCCAAACATATTGGCAAATATTTGCTACTTCTATAAGAATGAATAATAGAATTTAAATTATTTACATTTTAAATGTTTGCTGTTAACACAAAATAAATAACTTGTTTTTCAATTAATAACAATTATGATCTTAGGAGTATCTTCATGTGAGTCAACCCCAAATGCGCAGATTGCCACTTATGACTGTTGAGACTATGAGGGTTACACTTCAGCTCTCACTAGGATACATGTATTGCAATGTTATTTTGTAATTATATGTATTTATATTATCTAATTGTAACTTTAAAAATGAATTAAATTAACATATTTGTAATGCTAGGTGGTGTGCTAGTAGAGTATTTAATAATAATCTAGCACATGTATTGTTATTTTATCGGAGAGAGCTAGACAGACATGTTATCCAAATAGTTTTTTGAACCTTTTGTTAACAAAAAACTTAACTTCAACGAATTATTGCTATTTAATATTTAAGAACTTATCTTCTACATGTCATGTGTACGCCTTATTTGGATGAAACATTATCAATTGCTTCGGTTATTTACACTAGCGGGATGAACATATGGACATTAGTGGTCTCATTGATTTTCTTAAGATGGTTAAGCTACATTATCCAAATCAGGTAATGCGATAGTTCCACTATAGACAATACATTCCAGTCAATATTGATACGAATGATGCGTTGCATGCCATAAATTATTGGGGTAAAAATGATTATTACTATTGGTTAAGCAGCTATGGAACTTATCAATCATAGTGAAATGTATGGAGGAATGAGATATTTACAAAGATGTATCGTGTGATTATAGAGGAAGAGTATTTGATTTGATACATGAGTATCACATATCATGTCATTACATTAGATCCTGAGCAAGTTCCTTTACTTATATACACGCAAAACGAGCAACATACCCAACAGATTCAAAATATCATAAGTAATCAAATCTTCTTAGAATTTATTTATTGATATTTTAATTTAACATTAATGTTTTTTTTAATAATGGGTTGAATTGTTGCTATAGGAGGGTTGAGAGGCCACTTATATGCTTTGTAATATTGATGAAAGAAATGAAGGATACACATATGCGTCTCGGTGGTTCAATGTTTGCCACAATGGACTTGATATCTTTGAAGAGGGGTTAACTCTTAATGATATCGTGACAAAGGACGAGGCCACTCAGGTAGAAGTAGGATTAAGATGCAGTCGTGCTATTGATAAACCCGGATCATTCAATAGACGACGTAGACATAGATATATTGATGAGTTATGTTGATATATTTTGGGGTTTTAATTACTAGAAAGTTGTATACTTAAGTATTTGAGATTCATTTTGCATGTATATATGTTTATTTATTTGCATTCTTGATGTTACTTGTGCTTATGAAATGTGAGAATTTATTGTGTTTGATTATTGTAGTTCTTTGAAGGTTTTTTTAAGCGGGATAAAATTTTGAGTATAGTTTCTAAATAGAGAAACTCTACCTAAATTTTGTTAAAATTGGAAAATCTTTTACTCTCTAAAATCATTAACTAAATTAAATGTAAGATTAAAAAACTAAATAATAAATCTCATAAGAACTATTTTTTGTTAGATTTTGAGATGGCTACTAAAATTTATTTGATATCGTGGTTCTGAACCGTGAAATTTAAAAGTGTGCTATTTCATCAAAAATCATTGTTGCTGTGTTAATTCGCCATTTATTTTTTAAAGTTTAGAAGTTTTATGACAGATCTAAGCATCTCTTTTGTTTAAGTATGTCGCACCCTCGTGAGAGCTTGATGTCGTGGCTAGCTTTCCCGAAAACGGGGGATTGATTTCGGGGTCTTTGTTTTGTGAATAAGGGAGTTGCCACCTAGTATTATAGTCACTAGAAACCCTAACTGGTCTTTCAGAGATTCTAAGACAAGGGACTGGTTGCGTAAAGGGAAGGTTTTAGCACCCTCATAGTATGCCCTACCTAAGGTAAGCTGCTTGGTGTTTGGTTTGCCTTATAATTGCTACGGTGTTGGCGTTATCTAATCAGTTTTTCTAGGATGAGTTTGCTATGATGAATGGACTTGGGTTCAAAGTCTAAAAGAAAGAACCCTTGGCCAATATGGATCATACATTTAGCTATGTCTATAGAGTGCCAAAAAGAACCGACGCAAATCTCTTGAATTCTGTGTTTGATTTGAAATAAATTTACAACTTATGAATTAAGAGACAATTAAGATAGAAATCTAAAGAGATTCAATGTGCTTAAAAGCTCATTTTTTCCTTTAGTATTTCAAGTGTTCGCGACTCGTAAATCGCAGGGAAGAGAAACAAAAAAACTAATTTAGAAATCTAAGGAAATTCAAGGTGCTTTAGAAGCTCATTTTTTCATTAGTATTTCATACTTTCACTGCTCGTAAACCGTGGAGTCAAAAATTGAAATGTTCCAAATTATAATTGAGATTTCTTTCAAGGATACGTGATTAAATAAATAATCATAACTTATTATTACTAGAAAAGTATTTTGGATATTAACTACTTGGAGTTTCTTTATCCAAATATTAATAGTGAATGAACAAAATATTCCTAATAATATTTTGGATATTAACCCCTTTGGGATTTTTTTATCTAAATATTAACAGTGAATAAATAAATTACTCCCAATAATATTTTGGATATTAACCCATTTGAGATTTCTTTATCCAAATATTAATGGTGAATAAAGACGAATTTCCAAAAAATAAGATTTTTATATTTTTGAAATATTGGCCAACACCCTTTGGAATTTACAAACATGTTGTAAAATCCAAAATGCAGAAAAATAATTTCTTTTTTGTGTTTAAGAAATCCATGATAAAACATATATTTTTTTAAAATCTCGAATATTTATTTTTTTCAGAAAAAAAATGTTCAAAATTTGTTAGGGTATTGGCCGTATGCAACACACAAAAATATTTTTTATATTTTTTTTTCAAAAACACAAGCATCGCAGTTAATCGCAATTAAAGACACAAACCATGCGCATATATTCTCAAAGTTTGCAAGAAAACTAAACAGTCCAAAAAAAAAACATCAGGGATGGCCCTTCGAAGCCAAACAAAAAAACTCTCTTTTTTTTTAATCTTTTTAGACTGGATCTAGCCTAGCCATATGGGTTGGAATGAATCCAGCCAGAACCAACCCGATTACTAGCCCAAGCCAATAACCGGTTCTGCCACAGTTGTATGCATATGCATGCTACAACGGCAGGGTAATTAATTTGGCAAAGACAGGGAAAGAAAAACTTACCAGCGAGGCAGCGGCTGGAGGCAAAGTGGAGGCAGATGACTGGTTGCTGCTCACGAAGGACGTCCCTGCTCGCTGTTCACGGTGGAGCCAGGTTTACTGGCTGTTGTCGCTGTTAGTTTTAGACGCGGTTGCAGACAAAACAAAAAATGGTGGCCCGCTGGTTGGTCGATATTGCTCCTCTATTTCTTGTGTTGCTGTAAAGGAAGGACATCTTCTGTTGGTTTTGCCACTGAGGCTGAGGAATGGTGTGGATTCTGCTGGTTCCATCACTACGCCTAAGGAAGGATATGGCTGTGGATGAGGCTACAAATGGCGAGTGGCTCAACTCGTTTCTGGTTGTTGTTGATGCAAGACACGGTTCAACAAAGATGGTGCTGCTAGCTGCTGGGAGTTTTCGAGGGAGGCTGGTATGTGGTTCTGGTGTTGCTTCTCTGTTACTATCGATGGAAGGGTTGAGGAAGAGAAAAGGAAGTGAAGTTAAAGATGGTTTCTCTGTTTTTTTTTTGTCAAAAGGCCAGGGCCAAAATCAGCGGGGAGACCGAGTGGCCTTTGGTAAATGAAGGGTTAGGTTATAGAGAGGTAGGGGCTGGTGAGATTGACGGCTGAGGGAGGGAAGGTCTCGTGAAGCCAAGAGACGGGGTTATGATAAGAGAAGAGAGTATGTGGTGGCTGTCTTGTGGCTGAGAGGGAGAGCAACGACTGAACTAAAAAGGGTGCCGATTCTAGTGAGGGAAAAAATAGGTTTGTGTTGATGAGAGGGAGAGGGGACAGTGTGTGGCCAGAGAGAGATCTCTGATTTTCTTTTTTTTAAAGGGAGGGGGGCGTCTGCTTCATTTTTTTGAAAGATGAGAGGGGGGCTACGACTTCTTTGCTAGAGAGGATAGGGTTAAATTTTTTTTTTTTGTGTTTGCCCTTAATTTTTCTTGTCCCCCTTTGCATATGGCTGAAGGTTCACTTTGATTAGTACTTAAAAGTGCATTATTATCAAGGTTTTATATCATCATTTTGCACTTGAAGTATCAATAACTCCTTAACTAAAGCATGCTTTATAATAACATATCTAATAATATAAGATATCTTTAAATTATGGTAAGTGTTCATCTTAAATGCAGGCCTATCACATAAATGAAAGAATTCATTGATGAGCTGAAGTACTGAAATTGAAAGGACAAAGAGATGGCCAAACTTAGAAAAGAGACGTTGGTGCAGTCCAAACTGGAACATTGTTCGGTAATCGGGTCATATTTGAAGCTGTAGATCTCGGATTTAGGTCTACTTTATATGGATGGAAATGTAAGACATAGGCCTACAACTTTCATAGGAGCTTAAGATTTAACAAGGCCGTTTTCAAGTCCAAATTGTAGCAACAACGCAGAAGTCCGAATCTGTCCTGCAGCCCAGACACTGTTCAGTGTTCAACCTATATCTCGAGTTTTAGAAGTCCAAATGATCTCAAATGTTTACTTTAGAAAGATGAGACAATTTCCTAGAACTTTGATGATTGAAGTCTGTTCAAATTATGACATTATCAATGATGTTTTTGGCAGACAAGAAGATAAGAATTGTCATCAAGTCAAGATGTGGCCACCCATTCATCAATTAGTCAACAAATCAATAGTTCTGAATTTTGGCCTATAAAAGAAGGCATTTGCCATGTATTTAGGCATCTTGGTGTTCAGATCAAGATCATGCTCTTGCTCTCTCTTTTGTAATACTTAAGTTTTGTTTATATTAATCTCTTGTTTATGCCTTTCATTTTCTTTTCTTTACTTAGTTAACTTCTTTCTCATTTATGTTCTTATCTTGTTTATTTATGTTTCTTTCTTTCATTATCTGTAGCTAAGTTAATTATGTCAAGGTGAAAGTAGTAGTAGTAGTAGTAGTAGTTCTGAATTTTGGCCTATAAAAGAAGTCTACAATAATTATCTCCTTAACATATTGCTTCCTTAATATTAGCCCTGATGCTCTATGTTATAGCCACATGTTTTTTTTTTTTGAAAATTTATCAAAACATAGGTAGCAACAAAGTATATTGTCTCTTTCTTCTTTTGTAATTTAATTGACTTCGCTTGACAACAACAAGTGTTAATTGCATAAGAAGTCTACAATGTGCTGCCGTAAAATATAATTTTGGCTATGTTTGTTTTTACTGTCCAACCATGTTTTTAATTTTGTTTTGATATTTTTATTTTTAAATTATTTTTTTATTTCTTTTGAATCATTTTGATGTACTAATATCAAAAATAAAACTAAAATATTATTTTGATATATTTTTAAATGAAAAATATTTTGAAAAACAGAATTTTTTTATATTCTCAAACAATTTGTTTGTCCTCGAAACCATTTATATATATTCTTTTGTTTAGCTTAGCTTGTACGACAAAGAAATGTATGAGATATAAAAAAATTATATTTAGTTTTGTTGAGTTAGGAATATTTATTTTTATCAGTTTTTAAAATAAGGGAAGATTTTATACTCTTTTTTAGAACAGGAGGATAAAGATAAAGATAAAAGACAAAATTCATTACATAACTTTATTCCAAAACTGTACTTATAAATTTATTTAATTTTTATTTTTTTCAAAATTTAAAACCATATCCTTCGCTTTCCAATATTTCTGAAGGGAATCCTTAGCAAATACAATGGTGAGAAAAGATAACAAGCCATCGAATAAATTAAATTGTGTGCAGAGGAGTTTGTCAAGTAATCACTGGATTGATTATAGACGAAAACAATTCCGCGACAGAGGCCATCCTCAACCTCAACCTCAACCTCAACCTCAACCAGTGTCGTGTACGAAGAGCATAGGTATCCTTTTCTCCCAAACCAGTGGTCCACAGATGTGGCCTGCTGTTCGACCAATGCAATTCTTTCTCAGGAACTGCCGCTGCCGCTGCTAACCAAATGTAAAGGTAAAGGTAAAGGTAAAGGTAAACGAAAGAAAAAGGGAGTGAAACTGCAGAGACTAAGACTGCCTAGATGACAGATCCCGACAAGAAAGATTACGGTTTGGTTTGAACCTGTGGTCTAACCATGAATTTAAAAAAAATTTAAATTTTTTTTAGCTTTGATTTTTTTATAAGTTTTTGGATTGTTTTGATGTATTAATATTAAAAATAATTTTTAATAAATAAAAAATATTATTTTTATGCATTTCTAAATAAAAAACAACATCAACTACATTTCCAAGCAAGTTTTAAACGAGGGAAGTACCCGAAGTCAACATGTCTAGCATCGAATTGACTTTCACGATTAAGGATTTATTAAAAAAAAACTTATTATAAGAGATATTTTCTAATCAATTTATTACAAGAGAATTATTTCTTCCAGCTTATTGATTTGTCATGTCCATAAAAGGAGAAATCTAATCAGTTGTTTTCAATAACTCTTTCAATGATACCTTAATAGAGTTTTCAGCTCAAAAATCACTTGATTTAAATTAAAAAAAAATTCATGTTTAATATTGATTTTAAGGTGTGTGATTAAAGTTGTTGATAGAAGAAGTCCTTTAACTTCTTATGTAAAGCTTAGCCTTAGTTCTTGTAGATAGATAATTGAGTTTTATTTTCTTGATTCGTTGGATATTATTTAGGAGTGCATCTAAATAAAATGGTGTTATTGGAGGTACTGAGAGACTTATTAAAGAAAGTCTTTTTACATCAAATGAGGAGTAATAAAACCTCAATGATAAATGATTGATTATTTACAATAATAAAGCTTGATTAATTTTAAATTACTTAAACAATTAAATACATTCTTCGATTTTGGTTTAATTTATACAAAGATATATTGTGTCATTAATATATATACTAGGACTTTGTTTTGATATCAATTACAAGTTTGGTATATGTTTAGCATGTATTATGTATTTGTAGGCTTATAATCTAAACTTGAATGTTCTTTGGACATATAATTTAGTTATAAGGTCTTTGTTTTATGAAAATAAACATTTTTTCTCAATTATTTTGAGTAATTCTAATATCTTTTGGTTTACAAATTATGCTCACTTGGAGAAGTAAAAGTCAGGTTTAGCTCATACTAGCTCATGACAAATCAAGATTCATATGTTTTGTGCACTTGAGGTCGTGACCTAGCAGGGGAAGGGACTTGTTCCCTTCCTCTGCATCTAGGTTCGATTCTTTTTGTGTATGTCTGTCACCCCCGTAGTGCTTTATATGTCCACTAGGCTTGCAGGATGTTCAGTGAGCCCGGTGATTAGTTATAATGAGCGTAAACTGACCCGGACACTCCGGGTTATATATATAAAAAATTCATATGTTTTGTCAAAAAAAAAAACACATGTTTTGTGTTAAATTTAATTTATTTAGGCTCACATTATGTTTATTGCAAAAGCTCAAATCCTTAAATTATATATCTTGTCAACTCACGTGAATTGATCCTTATCCCTAAGGACAAGCAGGTCCTGTTTTCATCAAGGCAGGCACGGATTCCTGTTTTTTTCTTACCTTTCCTTGCATTGAAACTAAAGACAGGACCCTGCTCAGTTCAAATCCCAAAACTATCCATCTAACACCCATATTGTGCCAAAGCAAACTAGCATGTGATGAGACTAAAAAGACTTGTCCCGACATAAACTTGTTGGAGGGCCTGACATGTTGTACAAGTGATGTTTAATGAAAAGTAGATCAGAATCTCCTAGCAATGGGAGAACATGTATTCCAAGCAGACTGAGCATAGCCTGGCGACAAGCAGCAATTTGAAGTAATTTCATCAGTTACTGGCAGGGGGGGAAGAGGACAGTGCATCAATCTCGATCTTCATGCAAATCAATCACGGTCTCTGTCGTGGAAAAAATGTTAAAAATATTGACCTAGTGATCACAGAACAAGAACACAATGACCAGTAGATCAAATATGTTACTCAATGAGCTCAAGTATACCTGCACTCGAAACTCAAACAACCTACAATTCAGAGAGATGGTCCGCAGATGGATCAAAGGGTTGAGCTAGCAAGAAGTTTGAGCTATATTTCTCACAGGTGATGAGCTCGGAGATTCAAAGATCTGTCGCTATTATAGACACATGCATGCTGTAAGAAGAGAAGTATAACCCAATCAACTACACAAGTCTATCCATCATTTTGAGAAAATTCATCAGGAGCTTGAGAAACTTCACATAGACTCGCTTTATCCTCGTAAATCCTCTCGGGCATGACCATCCATCAATGGACTTACGGTTTTAAAATCACTCGGGGGCACGACTACCCTTTAATGGGCTTCGTGAAAAAATCATTTTGGGCATGTATATAGTCACACTAAACTGTTGATATGACCAATCTTTCATCTAGTTTCTTAGGTGATTGCGACCATATTTCCTGTTAATAACATATGATCACTCTATTGATCGACTTTTTTAAGTTTCCAAGGTAATTAATCTATCCTTTAAGAACACATGCAATTACTATGTAACAATATCATTCTTTTACTTCTTTGCATAATTACTATGTAAAAATGATCACTCTGTCATGTTACTAGGCAAAGTAAATAAATTTTGTGGTGTGAAAATTATTATCTCTAAGGTATTAATTACTTTTATTATATTTATTGTATGATTAAAGTAATATATCTTTTGAGATAAAACAAAGCTTTAAACTTATAACTAACAATTTTTATAAGTTTCTTAAGAATTTCTTTTTATTTTCAATAAACATAAATAATAGTTTGTAGATAAAAAATAGGGAGAGAAGAAAATTATTTTCTAATTGATTTCTATTAATAACAAACTGATATTTATAAGAAAAAAATACATTTTCAGACCATTATGTCTGTAGAATTTAAAAGCGCACACCTCTTCAGATTGTCTGTAGAATTTAAAAGTACATCTTTTTAGACCAATATGTCTGTAGATTCTAAAAAACAACTCTTTAGTGAAATTAATTGAATAACTTGGCAAGAGGTGTCATGTATAATTAATTAATTTTAAAAATAAAAAATTATTTATTTTACATAATGTCAAGTGCCTAAGTGTCAATTGTCATTTTCATATATATATATATATATATATATATATATATATATATATTGGCTCTCCCTCCAAATCTTCCCTCTAACCTCCAAATCTATTGATTTGGTGCCCTTCACATTATAAGTCACAACAAACCTCTTACCTTTTCAATGTGTGAGATAAAGTTCTATTTGTTTATTTACCTAATATATAAGTTATTTTATAACAATCATTTAATTAGCTTATAATATTGAGTTGTACCATGTTTCATGCATAAAAGAAGATATCTTTTGATTTAAACTTCTTCTTAGTGTAAACATTTCAAAATTTCAAAGAAATCAGGATGGAAAAAAAATTTAAATCAGAATTTTATTCCATAAAATTAGAAATACTACACGCATAATCCAATTAATTCAAAACATAAGTTTGCCATTATTTTAGCATTAATATGATATTGTGCTACTTCTTATATTCATGAACATTTACAAAGATTTCTAATTTTTTGTTGAAGCAGCACCACTTTATATGTTCATACAGATGAAATTTCTTTCTCACATTGAGATTTCATTAAGAGTTTTAATCACCCATCCTCCCATTTAATTTGAATACTAATTTTGTAACTATAGATTTCATACACAAATTAGTATACATCACTATTACTAATAATTTGTTATTAACCATGAAACTCCTAACTAGTAAAAGTTGAGTTCATGTTATTAGTAAATTTAATTAAATGGTCTTAAGCTCATACTAGTAGAAGTACTTCTAACTAAATCCCTTGAGAGATCTTTAGTAAAAGAATTTACTAAACATAATTGCAAGATCTGACATACACAATGGTAATTATCTTGTCAAAAATTAATTGTCTTTTATATATATACATATATATATATATATAAAAGAAAATTAATTTTTGACAAGATAATTACCTACATATATTCATGTCTTAGGCTAATATGTCTAGATTTTCCGTTGTAAATTTTACTAAATGCCCTAGGCATAGTTGATTGACTATCACGGTGTAAGGAGATAGATGACATCGATTGTGGTCACAACTTGATATCCAATATTATATTTCTCAATCATTTTGCCTTTATACTTGTGGCTGCTAGAGCTATGAACTCAGATTCCATTGTAGAATGAGTTATACATGTTTGTTTCTTTAAAGCCCAAGAAACAGTACCACATTGTAGAATACATACCCATCTAGAAGTTGACTTATTATCATTTGCACTAGTTATCTAACTAGCATCAGTATAACCTTCAAGTGCATCTGAAAAATTACTATAAAATAATTCAAAATTCATAGTCATTTTCAATTAACCATGTACTCTTGTAATTGCTTTCCAATAATCTATACTATGATTACTTATGTATTTTGGAAAATTTGTATAGTTTGAAAGCAATATTTGGTCTAGTACAATGTATGACATTCATTAGGCTACCAATTACACTAGTATATTTAATTTACGTAATTGATATACTAGTATTTTCTGTCAACTTAAAAGAAACATCATACATAGTATTTGCTACTTTGATATTCAAATGATTAAATTTATTGAAGATTTTCTCAATATAATGATTGACAAATAGTAGAACCTCCCATTATGTTTTCTTACATTGATACCTAAAATTATATCTACCCTATTTAAGTCTTTCATTTTGAACCATGAGGTTATATATTTCTTTGTATCATTGACATAATTCATGTTAGCACTAATAATAAGTATGTCATCCACATAAAATCATATTATCACATTAAAATCATTTGTAAATTTAGGATAAATACATCTATCAGCATTGTTATATTTAAAACTATATTCTAAAATTATACAATCAAATTTTTCATGTCATTGCATGCTCTTTCCAGAGGTAGAAGATTCTAGTTCTTCCTATTTGACCCGAAATCGATTGATCTAGCCATGAGCAGGTTGTGCTTGTTTCAATCCATATAGAGATTTGATCAATTTATAGACTTTATGCTCATTTCCTAATAGAACAAAGCTCTCTGGTTGTTCCATATAAACCTTATCATTTAATTCACCATTGAGGAAAGTTGTCTTAACATCCATTTGATGTAGATACAAATTATATATTGATGATAAAGCTAAAAGTACTCTTATAGATGTTATATGAGCCACCATAGCATATGTATCAAGATAGTTTATTCATTCCTTTTGTATAAAGCTCCTGGCTACTAACCTTTCTTTAAAAGTTTGAATTGATCCATCACTATTATATTTTCTTATAAAAACTCATTTACATCCTATTACCTTGGTACTTGAAGGCAAATCAACAATAGTCTAAGTATTGTTATATAATAATAAATTTGTCTCATCATTAACTATCTCTTTTGAAAAAGTAATAACTCGAGGTATCATTGTCTTTTTATATGTTTTAATCTTCGACTACTAATAAGATTGATATTTTATTAAGCACATTAGTCATGTTTCCTTCAACTAAGAAAACAATAGATTGTGAAGAGATATACTATGGATGTAAAGTCTTTTCTTTTCTAGTACACTGACTTCTTTTAAGTTCAACATGATAATCCATTTTAATTCTTTTATTTCTAGAATTTGGATCAAAATCTGCATTATTTGTTGACTCTATTTCAATTTCAGAATTATCGACTCATTCACTAATTATATTGGAATCAATTTGAAATTTATTTTCAATAAACTTAACATCTCTCGATTCTATAATTACATTAGAACTCAAATCCAATATTCTATACGCTTTTAAATTTTCAGCATAGCTAACAAAATTCCCTTTTAAAGCTATAGGTCCCAATTTCTTCTTTTTAGGATCCGAAACTCTATAAAAGGCAAGGTAACTCTGAACTTTAAGATAATTTTAGTTTGGTTTTCTTTTATTTCACAATTTTTTTTAAAGAAACTTTTAATTTTTTGAAAGGAATATATTGTATTATGTATATCCCCCCCAACTAGTAGACAACTTGGCATTCACTAAAATAAAGTTACGCATATCAACATGTGTTCCATTTTTTTTTCATGCCAAACCATTTTGTTGAGGTGTATATAGAGAACTAATTTGATGCATGATTCCATTTTCTTCAGAAAATTAAAAAAAAAAAACTCTATGGAAAAATACTCAACACCTTTATCACTCCTTATAATTTCAATTTTCATCCTCTTTTAGTTTTTAAACTTCTAATTTATAATTCTTGAACATTTAAAAGGCTTGATCTTTATGTTTCATTAAATAAACATAAAAATACTTTGAAGTCATCAATAAAAGTTATAAAATACACATTCCCTCTCCTACTTAAGATGTCATTCAATTCACATAAATAAAAATGCACAAGTTTTAATAAATTTGTATTTCTTTCAACTTTAGAAAAAGCTTTTCTAGTCATTTTTGCTTGAATTCAAATTTTACATGTTCTTTTATCTTCAATTTTATAAAAAATTAAATAAAACTAACATGTGCCAAACAATCATACTATAAAGATAAAGATAACTCATTCATATAAATAGAAACATTAATTTTATTATTAATATTGAGTTTGAACATTCCATCACATGAGTAGCCTTCCAAAAAAATAGTTAATTTTTGGATAAAATAATCTTATCTGACTTTAAAACAACCTTAAAACCCTTCTTATAAAGAAAATTTGCATACACAAGATTTTCCTTATATATAGTACAGTAAGACATTAACCAACAACAATTTCTTTATAGAAGTGAAATTTAGTTCAACACTTTATTTTCTCATCATCTTTATAGTATTATAATTTCCCATTAGAACTTTTTATTCATCTTTCGCAACATCATAATATTTGAAATGATTTTTATTGTTGCATATATGAATGGTTCTTTCAAAACCTGCTCTCATATGTGTAGTGCCTTTTATTGCCACAATTATAACAAGTTTTTCCTTTCTTTGAATTACTTGGGTTGCCTAGATTTTTGAAGTTTTTTGTTGCCTCAAAAAGTTTTTTTTCTAGTATTCTTCTTTCGAACTGATACGAACCTCGTGATGGTCACGTAACCCATAATAAGATTGACAATAAATCCTAGAAATCCAAAACAGGTTTGATAGGAGTGTGACACAATAAAAACTTATCTTAAAACACTAACACTTTTGGAATAAACCTTGTAAAATAAGGATTAATTTCTAACCAATTAATTCTTCTTGTTTGATATGGAATCCTTATAAAATAAGTAAGCTAAAGGCTTCCACATACCTTGTAGTGAATGGAATTCATAACTCTTGAGAAAACAATGTCTTTTTTATTTTTGTACTTTATTAGCAAATTCTATTCCCAACTTTAAACAATTTGTTCTTTCTCTTATGAATGAATTAATGGAGTTATCATTCATTATTGAACAGGTAAGAATATCTCATTTCCAACACAATTAAAGTCAAATCCAAAATCCTCATATAGCTTCAGATATGACCTGCAAAGTAGAAAAAAGGTCCAGACTGGAAGATTTAAACCTTTTTAACCCAATCCTCTTAACTTAGCCAACTGGACTCCTCTTGGATCCACTTCATTTTAGGCCTTAGAATAGATTCAATGGACACTCTTAATAAATCATTTGATGTCATATCTAGGATCACATCATAAACATTTTGATTTACTTCAACATAATTCACTTTTGTTGCAGGTTCACTAGTGAATTTCTTTACATTTATTTTGGTTTCCTTTTTAATCAGCAAGTGTTTTTTAATCTTTTCAAGAGAAAGTTCTTATATGGCATACAATATCTTTTTGTAATCATTTCAACTAGGAGGAAGTTTTGCAATAATTCCTTTTAATTGTAATGCTTCAGGAACTTCCACTTTTTAAGTTTAGAAATTAGGACTTGTAACTCATGGACTTGATCCGTAATAGAGGAATTATCAATCATTGAAAATTCAAAATATTTCATGATAAGATATGTATCCTCATCTTCTTTTTCTGTGTTGTATTTGTACTCTAGTGACTTCCAGATTTCCTTTGAAAACCTTTTAGATGTAAAAAGACTATACAAATAATCTGATATTTTATTGAAGATGTGACCTCTACATAACAATTCATCTCCATCTTGTTTTTTACAACCTGTCTTCAACTGATCACTATCTTCAGGTGCAGGTGTAGGAATTTTAGGTAGATTCGGATCAAGAATGTAAGAGATCTTTAAAGCAGTCAATAAGAACATTACCTTGTCTTTCCAATGAATAAGATTTGTTCAATCAAAATGATCTAACTTCATAAACTCTTGATTCACCATAGTATTAGACTTTATTACAAATGAAAACCTTAAATTTGTTATGTTAATGGGTATAGCAAACAAACTTTGAAGCGTGAAGATCATTATCTTTAAGATATTAATTCCCCTCACCATATTTGTTGCATGGTTAAAGCAATAGATCCTAGGATACAACAAAACCTTAAATTTATAGACAACAACTTCTATAAGTTTCTTAATAATTTATGTTTTGTTTATGACAAACATAAACAAAGAATTTGTAGAGAAAAAAATAAAGAGAGAAGGAGATTGTTTTCTAATTGATTTCTATCAATATCAAAATGATATTTATAAGGAAAATAACATATTTTTAGACCAATATATCTATAAAATTTAAAGTCACACCTCTTTAAAGTGTTTATAGAATTTAAAGGTACACCTCTTCAGATCAATATATCTGTAGAATTCAAAAGGCAACTTTTCAGTCAAATTAATTAAATAACTTGGCATGAGGTATCTTGCATAATTAATTAATTCTGAAAATAAAAAATTATTTATTTTACATAATATCAAATGTCAAGTGTCATTGTGTAGGTATGTGTGTGTCTAAAGAAAGCTAAATGATATGGGGGTTTTCACTGTAGCTCTAAACACATATTACTATGGTTTGCGACAGTGAAATTTACTTGGATATAATGTGTAATTAAGAGGACCATGGGGGGCATTTTAGTATTTTCATGTTGTTTTTTTATTTTTTATTCAAAAAGCTATCGGCTCTTGTTCCACATATCCTAGTGAGTGGGCGGCGCCAACGTCATTTAGAAGGCGCGTGAGAGGCCTCCTGGTGGCCAAATCTGGCCATACACCGTTTAGATAGATGCACAAACGGGTCCTATTTCACATGGTGCGACGCGTGTAAACATATTATTGTTGGATTACACCGGTGATCGATTGTTAAAATTTTTTCTTTCTTTTATCTCTCATGGCAACTAAAGTACACAATTCTTCTTTATTTGTT
>Ga0325410_1001838_pt1 | contig 23566 bp, 20 predicted proteins | sample PopdelMetagenome_16_FD_206182 | JGI IMG/M metagenome (GOLD analysis project Ga0325410, IMG submission 206182) | Populus deltoides microbial communities from Bellville, Georgia, United States - Xylem-PdIQD-R3 | ecosystem: Host-associated > Plants > Phyllosphere > Stem > Wood/Secondary xylem...
CCACACCCCCCCCCCCCCCCCCGCCCCCCCCCCCGGCCCCCCCCCCCCCCCCCCCCCCCCCCCCCCCCATATCTGCTAGCAAGCTTCTCAATCACAATGTTGATTTGACATGAAGGTTTGCCAAGGGATATGCAAGAATAAAATTTTCAGATAGCTAAAGATGTACTTTCTTTCTTCCTTAAGAAACCTGTCTGTAATTCGCTTTGATTTTTGTGGCGGGATAGATAAGGGAATGGAGGGAGGGGACATGCTATACTAAAGTCTACTTTTGAGCATACTAGCAAGAAAAAAGAATGTTCAACTCACCTGTGACCAATCAATTAACCCATCCTTTGTTTTTGGAATCCCATCCACCAGAGAATTGGCAGCTTCTAGAGAACCTGGAATCTGTTCATTAAAATTATTTTTCAGAAGCACAATGAAATCCCTACAATATAAGGGCAACAGTATTTTTATAAAACTATTGCAATGTTAGCTACAGGGGAATTACATAGCTTTGTCAAGTGCATTCTGTCCTCAAGTACATAATGTTAGCAAAATTGTGCATGTTTGTATATTTCAAAATACTAGTTAGATAGGATTGAAGCAAACCATGTAAACCAAATTACAGCTAATAACAGAAATCTTGGTGTACTTTTCAGCATCTTAATAATAATGTTTCTTCAAGAAAATAAAATATGTGAACATTATGATATTAACCATCAAAAGTCATAAACAACATACCAAAGTAGTCACACAGAACTGTTCACCGGCCCCTTCACAATCTGAAGCTGTAATAATAGGACTTGAGACCCAAACAAACCCATTTTCTTGAAAAAACTTGTGAGTGGCATATGCCAAAGCATTCCTCACCCTTGCAACCTAGAATCAATTAGCATCATTTACAAAGATGACAAAAAAATCAAGAAGAATAAGATCCATTGGAAAAAAGAGAGTATAAAACATGCTTGCCATATTATGTGGGTAATGTTATTCATCATCAAGAAGGCACTGCACCCAACCAAAACGTGGAAACAGAAAAATGAACTAGAACCATACCGCACCAAATGTATTTGTTCGAGGACGAAGGTGAGCCTTAGTTCTCAAAAATTCTCTACTAACCCTTTTCTTTTGGATGGGATAGGAAGGATCACTCTTGCCAACCTAGAACAAGAAAGGAGGTTTCAGGTGAAAACTGGCATGTAGATTGACACTCAAATGCCGATAGAGATCACATGAGAAACATAAAGAACCATATCCTGATTACGAGGACCAGTTTTTTCAATTGCTTGTCATCTAGAATATCATTGGGGATAGAATAGATATGAAAACAATCACCCAAAGACCTTGAGTTCATTCTTTCGCTTCTTTAAAGTGTATGGTTTTATACAAGTACAGATTTACTGAACTTAATTGAGTTGTATAAGATGCAAAAAAGTGAAAAATCCTAATACCTTCTATTTGCTTTAGTGCACTCTTTTTAGATCCCTGTTTCTTCCTGCCATCTTCTAATTTGCCTCATGTGATAGTCCAGTCATTATAAATTCAAAAGGATTCAATTTTACTGGCAGTAGCTTTTCTGTAATCTGGGGGTGGAGGGATATAAGAATTAGCAGTAGCCCTTTCTAAGGCATGAGAGAACAAAATTAATTAATCTGTAAAAATTTCAGTAGCAATCCCTTACCACGAAGTAAATGCAAGTAATCAAATCATGTATAGATGAGTTCAAGAGAAAATTAGCTCCCTATCTACCAGGAATGCCAAAGAGTATCATACCCCTACTATTTTGATGACCTTCAGTTCCACCTTTTGTTTTGACCCCTGGCTCTTCACCACAGTTCCTTGCATCCATATTGACGCGCCAGTTGTTACCAAGCCAGATTCTACCTGTTAATAAGCTCCAAAGCTTGAATAAATGTAAAGTGACAGCAATACAGACCACATGAAAGATGAATACATCATTGTATAAACATACTATGAGAGCTTTTGAAATTCTATTGAAAGACAGAAAATTGATGCAGCTTAACATTTCAGAAACTAAATTTTCATATAAAAAAGAAGGTGAACAGAAGTGCCCTTGTTACTAGTTGTTTACACAAAGGATAATTTAGTTCTGTCAATCAAACTTAAGAAGAGAAGCTTAGATGTCAAGTCCAAAGAGATTATCTTCCAGAGCAAATTAAAATCTAGAAACTATACATACACAAATTATTGTATATGGTGATACCTGATCATAACCTTCAGCCTCCAAGTCCATTACACATTGCAAGTTTGACAGGCATGAACCATCATTAACCTGTTTGTGTTTAATAACAGAGATCCAATCAGCTAATCACAGAAGTAAAATTTCAAACAACATTAACATGGAAATCATAGGAGTAACCACCATTATTACCTCAATAAAAGTAACACTACTTTGAACTCGAAGTGTACGAACCCAACCCATCACAATGATGGTCTTCCCTACACGATCCAACCCTTCATCTGGACCACCCTTTATATCAGCAATCTTCAACTTCCTTCTAAATTCTCCAACTCTATTCCCAATTTCACCCTTCTTCTCTACTTTTGCACTCTCGCTAGACTGTAGAGCTCCAGAAATTACACTGCGGAAGAACCTCCGACAAGGCAAACCCGAAAGTTGCAACAGATGGTGGAACTTTGGAGGTATGGCATGAGGTTTCGTTATTGTTTTGAGGATACCAGGCAGGTTACTAGGGTTTGATTTGGGGTAGAAGGATAGCAACCGGAGAGTTGACCCCGGAGTTAACCGGAGCGAAGTAGCTGGTCCTAGCGCAGAAATTGCCATTTGGGTCTTACTTTTTTCTTATTAAGTGAATAGAATCGTATTAGTCACTAAAGTATTTCAAATAAACTTATTATAGCTTTTGATATTATTCCATGGAATCCCCTGCAATATCAAGTAGAAATAGATAATATATTCATCAAAATAAATAAAAAAAAGATAAAAATCTTAAACAAATGGTTCATTTTTGGTTCACACAAGATTGATGGAAATGGAACATAATCTCCTTCCATTCTTTTGTTTAACATTCTTGGCTTCCTAAAATCAATTAGCAAAATCATTCTAATTTCCACCATCAATTCCTAAGTAAACCAAACACTACCTAAAGTAAAAAAGATTGAAACTTCAGACAAAAGGGTAATATTTGGTTCACTCTAAGATTCAAAATGGAATGAAATCTCTTTCCATTCTTTTGTTTAATTTTCTTCGGTTCACTAACATCATGAATTACAATCCTTTCTAAACTTCCATCATCAATTCCCAATTAAGAGACCAAGCATTGCCTAGTAGAACAAACCAAAGCACCATAAATCACCAAAAAAAACACAACTTTTTACAACTGTTATATACAAACAACAGGAAAAAACATGACCAAAGAAACCAACTTTACCAAAATCTGTAAGAACCCAGTTGGTGTAAACTGTTAAGAACCATGTGGGTGGTGTAAAGATGGAGCAACGTTGCAACTTACAACAATGGAGTACGAAACTCACCTGTTATACCAGACAGACAAACATGGGCAAGGGATTTGTCTGAGAGTTTAGTGTTGGCGTTGAGAAAGAAAGGATTGGGTTAATGTACATGGAGATAAGGCCTTGACAGTTGAAAGGTCTGTACGGGGGCCTATGAGCCTTGTACACCCTCATGAGTTTCATGTAAGGAAAGAAAATTTTCGAAAATCTTTTTTTTCTTTTATATATATATATATATATATATATATATAATAAAAATATATTTACTTTAAAAATTAGAACTTAAAATAAATTTGTCTCCATAAAATATTTTTAGGTGAATTTATATATTTTAAAACAAAACTTGTAAAAATACATGTTTTTGTTATTTGTGTTTTTTTTTATCTTAGATTAATAACTAAATGAGGTTGAGTTGTAAAATCTTTGTATATTTTAATTTTAAACTTAGTTTTAAACAAAGTTTCAAGTTGAGAGAGATTTTTTTTTAAAATTTTATTATTAACTTTTTTTTATCAATTGTTTAGATTATCCAAGAATCCACCAAATAAACTAAGTTATATTATGATAATTTTTATAATATTTAATTTTAAATACGAGGTAGAAAAAAAATATAATTGTATTGCTCGGCTGGTTTATGCAGGTTGCATTGCTCAAAATGATACTCCTTTCATTGTGTAGCGGGGAGGCGCCCTTGTTAGACATTGTTGCATATGCTGGGTATACCTTCACAGGCATGTGTTTTGCTGTCCTTGGAAAGATCTTATCTGGATACTCTTACTACATTTTGATGCCATGTGCCTGCTTATGCATGGGAATTTTCTTGGTGAAGACAATGAAGAGAGTACTCTTTGCAGAGGTGAGGACCTTTGATTCTAGCAGACACCATTTTCTCTTGCTCCTCATCGCTTTGGTTCAGTTCCCATTTTTCCAATGGCTTGGCAATGTTAGTGTCAATTGGTTTCTCTAAACTGCTCTGTTATGTTGTAGAAACATGTATTCGTAGAGTTATGAAATGTCAGAAATTTTTGGAATATTAGCTGATTGTTTTTGCTGATAAGCATGTGAATCCACTGCTCTTTTCATCCACATTGAAATCTGGGAAAGTCTGTGTTGTTTGATGTGTTGAGAAAATATAAGTTGCAACATTACAGATAATTAAGATGTGTTGATAAAATGTAAGTTGCAACATTACAGATAATTAATTTATCCTATGGATAAATGGAAATTTGTTCAACACTGGAAATGCATTAATGAAGACTACAGATTATGACACCTTCTCCTTCGCTGGAACCACTGAACTATACTTTGGATGAAAATTAAACTCGCATCCCACCCTTGATTAGGAAGTGGAAGCTTGCCTCACTGGACTTTATTATAAGCTTGAGTACATGGAATTTGTTTGATGATCCGTTGTGAATTCACAGTAACTTCTCAAGTGCTGTGATCTTGCTGCCCGTCACACTCTGAGTTTGCCCTTTGCCCTCCTCTGCAAAACCGAATGTTTGGTGGACACCTTAAACAATTGTGTGCAAGGTTGGCTCTAACTGCCACTGTCCCGTTAATAAACTGCGGTGGAAGATTTCCTATCAGAAAATTGTCTTCTAAGAGCAAGCTTTTCCATGAACTCCCCAGTTTGGCTCCATATTCTAGTGGGATTCGTCCAGAGAAATGATTATGGGATAGATCAATTGATGATAAATTCGCTATATTAACCAAGCTGATGGGCAGATGACCATGCAGCCTGTTAGCGTGTGCGTCCAGCACACGAAGCTGTAAACCTTCCCTAGGGTATGGCAATGGCTCCATTTCCGTGAATTGATTATTTGAGATGTTAAGACGTTCCACCAGAGGCAAAGTGAGAATTTCCTGACGAATGAGACCTGAAAACCTGTTATCACTCAAATCTAGTACTGTGAGGTGTTGGAGGACGCTCACAGGTGAAACGTGTCCTGATAGTACATTATGGCTCAACGACAATTTTCTCAAGTTCATTGGAAGATTGGGCACGATTCCATCTAGATTGTTGCTACTAAGATCCAATGTGCTCAGCTGCCACAATGCGGAGAGGTCTGGAATTCTGCCAGACAATGCATTGTTTGACAAGCTTAACTGCTCCAAGCTTCTCAAAGTTGTAATATCGGCAGGAATTTTGCTAGAGAGGTGGTTTTGTGACAGGTCTAAGATTTGAAGATGCTTGAGATTAATGATTCCTTGAGGTATTCTCCCAGTGAAGAGATTTTGAGTCAATGATAGTCTGGTGAGCTTTTGAAGGTTGGCTATGGTTTCTGGTATTGGCCCTCGAAAGTTGTTTTTGCTTATCCTAAGGGAGGTAAGCTCTGTGAGATTCCCGATCGATGCTGTTAGAAAGCCATCATACCCAGCAGGATCAAGATCAATTGCCATTATACGGTTGGCCGAGTTGTCTGTAGGGAATGTGCACACGATCCCTTGAAATAACCCTGCAGCCTCGCATGGATCGAATGCGAAATCCCAGCTATGGAGGTAGGAATACCTCACAATCGAGACGGGATCGACGGCCTGCATCAGTGCCTGAAGGGCTTCAACATCTGATTTCAATGTTAATGAATGAACTCGAGATGGTATATGGAGCAGAACTATGGATACAGTGACAGAAAGCAAGCAAGAAGAAAGGAGGGAGCGCAGTTGTTTGGCCATTGGTTCAAGGGAAGGCAGGCGATCTAAACTTTCGATGGTTTGCTTGGCTATCACACACTTCGCACACTTATACACGGATGATTCATGACTATTTCATTGCAAGAAAGTAATTTAGAAACCTTTAAAGAATGATTTCATGGCGGTCATTCCACTTGAAACCATTTCAACTACCCTTCTTTAGAAAAACAAGATTGTGATCCTCAATTTTGATCTAAAAAAACAGCATGAGAAATGTTCTTTCAAGGAAGACATTTGTTAAAAACCCTGTCCCCTGCGCTCTCTCTGATTTTTTCTAAACTAATGCCTAAATAATTTATAAAAATCCAACATAAAATCAAGTGTAAATGAATGAATTTGAAAAATAAATTAACCTAATAAATGCAATTAAAAAATTAATAACCAAATTTAATATAAAAATCAAGTGTTAAGGGATAAAATTAAAAAACAAATCAACTCAATAAATGATTCAAGACCAAAAACATTGCAATCAAAAAAATAAAGATCTAATTTAACTTAACAAACAAATAGACATACTTTCTTGTATTTTTGCAATGACTTGCACATTTTTCTAGGAGAAAAGAGAGAAAAGAGAGGGGCGAGGAAAAAACTTGTTGCTGGAGCTCTACGATGCCTCCTCGCTGTACACACATCGAACCACCATGATAGGGGTGGCGCAACGCATTTAATTCCATCCTGGAAAGCAGAGTTAGGTGTTAGGGTGCTGCACATACCACCCGAAAAGCACGAGCGATGCCCACTGTCTTGCACGTGTCAGCCATCTCTTAAATAAATATTAATTTATATTTATGAAATTACTCAATCACCCTAGACCCAAAATGAGAATTACAAAAAAAAAAATCATGAGAAAAAAACAAAAGTGCCCCTGCCTCTATTATTAATAGAGATTATCTTTGAGAAGCATTTAAGTAATTAACCAGTACAAAAAAATACATAAAACTTGAAAAGCCCTTAAACCTAAAGGGTTTTATTTCTTCTCCCTGGGCTGTTTAGTAATTATATTGTAGCTAAAAATATAAAATTACCTTCAAACCCCTAAACCTATGCTATCCCACCAAAGGAAAAATCACCCTTTCATCGTGGATTTACACAGTAAAAAGTTGATATATAGAGTATAAAGAGACTCAAATTCCCAAACAAATATAAACTCATGCTTTTTCAAATTTAAATTTGATTTAGATTTAAAAATTAAATTAAAAAAATAGATTTATCTATAGTTTGTTTAAACAAAACACAATATAGTCCTTAATTTTCTCACAAGTTGACAAATCACACCCCTAAATAAATGTTGGTACCAAATCTTTTAATTTCTAAATTTTAACCTCCTTAAAAAAATAAATTAAAGCAAATAGGGTCAAATTTAGGTACAGTTGCTTTATCTTTACAATACTTACAATACAAAGGCATTCAAAAATTTATTTCTTTTGGCTTTTTGTAGTAAGTTTGTAAAGATAAAAAAACATGAAAGCCCTTTCTGTTTGTCAAATCTTGAAAAACTTTGAAAGCGGTCATTTGAGAAGCGATCTACCTTGTCAATGAAAAATTCAAATATTTTCAGAAATGGTCTAATTATTAGAGGTGACCTACCCGTTGTTAAAAAATCAAAGATTTTTTGAAAGTGATTTAATTGTTCCAAACGATTTGCTCGTTGATAAAAAAATATAATTTTTTTAAAATGGTCTAATCGATCCAGGTGACCTGCTCGTTGTGTGAAAAAATTCAAAGATTTTTTTTTTAAAATGGTTTAATTATTCCAAGCGACCTGCCTGTTTGTGAAATACATGAAAGTGATTTCAACATTGGTTTTTATTTCTTAAGTGACCTATTCGTTTATAAAATACATGAAAGTGATTTAAAAAATGGTTTTATTTTTAGGTGACCTACTTGTTAAAGAAATACATTAAAATGATTTAAACATTGGTCTTATTTTTGAGGTGATCTATTCATTTGTGAAATACATGAAAGTGATTTCAATATTGATTTTATTTTCTAATTGACCTACTCGTTTGTGAAATACATGAAATGATTTTAACATTGGTCTAATTTTTATGGGTGACCTGCCCACTAGTAAAAATACAAAGATTTTTTAGAATTAGTCTTATTTTTCTAGGTGACCTACCTGTTCATGAAGAAAATGAAAGTTTTTCAACATTATTCTCATTGTAATGAGTGACCAATCTAACTGTGAAAAATACAAAGATTTGTCTAATTTTCATGGGCAACCTTTCTAGTTGGAAAAAACACAAAGATTTTTTAAGTGGTCTAATTCTCCTGGGTGACCTACCCAAGTGAGAAATACAAAGATTTTTAGTTAGTTTCATTATAATGAGTGACATGCCAAAGTGAAAAACATACAAAGATTTTTCAAAAGTAAAAACTTTTCAGAAGTATTTTCAAATTTGGTTATTTTAAAGTGGCCTATATTTTGATGGATCCCGTAGGGATTTTTCTTGTAAATTCTCTGCAAAAAACATTGTTCAATGCTTTGGAATTAGACGATATGCATATTTATCCGGTTTGAAATATAAGCTTTCCATTTCTTCTCAATCTCTTTCTTGCTTAATTGGTGAGGTCTAATATTTCTGATTCGAGTCCTTATAATCACTTAACTTGTATCTCGCTCGAGCTGGTTTATATAAGTCTTTTCTATAGTATTTTTAATTTTACACAGGTCAGTCTTTATAGTGCCTATCGTGATCTATTTACTTGCTAGAAATTCTCTTTCTCGCTGATCAATTTGAGTGAATCATTCATTACTCATTTGTCTTGTTGCTAGAAGTGTTCATATTTCACTTTTACCTTGAAAAGGATCAAATCATCTTCCAAATACAATTTTGCCCCTTTGTCCTGACTATCGCATATGTGCGGCATCGTGTCGATTGTCCTCTCAAGTCGGGGTCTTTATGGTGATGAGTGAAAAAAACAAGAAATTCTTGTTTCTTATTAGAAAAAAAAATAGAGCCGTCACCTAATATTTTGGTCACTAAAAACTCCAACTGGTTTTAGAGTCTGTATATAGGGACTAATTGTGTATAAGAAAAATATATCATCCCAAAAAATCTTATATGAGGTAAGTTGCATTGTTTATTTGTCTGGTATAAATTAAGGTATTGTTGTGTTTTCTAACCATTTTTCTGCTAAAGGTTTAAAAAAAGTTCTTCTTGATAAGAAAATCCTTATCTTATTAGGTTGAAACTTAATCATTCTAAAGTCAAAATGTAAAAATAAAAAAAAAATATCTTTTTATTCAATATCATAATACGTTTTATGTATAAGTTCACAATCTCGTATATTAAAATAAATAAAATAGATTTTTGATATTTTTTGAAATGTAGAACAAGTTCTCATGACTTTAATAAACTAGTTATTAAATCTAATATGCATGCAAAATAAAAAGATTATTTTTGTGATTTTTTTAGGATGCTAAATTATGCAAGTATTTTTATTTTTTGAGAAACTTAGTTATATGCATACGAATAAAAACATATATTTTTATATTTTTTTAAATAAGGAACCTTTTTATTTTTTTTCCTTAAAATTTTGAAAAAAAACTTGTATATTTAATATCGGATCAGTATCTTACAGTATAAGTTTACAACCCAAATATTAAATAAAAAGATTGGAAAACACGTGAGGGACCATAACAAATTATAAAATGGTTTTTGATTTTTTTTAGAATTATTTTGAAATTATTTAAGATTTATTTGGCAAAAACACAAATAAATCTGCAAAAATAACTATCAAAAATTTGTTATAACATGTTTACCAAACATATTTTAAAAAATAAAAATATATTTTTCATTATAAAATTTTAGGATAACATGCCGAAGGGCTCAACCTAGCCACACAGGCCGGGCCTTAACCAAAAACCTCAATAGTTTACCCAACCTAAAATTCAAAACACCAATAAAATTTATTCAAATATTTCAAATTGAAGCCCAGCCCATCCAAAACAAATAACTCAAAATACCCAAGCCTTAAATAGCAGCCCATCAAACAAGAAGACATAACCCATAATAAATTAATAATGATAAAGGATCTGCACCCAAAAACTCTCAATTTACCTACATCCCCAGCATTCATATTTATCTAGAAACATGCATTTTCCAGCCAAATGGAAATGGTACTCCTATTCATGTTTTTGCCAGTTTCAAACTAGGATGCTAACTAAAGAGAACACAGTCCATCTAAACATGCAGTATCGTAACAAGAAAAGGAAGGGCTTAGAGAAGTTACCGAACTGTAAACCTCTGTTGTTGCTATGATGGAGAGGAAAAGACCAGTTGTTGCTCTGCTACTGCTACTTGAAGGAAGCTGTTGTATCGTGACCAGTTGACTGCTGATGAAAAAGACCCTCTACTGTTGCTCACAGTGTAGAGGAGGTGAAGGTTGAACTGCCATTACACAGCTTGAATCAAAGGCTGCTCACGGTTTGAAGACTTTGCTGTTGTTGACGTGGCTCTCGGCTGAACTAGTATTGCTATGACTTGTCGTTGTAGCTGCTATGAATGGAGAAGATGAAGTCACAGGTGTGCTGGTGTTGGTGTCATTCATGGGTTAATGGAATATCGATCCTTATGATGAGAAATTGACAACGGAAAATACAAGATTATTTTTGCAGGTAGAGTATGCTGGGTAATTTTTTGGGAGAGAATTTGCTGGTCTTTTAATGTAATAAGAGCTGGAATTTTGGTTTATAGTGAAGTACAAATACCTGAGCATATGTTTTTATAAGATTTGTGTGGAATGGTGAAGAGATGAGGAAGAAATTAGGGCTGGAAGGAGAGCACTTGAACATCTTTTCTCTTGTTTAAATGAGAAGAAGATGATGAATAATGAAATTATGGTATTGTTTAATTTGATCTCTAAACCTTTGGAATTTTGTAATGAAACCCACAATCAGCATTAATTTTTGAATCCCTTACAATTTCACCCTTGGTTTTCTTTGATTGGACCCTTAAATTTTTATTTTTTTACAAAGTGGTTATTGGTTTCAAAATTCTTCAATTTAATGCCTAATTAACCTTCAAATTTTGATTTTCTAGTAATTTTGTTTCTCTTTTCACCCGATCGAGCTTGTATAAATGAAATTCTATTTTTTAAAATTTTAATCTTATCAATTAAGCTCAAATTAGACTTTCAAACTTAATGATTTACTGATTAAGTCCTTAATAAAATTAATTTGACTCATTAAAAGTCTAATTAAGTCTTTATACTTAATTAATTCTTTATTGGGTTTATAATTAAATTAAATTGACCCATGAAAAGTCTAATTAAATCCTCAAACTTAATTTTTATGAAGATTCATTCAATAATTATTTTGTTTGACCTTGGATCTGCATTGTTTTTCAGTCTTAAATATAATAAGGTACAACTAGGCTTTTAATTTTGTCCAAAACTCCAGCTTGATTCCTCCATGTATTTAAATTTTTTTTCAGCCAACTCTTACTAAGTTGCCGGTCTTTATTCATTTTTTTCACTTTTTTATTACGTTTTATTTAAAAAATAATAATAAATTTTTTAAAAATCAGAATTGAATTATGAAACTGACCATTAGCTCTAAGCATGCTTTGTCATTGACTTAAATAAAGAAGAGGATGGGAAAACAAAAGGAAAGTGAGGGAAAAGATTGAGAGTTTTCGCTCACGTGTTCTTTTTGTGTTTTTTGTCGGGTGAGAAGACTGTGCATAAGAAAAAATAGCTTAACTATTTTTTTGTGTCTTCTCTTTTTTTCTAGTTCTCCTAATAAATGTATCTCAAAGTCCAAAACAAATATAAAATTATTATTTTTCAAATTTAAATTTGATTAGATTTAAAAATCAAATTTGAAAAATAGATTTATCTATAGAAAAAAAAGTGACTTGGATATGAATTGCATTCACTAAGTTAATCAACCTATTGACTTTTTTTATATTTTTTACTAAACAATATAATTTTGAGTTTTTTATTAAAAAATTTTAGGGGGTTAACTTGGATTTACTTTCTCAATTTGTGATTTAAACTTTACTCTAAATTAACTATCAGATTAGGTTTATAACTTTGGTCCAAAAAAATCTTATATAAAAAAGACAAATATTTTTAGTTAAAGATATAAAAAATTAAAATAAATTATTCTTTATAAAGTTTTTGAGTGAATTTTTATATTTTAAAATATAAAAATACATGTTTTTATTATCTTCATTTTTTTTTCTAAGATAATAACTAAATGATATTAAATTGATCGAGTCATGTCATAGCAACTTCTATACTGAAAAGTTTGGTTAAAAGATTTTTTTAATTTAATTTTTGTAATTTTATTATTAAACTTTTTTTATCATATATGCAAATTATCTATGAACTAGCATCACATTAAAATATTTTTTATATAATTTAACTTTAAATGTCTAATAAAAAGATTTAAGAATGACACATTAAATTAAATTTAATAATAATATAAAATATTTCTTGAATATTTTTTTGGGTTATGTTTTTTAAAAATAATATGATTCCAACTACGGCGGAAGGCAGTTGGCAAGCTAGTAGATTGTAAAAAACTCTCACCTTTAAATTTGGAGCTCCGACCAAATACTTGTCAATCCCTAATTGGCCCAATGATGCAAAGAAAATTAGTCAAATCTATAAAGAAAAAGAACCAACGCTCCTTTGCACGTGCACAGCACGTGCCACCACCCTTACATAATTCCCATTCCTTCTCCAGAATCCACAAACCGTTACTTGCATACATAGTTTTCTTTTCCTCGATTCCTTTTTAGAATAAAATCCCATCACCGGTAAGCCCGAGATACGATCGCCAGAAAACACCACCTAAATCTCCGGCTCCAGGTCATATTCTTAGATCCATGTTTAACTGTATTTTTATGTATGCGTTTGTGTGTATGTTTTAATGCAAATAGATTAGGTAGATTGATTGAATGGTACGTGCTTGTGCTGTGATTTTGATGGGATTCGGGGTTTAAGAATTTTTTGGGATTTATTAAAATGGGCTGTTAAGATTTTGTGTCATTGAGGGAGTTTCGTGATGGGCCATAGAGAGGTGGTTTTATTGTTTTTATTGGAGAAGTCTGGAACTATAGAGGATTTATGGATGAAAAAGAAGTTTTTAGTGGCCTTTGAGTGATTAGTTTGGTTTCTGAAGAGGATCGGTAAATGGGTCTTGTAGGCATGCAGTTTTGGCTAGGTTAATTTTTTTTGAGTTGTGGTGTATGATGTCAATTGTTGGAGAAGTTGAAGGAAAGGTGCTGCTAGGTGCTTGATGTGTTTTGGATTGGCAGGAGAGTTTTGGGAGGTTTAGTGACGGTGTTTAATTGTTTAGAAAGAAAGAGGAATATGTTTAGGAATATAGAATGCGTGAGGATTTTGACTGTGGATGGAGTTGGGGCTGTGTTTTTACAAACAATGGATGTACTGGGAACCTCCCTTTTGCCTTTTGTTTCATGAGCTCCACATGAGACCCTGAGTCCGTGTCGGTTGCTTAGGACGTGGTCAGATTGTAAGTTATATCTTTTCCAGGCCTGTATGTACTGGTGATTTGATAGCGGGGGAGGGGGGGGTATTTGGAAGATGGTCCATATGCCAATTAAACCATGAGAATATGCAGTAGATGGAGGAGAATGTATTTTGATTTTAGTATTATATGAAACTTCATAAGTCTCAAGTTAACAGTTTCATTTTAAGGATGCATAAGTCATCCTCTTTCTTAATAATATTAAGTGAGATCAGTAGTTCCCTGTTGAGCTTGAAACTTTTCTTCTATTTTATTTGAATGACCTTATGGATTTAATTGGTTTCTGAAAAAAATTAGAATTTAAGCATCCATTAGTAATCAGTGCTTGATTGACTCAGCTAAGAGACATTCAGTGCTAATGAGCAGTTCTTATGGAAACAAATTTGTTCTGATTTTTTTCGCTCCTAAGTGCAGAAATGTATAACAATGTGGGACCTCAGCCTGGGGTGCCAAGACCTCCAACCAACCCCCAGCCCAATCCATTTGGGAATTCCTTCTACGGAGCTGGTTCAGGACTTATGAAAGGTGGGCTGGGTGCATATGGAGAGAAAATTTTGGGCTCAAGTTCTGAGTATGTACAAAGCAATGTAAGTAGCAGCATTCTGAGGCTTTTATGTCAAATCATTGTGGTTTAAGCTTGCTGTTAGCCAAATGCTTCCGTTCTGGTTAAGCATGCAGTTCAGATGTGATTTATGTTGGACACCTCGAAACCTCATGCCATGTCTTTAAACCACTGGCATTGCACCAATTCATTCCTCTTTTACATAAATGTTATGGGTTCATTTTAGAAATTTTTTCAATGAAAAGAAAGATAAAATTTTCTATTCCCATTTCAACATTTCATTCTTGGGAAGATTAGATTGTTGTACTTTAGTTTGATAACTATGTGATTTTAACTGACATTTTCTTTTAAATAAACAGATAAGTAGATACTTCTCTGATCCACAGTACTATTTCCAAGTGAATGACCAGTATGTGAGGAACAAACTGAAGGTTGTTTTGTTTCCATTTCTGCACAGGGTAACTTATCTAATCTAATGCTTTTTTCTAGCCCACACCATTTTTTTCATATTGTTGTGAACTTTTGTCCTTACCATGCTTTTCCCAGGGACATTGGATGAGGATAACCGAGCCAGTAGGGGGCAGGCTTTCCTATAAACCCCCAATCTATGATATAAATGCACCAGACTTGTACATTCCATTCATGGCATTTGGTACCTATGTTGTTCTTGCTGGCTTGTCGTTGGGACTTAATGGAAAGTAAGTAGATTATATTCTCCTGTCAACCCAGCTTAACCTTAATAACTACTACATGTGCTGCCAGTAAGCTTTATCACTTTTCTGTGTTGGATGCATCTATGAATATCACCTCTGTTAACCCTAGTTGCAGTAATCATATGTTGGCAATTGTGAGTGACAGTGTTGCTTAATGTTATCACTCTCATCCCCTGATCCTGCACTCCAGCTTCTTTGTCTTTCATATTTTTCTTCCTCTTCCATAATTTTTGTGCGCGTCCAGGGATATGTGTGCTTGTATCTGTAAGCTTTAATAAAGCAAGTAATTTCTCAGCCTGATGAACCATTAGTTGCATTACATCTTTGATTCCACCAGATCTTCTATTTCATTTTCTTTTGCCCTTAACTTCATTTATCTGAGATCAAGTTAATTCCATTTGATGCTAGGTTTAGCCCAGAAGCTATCAATTGGCTGTGGCTGGTCTGGACAGGATGCTTTGTCCAAACCAGCCAAAAAATATCTGGAATTGGATCACATCATTGAACTTCAACTTTCTTTATCTTTAATTTGGAAATTAATTTCACGCTCTAAGCTCTGAAGTTTAACATTTGATTCCAGATTTAGCCCAGAAGCTCTCAATTGGCTGTTTGTCAAGGGATTGCTCGGCTGGTTTATGCAGGTTGCATTGCTCAAAATGATACTCCTTTCATTGGGTAGCGGGGAGGCGCCCTTGTTAGACATTGTTGCATATGCTGGGTATACCTTCACAGGCATGTGTTTTGCTGTCCTTGGAAAGATCTTATCTGGATACTCTTACTACATTTTGATGCCATGTGCCTGCTTATGCATGGGAATTTTCTTGGTGAAGACAATGAAGAGAGTACTTTTTGCAGAGGTGAGGAGCTTTGATTCTAGCAGACACCATTTTCTCTTGCTCCTCATCGCTTTGGTTCAGTTCCCATTTTTCGCATGGCTTGGCAATGTTGGTGTCAATTGGTTTCTCTAAACTGCTCTGTTATGTTGTAGAAACATGTATTTGTATAGTTATGAAATATCAAATTTTTTTGGTATATTAGCTGATTTCGAGGTTATTGTTTTTGCTGATAAGCATGTGAATCCACTGCTCTTTTCATCCACTTTGAAATCTGGGAAAGTCTGTTGTTTGATGTGTTGAGAAAATGTGAGTTTCAACATTACAGATAATAAATTTATCCTATGGATAAATGGACATTTGTTCAACACTTGAAATGCATTAATGAAGAGTACAGATTATGACACCTTCTCCTTCGCTGGAACCACTGATTAGGAAGTGGAAGCTTGCCTCACTGGACTTTATTATAAGCTCGAGCACATGGAATTTTTATGATGAACCGTTGTGAATTATCAGTAACTTCTCAAGTGCTGTGATCTTGCTGCTCGACACACTCTGTGTTTGCCCTTTGCCCTCCTCTGCAAAACCGAATGTTTGGTGGACACCTTAAGCAATTGTGGGCAAGGTTGGCTCTAACTGCCACTGTCCCGTTAATAAACTGTGGTGGAAGATTTCCTATCAGAAAATTGCCTTCTAAGAGCAAGCTTCTCCATGAACTCCCCAGTTTGGCTCCATATTCTAGTGGGATTCGTCCAGAGAACAGATTATGGGATAGATCAATTGATGATAAATTCGCTATATTAACCAAGCTGATGGGCAGATGACCATGCAACCTGTTAGCGTGTGCGTCCAGCACACGAAGCTGTAAACCTTCCCTAGGGTATGTCATTGGCTCCATTTCCGTGAATTGATTATTTGAGATGTTAAGGCGTTCCACCAGTGGCAAAGTGAGAATTTCCTGACGAATGAGACCTGAAAGCCTGTTATCACTCAAATCTAGTACTGTGAGGTGTTGGAGGACGCTCACAGGTGAAACGTGTCCTGATAGTACATTATGGCTCAGCGACAATTTTCTCAAGTTCATTGGAAGATTGGGCACGATTCCATCTAGATTGTTGCTACTAAGATCCAATGTGCTCAGCTGCCACAATGAGGAGAGGTCTGGAATTCTGCCAGACAATGCATTGTTTGACAAGCTTAACTGCTCCAAGCTTCTCAAAGTTGTAATATCGGCAGGAATTTTGCTAGAGAGGTTGTTCTGTGACAGGTCTAAGATTTGAAGATGCTTGAGATTAATGATTCCTTGAGGTATTCTCCCAGTGAAGAGATTTTGAGGCAATGATAGTCTGGTGAGCTTTTGAAGGTTGGCTATGGTTTCTGGTATTGGCCCTCGAAAGTTGTTTTTGCTTATCCTAAGGGAGGTAAGCTCTGTGAGATTCCCGATCGATGCTGTTAGAAAGCCATCATACCCAGCAGGATCAAGATCAATTGCCATTATACGGTTGGCCGATTTGTCTGTAGGGAATGTGCACAAGATCCCTTGAAATAACCCTGCAGCCTCACATGGATCAAATGCGAAATCCCAGCTATGGAGGTAGGAATACCTCACAATCGAGACGGGATCGACGGCCTGCATCAGTGCCTGAAGGGCTTCAACATCTGATTTCAATGTTACTGAATGAACTCGAGATGGTATATGGAGTAGAACTATGGTTACAGTGACAGAAAGCAAGCAAGAAGAAAGGAGGGAGCGCAGTTGTTTGGCCATTGGTTCAAGGGAAGGCAGGCGATCTAAACTTTCGATGGTTTGCTTGGCTATCAAAGACTTCGCACACTTATAATGGCATTCTGATAATAGATGATTCATGACTATTTCATTACAAGAAAGTGGCTAGCCATGCCAAGAAAGTGATTTAGAAACCTTTAAAGAATGATTTCAAGGTGGTCATTCCACTTGAAACCATTTCAACTACCCTTCTTTAGAAAAACAAGATTGTGATCCTCAATTTTAAATAAAAAACAGCATGAGAAATGTTCTTTCAAGGAAGAAATTCAAAGACTCTGACCCACTAGAGGTAATTTAGCAAACAAGGTGCCATTGTCATCCATTGAACTGCACCAAACATTAGCTTCATGTTCAATTTTGTATTTGCAAGCACAACCCGAAATTTGACTCTGTTTTGAGAGTTATAACCCTCCCACAATCAAATTAATATGGCTCCCAATCCTCCCCCATTAAATGGCAATGCTTGCTTAATTTATCATTTCGACTGATATGCATTTCCAGGGAAAGAGTAACCCTAGCGAGCAACAATCCATATACTTAGAGCTAGTAATATCCTGGCACACAGATATACATGCAATAGCTGAGAATCATACATTGAGCTATTACAATCAAGAGCACTGATTGATGTGATTGCTCTTTCAAATGGAAAAAAGAACTAACAAAAACAACAATATATAGGATAACGTGGAAAATGAATCCCCAGAGCTGACTGTGATGCTACTCTCTAGTCCTTAAAATGCAGAGTTTCATGCCCGTGTATGCAAATACTTACTATATAATATATACATACATCAATGCCTACGGGAACTTAGAGAAAGCATGTATAGTTCCTCAAAGTTGAACTCAAAAGTGCTGAGTTCAACACCCCAAGTTCAGCCAAGATCAGGCACAGTTAAGTACTCGTCATCATCGTCTGAGATTTCAATTCTAGGCTTCTTATGGGGCATGCTGGATTTGGTGGGTCTGCATGAGTTCACATTGGTTGGTGGTGAGATTGGCAATTGAGGAACTTCAGCTGCTGCTAGAGCTTCTTGAGGAAGTTGCTCACCGAAAAGACCCATGTCAGCTAGCCACTCAAACTCTCCTAACTCAAGTTGCTCTTTCTGCACAGGAAAGAAACAAGAAAGTTACGAAAGGACATTGACATTTGAGCGACAATGCTCAATCCAACAGCTTTGACATCAATTATTTTTCGTCATCATATAACAGGAAAATGAAAAAACATTACCCTACATTTCACGAAGGCAAGGTTGGGTGCTCAGAGAGGTCATTGAAATGCAAAATCAGAAAGTAACTGCTAGTTTCCATATTTAGAGAGCTACTATAGCTTCCTTGTTCTCCGAGAGACAGATTATCTTGGGTTGGGATTAGGGCAAACTATATTTGGAAGAACTATATACCATTATACAGTCAATCAATAGTCCATGTCCTAAGATCTTGGGCAGGCAATTCCCACTTTATCCCAATCTTTTCATTCTTTGGGAAGACAATATTGGATGTAAACAAAATCCAAGGGAATGTATTTAGTCCTCACAAAAGCTTCTTATTACCTTGTCAGTGGATGATTCAAACTCGGAAAACTGTAGCAAGTCATCAACTGCCCATGAAGTGGCGAAGCTCGATGTTTGCTGTGCAGGGATTTTCATGGGAGTTTGCTGTGCGCTCTGATTTGGTGGCCCTGAAGAATTCGTCTGCGTGTCCTTGGAGCAACTCGAGCTTAAAGCCACTCGGATTCCAGTGGCCAGAAACCGCTGGTGATTCGCAGAAAGGCTACCAGCTGAATGGATTGGTTCATCACAATCCCGGCAAAAGAGGGCCCTGTCTTCAACACAGAAAATGAAAGCCGCCTTCTCCTGAAAAATCAAATAAATTAGAGACACAGATGAGAAACACCTCCCAATCATAAGAATAAAAATTCATGGACATACGAAAACTCAACGAAGAGCATTAAGCCTCTCATTTGATAATTAAAACTAAAATTGAGAATTTTACATATCAAGTAACTTCATCTGTTATTCAAAAAACATAAAAGGAACCCCTCATAGATTAACCCTTAATAAGTGGACAGAACCTGCAAGGCCTCATCTTCTCATCGGCTAATGTAGGCCGCCTAGGTGTCTTTTGTAATTGAATTCAAGATGAATGCCTCAACTACACATTCCTAGCTGGTCCCTTTTCCATAGACTAACCCTGAGAAACTCTATCTCTTTCAATTTAACTTTTCTCTCTCCTATGAATCACCATAAACATCATTCAAGAAATTGATTCTACAATCATCATTCAAGATCTCAACCTTCAGCAATGATTCCTTAGGGCTTTCCCCTTCTTATGTCTTCTTGGAACTCAGAAGGAGTACAAGTAAATAAATAAATATACATGCTCAAATTCCATATTTTGCAAACACAAAACAATTAGCCATAGATAGATCACAAATGCAATAGGTTCACCTAATAGTCGAGAATTAAATAATTATACCAAAGGTGATAAAGAAAAGTACTTGGCATATATCACATGGAGGCAGCTTGTTGGAGAGGCACTGGAGAAGAAGCCTTTGGTGCTTGCTAGCAAGCTTGTTTGCTGCATGAACTTCTATGTCACATTTAGCACAAAGTGCAGCCTCATCAGCACAACAAATCACTGTGGCGGGTGCTTTCTCACACACATCACACTGAATCTTCATCTTGCTTAAAACAGATCAAACCTCCTCCTCTCTTTTAGCAGATACTCACTTGGTTACACCTTCTCCAGTTTCTCTCTACCTTTTAAGTGAACTCAAAATACAGTAAATGAGACAGTGAAACATATGTTTCAAAGTAGCTCAAAAAACAGCCTGAAATGATAATAATCTTTTTCCCAAGAAACTACTGGCCAAACAACAAGAGAAAGAAAGAGTTTGGCCACGAAGAAAAAGGAAAGAACAGAAGAAGAGAAGAAAAACTATGAGAAGGTATAATAATAGAAATGGAAGATGGGAGCTTTGTGAAGTACTGTATAATGCAAGCAAGAATCTGTGGAAGATACAGAAAGAGGAGTGTTTGGTGGAGAAACCAAGAAGCTGAGTGTGTGCAGATAAGGCTCAGAGATTTTGCGAATCAAAAACTCAAAGCCCTGTGCATGACATCAATGCATTGTGGGGTCGGACCTCCATGTGTGGATGTAGTTTTGTCAGCAAAGAGCAAGTACTTAAAGGTGAATGAAGAGTGCATCGCGTGCAACATTCGTCTCCAATCTATTCATGAATCTTCAATCTATTCATGAATCTTCAATTTGATCCTTAAACTATTTTTCTCTATTGGGTCATTAATGTAATTACATTCCTTCTTTATCTTCTTTTGCTCATGTACATTAATATTTTTTTTTGTTTTATATATATATATATATATATATATATATATAAAATACTATTTTGTACAGACTTTAACAATATTTTTAATGAATTATGATAATTTAATAAAAGATTACTCCGTTGAGAAATTCTACTACAGAAGAAATAAAATTGATAAAATGAATTATCTCAGGATTTAATTGAAAATCAGCTAATACATGAAGGATGAAAACGAAGTTTCCCCTTAGTTTTTCTTTTGATGGATTGAAAATCAATATCACGTGATTTTGCACGGCCGGGGACGGCGGCTTGCTACAGGTTGCCGCCATTCCAGTGGGGACTGTTTTGCACGCGCCTCCAGTGCACGTAAAGTAGACAATTCGTCCAGCTGCTGCTTTGCTCCGACAAGAGCCCCGTGGGTTCTTCTTCCATTTTAATCTCCTTTTCCAGCTCATCACAACAACTTTTGTCTTTTGTTATAAATAATACACATAAAATTTTCTCTTCGGTTGCGTATAGTTAATATCATGTAACAGAAAAATATATATATATATATATATATATATATATATGTTTTTATTATAGTTTGGGGGTAATTTTTGTATTTTTAAAATAAAAAATAAAAAAATAGCGAGGACAGTGAGACATATCTCATATATATTTTCTGTTTTAGAGGTATTAAAGTTTATTCCAAAACGATTCTAGATATAAAATTATAAGTAAAGATTTGAATTTATATTTCTTATGCTTTCTATTTTCTTAATTTTTATTTTGACATTATTTGGAAACCCTTTTTATTATAAGTGAATGGAAGGGTTGATTTCTTAATTATAGTTTTTTAAAAAAGATTAACAAAATTAATTAGATATTAACCCCGTTTGTTTTTATAGTTGGAAAATGTTTTTGTAAAAAATTAAAAATAGTTTTTGTGTTTTTAGATCGCTTTGATATATTAATATTTAAAATAATTTTTTTTTAAAATATATTTTTAAGTGAAAAATAATCATTATCACAATACCGAACATGTTAAATTTAAAAATTAAAAGATTTTAAATTTAAAAAACTTATTTGATTTAAAAATCAAGGTAAATAAGGATTTCCAACGAATAGATGTGATGGATTTTTTTTTCTAGTGCAAGAAATCGAGATGACTAAACTTTCCATTTATATAATTAATTATTTACTTTTATGCTTGCTTTTCTCGATTTAACATTATAATACTGTCTTTCAAACCTATCATGTTCACGTAAACCCTAATTGATGTTCATGTAGAAACCATCAAAGCCTCATCAAGATCGCCTTAAAGAGCACTCTAAGTTAGCTCCCTTCTAACAAGAACCTTTAATGCCTACCTTGCTTGTCTCAACAAGAAGCATTTGACCTAGCTGGACAGCTCTCTTTCTTCCTGGGTGGTTGGATATTTTATTCTCCACCTTCTCTCCCTTCTTCTTCCTATAGTTGGGCCTATCGAGGATTAGGCGGAGAACGGTGCTAACTTCTTCACTAATGACAGGAGACCTTTCGAGGCGGCCTCGAGATAACAGTTCGGTCACCGTAAAGTGCCTGAGGGTTCACCGAAGATGATCATAGGGAGTAAACAGAAAGTACACTTGGAACTTTAATTCCAAATAGAAATGGTTCCGCAGAAAGTCACAGTCTTAGTACATAGTTGGGATTAGGGTGGAGAGATGAGAGTAGTTGTGAAAGGACGAGGAGTACAAATAGCCACCAATGACCCAAACGAGCACTGTTCCATCTCCATCGACCACTCCAACCCAGCAGTCACTATATATCCATCCATCAGTCCAAGCTACCAGCCACAAAGTAATTACTGGTGTATGTCTTTTCCTTGATAGGCAAAATCTAGGATTTAAAGTTGTTCCTCCATCTTCTCCATTTCTCTAGCTGTGCCCCGCCTTTAGGAATTGAAATTGTCTTCATCTTCCTGATTAAATTTGTTTTTTTCCCATTCCCTTTTACAGTTTATATTGATACAGAATGAATTGAGAAATAATTAGGAGGCTTAACTTAATAGTTAGCCAACCCTTTCTATATATATGAGTAGGGCAATATACAATAGTAAAGATGGAGATTACCACATAAGAATATGACTACAATATTTCCTATATAGTTACATTCTATAATACGCCCCCTCAAGCTGAGGGTGGAGGAGCAACCCGAAACTTGAATCTAAAAGCAGTAAACGAAGAAGCAGGAAGTGGCTTAGTGAAGACATCGACAAGTTGATCCCGAGAGGAAATAAAACGAATCTGAATCTCCTTCTTCGCAACTCTATCTCGGACAAAATGATAATCAATCTCAATATGTTTTGTGCGAGCATGGAATACAGGGTTGGCGGACAAATAAGTGGCACCAAGGTTGTCACACCAGATAATAGGGGCAGAAACAGTCGGAATCTGAAGATCTGTTAACAAGTACTGAAGCCAGATAACTTCAGCCGTGCCATCGGCTAAGGCTTTGTACTCAGCTTCCGTCGAAGAACGAGCAACAGTGCGTTGCTTACTCGATTTCCACGAAATCAGCGTCTGACCAAAGAACACAAGGTAACCACCGGTAGACTTTCTATCCTCAATACTACCTGCCCAATCTGCATCTGTAAAACCATGTAAAGCAAAGGAAGAGCTGCGAGTAATATGTAAACCATGTGATGC
>Ga0325410_1001839_pt1 | contig 23563 bp, 14 predicted proteins | sample PopdelMetagenome_16_FD_206182 | JGI IMG/M metagenome (GOLD analysis project Ga0325410, IMG submission 206182) | Populus deltoides microbial communities from Bellville, Georgia, United States - Xylem-PdIQD-R3 | ecosystem: Host-associated > Plants > Phyllosphere > Stem > Wood/Secondary xylem...
AACTTATCAATTCTCCAATTAAATCCTTAATTGGATTAATTAAATTAATTCCAAGCTTAATTAAGTCTCAAAACTTTATTAATTCTCCAATTAAACCCTTGATTGGATTAATTAGATTAATTCCAAAATTTAATTAAACCCCAAAATTTTCAATCATGTTGCCCTTAACCCAAATTTTAATTCATTATTCATTTATTTCATTTTACTTATTTTTCTATCATTATTATTATTTCTTTCCATCATCAATTTTTTCAGTAAATGAAATAATAATAATAATTAAAATAGGTAAAAAATTAGGTTATGACAGTCATGGTGGTGCGTGGATACATGCGTCTCCACTATTTTGCCATTCCCGGAAGCTTTCAATGTGATTCCTAAGTTTCCCGCAATCTCTCCAACATGTTCCCTAACCTCTGGAAGGATAATTTTTGCAAATTTTAAATTTTTAGTATGTTTAAATATATTTTTTAAAATTTGAGTTTGTATTATTTTGTAAACGTGTGTAAGTAAAATATAATAAAAAAAGAATGTGTGTCTATGATTTTTTCTTTTTATTACTTTTTATTTTGCGTTAAGTAAATGATAAAAAAATATGAAAAGATATAAAGCATAATGTTTTTTTAATTAACTCGAATGTTTTAATTGCATATGGCCAAAAATCCTAGAATTATTTGACCATCTTTTTTAGAAAAAAAATTAAAATATTTTGGCATGTTTTAAGAAATATTGCATGGATTTTATAACAAGTTTATAAAATTCCAAAGGATTTTGACATACATTTCAAAAAATACTAAAAAATTTATTTCGTTCCTTTTTAATATGTGAGAATACGACTTTATATGAAAGATATATTCTCGATATTAAATAAAAAGATAGTTCTTTTTATTTTCATTTTGGCATTAGAATGAGTAGATTTTAGTATGATAAGATAAATATTTTTTTACCAAGAAGGACTTTCTTCAACTTTAAATAAACCAATAGTTAGGACACACAATATTTTTTTAGTTTACATCAGACAAATAAACAATGCAGCTTATATCATGTAAGACATATTAGGAGTATTAATATCTTCTCTTTTTGCAATTAGTCCCTTTACCCGAACTATGAGACCAATTAGGGTTCCTAGTAACCAAAATACTAGGTAACGATTCTCATTCTTTTATTTATTTATTTGATAAAGGACAAGAATTCTTTATCCTTCCCATGTCGTGGTATGTTCGTTCAACCATTTTATTTCATAAGTTATTATTTTTCTTGAATTGAATATGATGATTTCTATTTTTATTTTCAGGAGACCTATAATAATCGGTTGAGGGAGAGATATGGGGACAATCCTTCACCCCATTCGGATTTCGATCCGGAATTATGGATGGAGATAGGATCGTTCGGTGGATCCGATAAAAATTAGGTGTACGGGCTCTACAACACTACGGCCGAGAACTTGCGGGCGACTCGTAGTGTCTCAACCGTCGGGAGCTCCCAATCGGTATCAAACACCCAGTCTAAGAAGTTCATGGCCTTGAAGCAACAATACACTCAACTCTCAGTGGATTATCAACACCTCCACCAAATGATCATGGGCATTAGATCAAAGATGGGTGATGAACATGTGCGCCTCCTTTTTTGCCATTTCATCCCGAGAACGACCAGCCTCCACCACCTCCTCCTGTTCCACCATTGTTCTAGTTTAATTTTTTTTTGGAAACACATTAAATTTGTTATAAATATTTGGATGAATATTATTATTTAACTTTATTTTATATTTTTGATGTTTAATACATTTTTTTTTTTGCATAATTGGTTTTTTTACTATTAATTTATATAATTTATATTATTTATTCTAAATTTTTTTTTAAATTTTTTTTAATAAAACATCACCAACGGAATGTTTCCGTCGATATTTTACTGAGAGTTGAGAAATATTTACTGCAAATGCCATAATCACCAACGTCTTCACAAATGGATTCATTCCGTCGGTATTTCACTAAGAGTTGAAAAATGTTTACTTCATATGCCACTATCACCGAAAAAATATTTCCAGGGGGAATTTTTTTTTGTCGTGTATTTTTCATCTTTAAAACCATCAGTAGTTTTTTTTTTTACCGACAGAATATGGAATTACTGATGAAAGCTATGCCGACGGACGCATTCTATTGGGGATTTAGTCGGTAAAAAAATTACTGATGAAGTAGTAATCTCACACCAACGGATTTTTTCTGTCAGTAAAACTGTTAAATGTTGTAGTGCACCCACACCATTCCCGATTATATTAATCCAAGAGGATGATTTGCTGCGATGCCACACTCGTATAACAAGGTTATTGGGACTTTCCTCATATATAGAAAAAAAATTTAATAAAAAAAAACACACATGAGAATGACCAGGGTGTTACATAGGGATAGCTCTCTGATGTTATCTTTTCCCTTATCTCTAAACAAGTTTTATATAGTTCATGATTATATAAATATCCATGAGCCATTTGGTATTTAACATGGAAGCTCACATTTTGTTTTCCAACCTCTGATAATCTCTTACAGCATCCTTGCAAATACAAACAACATAGCCTCAAAGGGGTTTCCTCCTTCTATTCTATATTTGTGGTAATGAAGCATCTTATTGGCCTTAAGCCTAACAAGAACACTTATTTTACAAGTGTTTATGAAACCCAAACCCCCTGTCCTAATCTCCCAGCTATTTCACCAACCTTTAAAAGATATTAATCTTTTCATGATCCTTGTCACTAGCGTATTTGAAAATGTGGTTATGGTTGTTTTTCAAAGTATTTTTCACTCGAAAATGCATCAAAATAATATATTTTTTTATTTTTTAAAAATTATTTTTGATATCAGCACATCAAAATGATCTGAAAACACAAAAAATTATTAATTTGAAGCAAAGAAAAAAAAATTATCAAATTTTTTCAAAAGCGCTTTTGAAACGCAAAAACAAACAGGGCTTAGAATATGATGTAAAAGCATCACGGGGTGTTCAAAAAAACCCTATCAATTTGTAATATTTACATTATCTTACAATACACAATCCATCGAAGTTAAATAATATGGATAATATAGATGGTAGTAGGTTAAAAAACCTAAGAATAATATCATGAGTTGGGTGACAGGTCAAGATTTTTGAAATTCGGTCAACCTAACCCAACCTATATATCCTATACTTATTTTTTTATATTTAATAGTTTGTATATTGAATATTTATTTTTATTTTATTTAGAAACGTCTAAAAATATAATTAGAAATGTTTCGGCTCCAAAGATATTGTTAGCGTACTTCTAATTATATTTTCTTAATGTAATAAATAGGAGCTTGTCTCTTTGCTAAAGAGAAAAAAAAAAAACTAGAATTTAATGATGATATAAAATATGAAAATTATATCTAATATTAGAGGTTTTATTATACCTACAGTTCATGTTATAGATCTATTTCTAAATAAAATTCATGAAAATTAGTGATATAAACTCAACTTGTATATATCAATTGCTGGGATTAAAAAAAAAAACTAAACGAGTTATAAATGCATTACGCTATTTCACCTATCACAATAAAAAAATAAATTATACTAATGACTTTGCAGTCTTGGAGTCGTCCGTGCTTGCTGGACAGCTGTCCATACAAAAAGACTTGTTGGCGTTCTCATCACTCACAAACTGTGCAGTACGAATATTCATAATATTCAAAAAGAATTATGAACTTACATGTAGGATAGGGTGTGTTAGGGGTGCTAATACTTTCCTTAATCACAATCAGTTTTTTACTCGTGAATCTCTAACAAGACCAGCACCCGGGTTTCCTAATAGCTTTTAATTAAATACTAGGTGGCGACTTCAACGAACCAATTAAAACAAACGAGAAACGAAAAATCGCTAAGCTGATGTCGCGTGGATTTTGACGTGCGACAGTACCCATGCATAGTAAATCAATTTTTTTCATTATCAAACGAGACTGTAAACTACGTTTTAATTAAAATTTTAATTAAAATACAACCGCATAAACAACCAGATACTAAGACGGACAAATAAGCAGCCTTAAAAAGCAACTAACGTGCGCTCTTTCTTCCCATGCATCAAGGATATAATTTTAAGTCTTGATTTATAAAATGGTACAATTTTACAAGTTAAAACACGTTTTCGACGACCATACTTTTTAAGTCTTGGAGTCGGCGGTGCTATACTTTTAAGTCTTGGGAGTCGTCGGTGCTTGCTGTACGGCTGTCCATACAAAAAGACTTGTTGGCGTTTTCATCACTCGAAAACGGTGCAGTACGAATATTCATAGTATTTAAATTTGCGCTCCATATTCTCAGATTCCAAATTTGCTTTACTCTTCAAATTGCGTTGTTAGCTCATAACAACTTCTTTTTTTAAAACTCCCTCACAACGCAAACTAAAATCGCCAGAACAAGACTAAGGATGGATGGTGGGCAAATACTGCTTTCTTATATAAAAGTATGGGTGATCCTCCTTTTGCTCTCAGCTACGTTTCCGAACTCAAAACTTGCAGCCAAAAATACTGAGCAGGATAAAAAAAGAAAGCTTGCTGCAGAAAACTCAGGTACTTCTGCTAGCTTTAAGACTCTAGAATACTGGTTCTTTTTTATTGTTGTAATTTTATTTGTGCTAAGTATGTTTTTCGCTTAGGTAAAAAAAATGCTTAAGTTCTAAGTCTATACTAATTATTTGTATTATACATGGCAACGCGTATCCATGGTTGATTTTTTTTTTCCAATTGCTTGAAACTTTAAATTTGAGTTGTAAATAAATCATGGATTTAAATTTCATTCAAAATTAAACTTATTAAGTTAAATTATCATACATCCTTTTCCAAGTTTAAGTTTACGAGATTATCTTCCAAGTGGTCTATTAGTTCATTTCTAAGAGAGTTGGCTCTTGTCTCTGTTAGAAAATAATATAAATCATATTTTGAAACTTCACTTAAAAACTTAAGTTTTTAGGTTGAATTGGTTTTTTGACATGATATTAAAGCTTTGATGATTAAACGGCCACGAGTTCTAATCTTACCATCTCCCATTTATTTGATAAAAATTAAGCATAAAGTAAGGTGAGCATATGCAAGTTTCAAGCCAAAAAAGTTTTTACTTGAGGAGATATGTTAAAGAATAATATAAATCATATATTAAAACCTCACTTAATAATTTAAGCTTTTAGGTTGAGATAGTTTTTTGACGGTCTCTAAATTGCTTTTATAAGCAAGTTTGTTTCCTAGAAGTAGCTTGTGCATTAGTGTATTAACTATATCTATATGACCCATGATTCTTGTGCATTAGTGCTATCCAAACTAAAATTGTCGGAACAAGACTTAACCTGTTTTTATATGAAAAATTTCTATAAACACAGATATAAAAGCCTGGAGATTTAATTAAGATATATGTCTTATTATAAAAAAACAAAAGACTAGGATGGATGGTGCGCAAATATGGCTTTTGCATACAAAAATATGGGTGTGCCCTCCTTTTGTTCCTGCGTTGCTGAACTGAAAACTAGCAGTTGAAAACCCAGTCACTTTAGCATTTCTTGGCTTAGTTTCTTATGATTTTGTAGCCACTGCCCACACCTTGCCTGGTTAAAAACGTATATTCTATGTGGTTTAGTGTGAACCCTATGCTAATTTCTTGGCTCATTAATTGTTGGTTTTTTGTTAACAACTAGAAACTTTGAATTAGAGTAAGAAACAAATTAATCGAGAATTTGTTTCATTCAAAATTAAATTTATTAAAACTCTAATGACTTATAATATGAACTTTCATGTATTGAATTTGTTACAAAAAGAAGAAGAAGAAGAGATAAATGCTAAAAGCATATCTCTATGCATGAAGACTTGATTTATTACATGTAATTTTATAAATAAACTCGTGGTGGGGGGCACCTAACAAAACAACACTATTATGATACTCACCTGCATCTAAGCTGCGGTCAAATCTATTTATTGACAACTTCTGTCAACCAACGACTACATATTTATAACGGTGTTTAATGCATGCTCGGGTTTGACATGACAAATTGATACATGGCCAGTCTGAGTTGAAAGAAAAATGAAAAGGAAAAACTTAAATGATTTACTTAAGAAGAAGAAGAGATAAATGCTAAAATCATATCTCTATGTAAAAGAAGAAGAAGAAGAAGAAGAGACTCTTAATTTATATAATAAATTTATGTAGTTGACGGGTCCATGTTGTTTAAGGCAAGTTGAGCCCACTTGGTGCGAATATTTGAGTTGGCATGATTTTGACTTGGTAATGTGTAACGTGATAGAAAGGATAGATATAAAAAAAATTAAAAAAAATATAAAATAAATTTATTCTTAGAATAGTTTTGAATTGAATTTTTAAATTTTTAAATCATAAAGTACAAGAAAATGTATCTTATCTGTCTCCAACATTTTTTTTTCCTGAAATAGTAATTAAATGCTAGTGATTGTTTAATGCCCTAGAAGTATCCTGCTTCCCCATGAATCATCCAAAAAAAGAAAAATATTTCTTATAATTAAACTCATGAACGTATGGATCGATTGCTACTACATAAAATTTTTGGTGCTTTGGCTCTTCATGGTTAAATGAATATTTGGCTTATTAAGAAAAAAATGGTAATTGATAACAATATGTTGGAGATAATCAGTCTAATCGTTTGGTTTTCTCTTCTAACCAAAATTTTGAAGGTTCCATCAGCATTGATTGTGGGGCGGAGGAAGATTATCTGGATGGGAATAATAGAATATCTTACAAATCCGACAAAGATTTCATTAGTACGGGCAAGAATATGTTCGTAGCACCAGAGTATAACTTGAAGAATTTTTACTATGGGAAAATGGCGAATAGCTTGAGAACCTTTCCTAAAGGTAAAAGGAATTGTTATACATTGAAACCTAGGGAGGGTAAGAACCAAAACTATTACGTCAGAGCTTTCTTCCACTATGGAAATTACGATTCTAAGAATCGAACTCCAATAAATTTTGATCTATACATCGGGGTAAACTATTGGGACACAGTACAGGTTGTCGAAACTACTGAACATATGTACTGGGTAAATTACGAAATTATTCATTATTCAGTAACTGATACCATTTATGTGTGTCTCGTAAATACGGGTTCCGGAGATCCTTTCATCAATGGATTGTATTTACTGTTCATGAATGATTCCTCGTATAGAAGTATGAATGGATCGTTGCTTCGTAGGGTGCAAGCTGACCTTGGCAGCCTGGATCCAACCTTAGGCACCACCCAAAGGTGAATTGTCTACATCATGCATTTTTAACTAAATCATGCATGTGCCACATCATGCATCAGATATGATAAAAATTCTCATCATAGGTACCGTTTAAAAAAGCTTGAGAATTTAATGAGCGTTTTTACAGATTTTTTTTTTAAATATAAGGAGGACGTTTATGTAAAATATATATACAATCTTTTGGATAAATATCTATAATTTCACTGTATACCTTAGGGATATTGTATTTTATTATGGTTTTTAGAATGATTATCATTTGTAGACATTGAAAGATCGATGTTTTGTTTTTGTTTTTCTTGTTTCTCTTCCACTTCTAAACCATCATTTTTTGGAGCGAACTTTCTCAACCCTTATCCAGAATCTTCCCCCAAGTCAATAGTTCTGAATGTAAATTTAATAGTACTTTTAATCTTGGGCAGCAAGTTGACCAGTCGTTGGCGAGGGATAGCTAGCAAATCTCTTCCATTTTTTAGTGTAACTCCAGCTGATTTGAGCTATAATTGAGGTGGACAAAAACTGAATCTATTCATGAGAAGTATATCTTAATTAATCTTACTACAGCTCATCATTTGTGCCAAATGATATGTGTTTTTTCTTTGTTTCCCCCCCTTGAGGATGCATTAAATATTTTTAAATTATATACTTTACGTTGATAGATTATTGATCTTTAAATCTTTATCGGTTGTTTTTTCTTTAATTACTCGTATGTAAATAGTTTTTTAATATTGCTTAGAATCAATGAACATCAAGAAATAGGAAATTTGGAGAATGAGAATATCACTACATTAGTTAATACTTGTGTTATTGTTTCTCACGTGCATTCAGGTACAAAGATGACGAGTACGATCGCATCTGGTGGCTTGACGTCAACCTCACCGATCCAGTTTCAAATATTAGCAACAAAACAATTACAAATAGTGATATCCAGGGCAGTGATAATCCCTGCCGTCTACCAGTCGAAGTCTTGAGAACAGCGGTTAAGCCTCGAAATGGCCTTAATTCATTGAGCTACACCTATGCACCGCATTATACAGAGAGTTTCACACCCAAGTTTCTTGTCTACTTTCACTTTGCTGAAATCGAGCAGATTGCACCAGGCAATTTACGAAAAGTCAACATTACTTTGAATGGCTTAAAGTATGGGCCCTTTACCCTTGAATACTTGAAGCCATTGACCATACGTTCAAATATAACTCAAGTTCAAGAAGGTCAAGTTAGGTTTTCTATTGATGCAATGGGGTCTGAGCTTCCACCTATCCTAAATGCCTTTGAGATCTTCGAACTATTGCCACTCCATGATTCACCGACAAACCAAACAGACGGTATGTTTTCTATTTCAATTCTGTTGATTGCTATAGGCTTTGGTGCCAGAATGCTATAATAATCGTCATTAATGAATTGCTAGACTACTGGATTGAAGGATTTTTACGTTTTGATCCCTCTGATCCCTCGAGCTAGGGCCTGATTAATGGCAAATTACTTGGTGATTAATTGTCTTGCTGGCACAACGAGGGCTGGCCTTGTCTTTTCCTTTTTGTAAAAAACAGAGGTTTCCTCCATTGTGATTTGGTGTTGTAGATGTTTTTGCGATTATAGTTTGAAAAAGTAAGTTTAAGAAAAGTTATAATATATAGCTTTTTCTTAACTTAATGATGCATACTGGAAATTGAAAACAACAACTAAACAAAGAACATAAAATTTATTTATGGGAGAAAGGGACTACAAATATAAACTTTAAATTCACAAGTCTATTCTCTAAAAATAATAATAATAATAAAGTTTACTTTTTTAGAAGGTTTATAAGCCTTAAATAGATTAGAAACCTTACCCCATTTAAAAAATTAAAATTTGATATAGATATAGATGTATTGAAAATCATATTAATACATAAAGACCTAAAAAATATAGAATGTGATCAAATATAATCATCTACTAGGTGACCTAGTGATAAGAATTTGAGATTAAGAGGTTTGCTTCCTTTATGATCTAAAAATTCCAAAATTACAAAGGAAAGAAACATCAATTTCAAAAATAGCATGAAATCTAAAAATAAAAGGAAAAATCATAAAAACTGGTAAAACCAGGGTCATGGGGCGAGATTTGCGAAATCTAAAGATCTAACGATCCATATAGCAACACATAGACAACTTCAAAGGAAAACAACCTTTGTAATATCTTGTAAAAATTTAATCGTGATTTAATAGTCGGATTAAAAATTATAGCCTTTTGAGTTGTTATTTTGATCTGACACTATTAGATCTCTTATTGGACCTAAACATGTCTCAATAGTCTATAAATGCATCTTCTAGGCTATCCACACAATCTCTATAGGGTAGATCCTTATCTAATTATGACAAACCCACACCTGACTGCTCAACTCACCCGTTATTGTAGGTCCGATAACATCATTTAGTTTTTAAGAGGGAGTTTTTAGTGGGGTCTATATAAAACTATGATATATCTTGATTAACTAAACACTTTCAAATCTATGATTGAAACAAAACATAGAATGCACCACACCATATTACAAAAATAAAAGGAGCCTAAAACTCTTAATATTACTAAAAAAAAAAAACCATATATGTAAATTGACTACCATATTAAAGTTCATATGATTTGATGACCTTTTTATATCCAAATGTTACGAAGTTTGATTCTCCAAAGATATCCAACCTAAATTCTTTATCTTCGAAAAAACAAATCTTGGACATTTTATGCTTATTCTTTATCAAGATTATATAGTGATTTATTGAATATCATCAAATAATTTAAATTTCTAAAGTGGTTTTTGATATGGCATGAAAGTTTCAATGATCAATGGTTGATTTTGAATATCATTATTTTAATTCTTCTAATTAAATTAAAAAAAAATTAGCACATAATAACTTTGCAAATTTTAAGAAAGACTTTCTATGTTATAGAACAATTTTTTTATATATAATAATCGGCAAATTTATTAAAACACATTCTAGCCATTTAGATGATGGCTATCATGAAAAGTTAAAGTTTTACATCAAGAATACCTAAAAGTAAAAGATCAAAAACATTCGACAACCTCTTTTGGAGTTTGTCCAATGATAAAGGCAGTTGGATTATCACCAATAAGATCCTAGCTAACATGTTTGAGTCTGTTGAAAAGAATATTTGCACGAACTTTATAGATACCATGAATCAAACCAATTAGCCTATAATCTGAAAATTCAATTGGAATCTTATAAAATCATATAAATGATAATTGTTTGATAGCCACCATACAAATGATAAAGCCTAATGGCTAATTGAGATAGTTTATATATATATATATATATATATATATATATATATATATATTCATCATAAAAAATTATTCTCATCACAAAAGGCGGGCTCGAGGTTTTTTTGGATATATAGGCCGTTACCCAGTATATAGCGATTCTTTCTTATAAATATAAAGCAATGCACTTCTCACCCGTTTTAACCTAAATTATCATAGTTGATGCAATCATGGCCATCAAGAAAGCATACAAAATAGATCGAGTTGACTGGCAAGGAGATCCATGTTTGCCAATTACTACGTGGTCTGGTTTGCAGTGCAACAATGATAATCCTCCAAGGATCATCTCGCTGTGAGTTCCCTCTTAAATTCAGTATAATTATAAGAATATTCTCTGGAAGTTATTTTTGAAGAACATCCACTTAGTTACAGCCTCACAATATCTTACTCTTTTACAATTAACTGTGAGCAGGAATCTAAGTTCAAGTAAATTATCAGGGAATATAGATGTTTCACTCTTGAGCCTCACAACAATCCAATCCTTGTAAGTGTTAATAACCAAGTTGTAACAGGTTTTAATACTAATAAACTACCCTGGCAATGCCTACTAGATATCTAGCACTGGAATGACAGTCATTGCTAGAATTTCTTATTGACTTCAGACATTCATCATTCTACTTGAAGAGAACTATTGTTTATTGGTCCGAGACCCTTGAAATTAGAGGGCACCTCAGTCCTATGATGAGACATTGTCTTATGGAAGTCTGAAGGTGATGTTATGAATATTCCATATGGAAATTAGTTAGAGATGTATAGAGGGCTCATGCACCTTATACGCTTGAGGCATAACCTCTCTCCCTATATGCATCTTTTCTGGACAAAATCCTACAAGCCAACGATATGGATTCTGGCTCCATAAAGGTTGCAAATATGGGTGTCCATACTTCAGATCAGTGGAGGAACAACCTCTATTTTTTCCCAACTATTGCGTATTCTTGTCATCTATTTCTTTACAAAATGTGATTGTTCGTTATTTTTTTCACATTTTCTTTCAGGGATTTATCAAACAATGAATTGACAGGGACAGTGCCAGAAGCTTTTGCGCAGCTGCCAAATCTTACGATCCTGTAAGTTTACATGCATGCTTTGGTATTTACCACAAGAAGTTTTTACAAAGATTACCATGGTGAATGGTGACTTTTTTTTCCTATTTGCAGATATTTGAGTAGGAATAAACTCACAGGTGCTGTTCCCTATAGTCTCAAGGAAAAGTCTAAGAGTAGACAGTTGCAGCTGAGGTTTGGTTATCATCTTCAACCATTACAACTTATCTACATGCTTATTAAACAATCATTCTACTCCTTTGGTTCTTCTCTAACTTCTTTTCTTACATATGAAGTGAACATTGTTTTAATTTTTCATAAATTGAAATTAAACGTTAAGGAACAAAGAGGAGTCAGAAAATAGATTATACAAATCCATTTTCTTTGCATGTTAGTACGAGGTTAAGGAATTAAGTAACTGATACAATTCTTCGGTATATTTCATAGTGATCTTGCTAACTTTCTAAAGTTAACCATGATCACTCTGATTGGGTTATTTGTTACTGGTATATAATCATTGATTCTCAGTTACATCTGACACTATTTTACTTAATGCAAGTTTGGATGGAAATCCGGATTTATGCAAGATCGATACATGTGAAAAGAAGCAGGGAAGTTTTCCTGTTCCAGTTATTGCATCTGTCATATCAGTTTCGGTGCTTCTTCTCCTTAGCATTATAACTATCTTCTGGAGGTTGAAAAGAGGTGAATTCTTTCTCTTTCACTTATCTTCTTTGTATTCTTTCCTCTCTTTTGGTGGTGTTAACTAAATTCTAGAATAACATAGAGTAATTTTGACTTAGAAGATGCTTTGTGCTTTTTGTGAAATCATTAATTATCTATACATCCGATAGCTTACATATATGATTATACATTGTCTTCAACTTAAAAGCCTCGTAGAATATTATTCTATGAGTCTATCTTATATGTAAGCACTTTAATTTTTTATTCATTTTGAATATATATATATATATATATATTATGTGCACCCAATAACTTTTATATTACCTATCATATGATAATTCTAATCTGGATACCACCCCCAATACCTCATTTCTTTCCTGCAACTTAGCAGATGAAAATACGATTTAGCATGAGATCAGTAAACAATAACATAGTTCTGACATGTAAATATGATGACATATATAGTTTCATACTTTAGTATCTCTGTTAAAATATTGGAATATTTAGCGCTTTATAAAAAAAAAGAAATTTTCCTTTGCAGGGAGATTGAATGTGTCATTATCTTCCTCGGCGGGCTTATCCTTGTCACTGAAATCAAAGAATCAACCATTTACATACACTGAAATAGTTAGCATTACCAATAATTTCCAAACCATTATTGGAGAAGGAGGATTTGGAAAAGTATATCTTGGAAACCTGAATGATGGTCGTCAAGTTGCTGTCAAGTTGTTATCTCAATCCTCAAGGCAAGGTTATAAAGAATTTCTAGCGGAGGTAACAAATTAGTTAGCTTTCTCCTTTCCTGTAGAGGACATGAGAGGTGCACCAAATATTCTTCTTTTAGCTATGACAGAGTAGTGTTTCCAAATGCAGGTCCAACTATTGATGATTGTTCATCACAGAAACTTGGTGTCCCTCGTTGGTTATTGTAATGAGAAAGAAAATATGGCACTTGTTTATGAATACATGGCAAATGGGAACTTGAAGGATCAATTGTTAGGTATTTATAGAATTACTCTCAGAAATATAGAATTCTTCAAATTTTTTGAGACACGAACTAGTTTATAAATAGAACTCTCACTCAGATTTATATGAATTTATCATTGTTAGAGTATAATACAAATCATATTTGGGGATATTACCTAGTAACTTAAGCTTTTAGGTTGAAATGGTTTTTTGACATGGTATCAGAGTCTTGATAACCAAGCGGTCACGAGTTTAAATCTCACCACCTCTATTCTATTCGATAAAAATTAAGGACAAGATAATATAGGTCTGTGCAAGTTTTAAATCCATAAGATTTTTAATTGAAAAAGTGTTAAAGAATAATTTAGATTATATCTTAGGACCTCACCTAATAGTTTAAGTTTTTAGGTTAAGATGATTCTTTAACAACCATCTAGTACTGATGAACTTAAATGTGTAATGAAACATAATTCTTGTTGTATTCATCACATTGCAAAGTTTATTGTTTAATTTATGATATTAGTGTGTTTTTCTGGCTGCAGAAAATAGCACAAATATGTTGAATTGGAGGGCAAGGCTGCAAATTGCAGTAGACGCAGCACAAGGTCTGACTCTAGTGCCTGAGTCATTTTTTCTTCATTTTTGTTCTGCAAACTTTGTTGGATTAACTGGCATTATCGAACTCGCAGGTTTGGAATATCTGCATAATGGTTGCAGGCCGCCAATAGTCCATAGAGATTTGAAATCATCCAACATCTTATTAACTGAAAACCTTCAAGCCAAGATTGCTGATTTCGGGCTGTCCAAAGCCTTCGCAAATGAAGGAGACTCGCATGTCACAACTGTACCTGCAGGCACGCCCGGATACATTGATCCTGAGTGCGTATTCACACTTAATGTTAATCTTCTCTCACAGTGTTTGTTCTCCTAGAATAATTATCATTATATTATGTATGCAGATTTCGAGCATCAGGAAACTTAAATAAGAAAAGTGATGTTTACAGCTTCGGTATTCTTCTGTGTGAGCTAATAACTGGTCAACCGCCTTTCATAAGGGGCCATCAGGGCCACACTCACATACTTCAATGGGTGAGTCCTTTAGTTGAAAGAGGGGATATCCAGAGTATTATCGATCCAAGGCTGCAAGGTGAATTCAGCACTAATTGTGCTTGGAAAGCTCTGGAGATAGCACTGTCCTGCGTGCCCCCGACTTCAATACAAAGACCGGACATGAGTGATATTTTGGGAGAGCTAAAGGAATGTCTGGCCATGGAAATGTCATCTGAAATAAGCATGCGCGGTTCCGTTGAAATGAGCTTGGTGCTTGGCACAGATATGGCTCCAAATCTTAGGTAGTTAATAAACAATAACTGTTTGTTTGCTGTTAAAACCGTTACGGCTTGAACTGAATTTATATATGCATAAAACATTATTATAGTATAAATTTACCCTCGACATCCTTCCTCAAACCTATCTCTAGATATGTCCTAGCAAAGCTCTTAATTTGCAAAAATCTTCTCATTTCAAAACCTTTGTAAGAATATATGCAACTTGATTAATGAACTTTCACTACCAGAAAATTGATAAATACAAACGGAAATACCGAGTGAATATTTTCGTCGGTAAATTTCCGAGGAATTTTACTGACGGAAATATTCCCTTGGTATATACCGAGGGATTTACCGTGGGAAAAAAATTAAAACAAAGCAAAAAATAATGATGACGTGTCATTTTTACCAACGGAATTACCGATGGAATTGTTCGTCGGTATTTTCCAGAGAGCTCCAGAACTGTTCACCTTCCAATTGCACTGTTAATTGTTGTTCTTTACAGAAAAAATCACCGATGGATTGAAAAGTCGTCAGTGTTATTTGGCGGTTTTCTGAAAAAATTCAATTAATTTAAATTTTTCATTTAAATATTACAGACGGAATCACCGACAGATTGAAAAATCATCGGTAATTTTTTGGCAGTTTCTATAAACTTTTTACGAAATTAAAAATTTAAATTAAATATTACCGATGGAATTACCGACGGAATAATTAAAAAATATTAATATTCAATTATCCATCGGTAACGCGCTCCAATAAAAAGCCTGAATCCCCTTATTTCACAAGAGACAGACCCATTTCTTATTCTTCTTCTTCTTCTTGTTCTTCTACTTCTTCTTCTTCTTCTTCTTCACTATATGTAAAAAACATCATTAAGGTGTGTCTTCTTCTTCTTCTTCACTATATGTAAAAAAACATCATTTCTTATCTATTTCTTTCTCTTCTTTTCTCTCCTCATCTCCTTCTCTTTTCCTCTATGCTTGGGTATGTCTTCTTATTCTTTCTTCTTTTATCCTCTTAGTTTTTTTTTAATTAATATGCTTAACGAAATTTTTTCTCTCTCCTTAGCTTCACTTGCAACTACATTAAGGTAAGATTTTTCTTTTTTCTTCTTTTTTCATGATTTTTTTCACTATATTTGTTTTTTATTTTATTTTTAATTGTTTTTGTTCTTAATAATTGTATAAATGTTGTTGTGAGATTTTTTTTTTCATATGAGATCAATTTTTAGTAGATTTATTTATAGGATTTTTAAATTTTTAGCAATTGCAACTTTATTTTTTTCATATGAATTTTTTTAGTTGAATTTATTTTTTTGTTTTTATTTTTTTGTTGCAAATTTGTTTGAGTTGATTTTCTTATTCTTTTTTTCCAAGCATTTTGAGTATATATTATACATTGTTAATTTATGTTAATTTAATTATTTTATAATTTTATAAAATGAATTTTTTTAAATAATTACCGACGGAAATTCCATCGGCAATTCCTTCGGTAAATCCGTTGGTAATAAAAAAATTATTACCGAGGGATATACCGACGAAATGAAGCGGATAAATTTATATTTTTATTACCAACGGATTTACCGACGGACAAAAAATTACCGACGAAAGATTCACCGATGGAGCATTTCCGTTAGTGATTCAGTCTGTAAATTAATTACCGATGGAATATGTGTCTTACGCCGACAGAAAAGTTCCGTCGGTAAAACTGTTAAATCTTGTATTGTTCACATAACTCAGTCACACCTCTTTTTTTCTTGTGCACTCTCTAATAGAGGGATATCCGCTGTTTACATGCTCATTTCTCTTTTAAAAAAGTGAGTTTTTTTTTCCAAAATAATTGTAGACTTATTATCAACAAAAATGTCTATGCTTTTCTCTTGACACATGTGCATTATCTCTAAAATTCTCTTTAACTACACACAAATATAAAAAATGGTTGCCACGGATTCTGCCTCACAAGAAGAAAGACTCAAGAAAACAATGTCACATAACCATCAAACTACTCCTAGCTGACAAATCAACCACCCCAACCCATACCAGCCCATTGATAACCAGCCTTTTCTTCCCTCTAAATCCACCATTAATGATCATCATCAGACCCGATCCACTCTGAAATAAACCACCATCGCAGTACCACAATCATAACTTTCTCTACTCACAAACCTGACCGACACTTAAATAAACCCAATGGATTGATATGCTTTTGCTTCTTCCTCGTTTAGCCTCCAAACACTAAACCCACAACAAACACAACTCGACTCGTTAAAACAACCTCCTCCTTCATCATGACAGCCCACATAGATTATCCTAGTACATATAAAAAGAGAGAGAGAAGAAGTTGTAAAGAAAAATGAACATGACAGTTCTAAACCCCCTGTTAGCGAAGGTGGAAATGAATACTCTCCGATGATTTGGAAAAATCAAGCTGATTTTGATTTAGTCAAGGTGTAATGGTTCGTTTTTTATGTTGAAACTTTGTATGTGAATGCGTGTTTGTTGTGCAAGCTTAGCGAAATAAAAAAAGGTTTTTTTTTTCAACATATAACTTTATTTTGATGAATAAAATGGTAGTTTATTTTTTATAAATATAAAAAAAATGAGTTTGAATTTTCCCCTTATTTAAGTAATTTTGTGTATATGTATGGTTGTAACAGGAAAGCCTAAACGTGGTGGCCCATTATGACTGTCAAATGTGTTAGCCTTTGGTTGAAATTTGTGTGATTGATTTTCTTTATTTTCACACCATCGAGATATAAGGTTTTATTTAATGATTTTATATTTAAATTTTTAAATGTGTTTGAATGCTCACTTAGATATTATCAAGTTTTGGGAAACATTTTCGAGTGTACTCAGGCTAGGTCGCCTTCATGAACCCATAGAAGCATTTATATGGAACTACTGTAAACTATGGGAACAATTATAAAAAGTTTGTCACATATTTGTTAAACGCAAATAAGTAATGTATTCCTGTAAATTTTTAAAATTATAATATCATGCTTAATTTAAGATTATAATCACCCTATGTAAATAGGTAACCTTAAATGAATATTTATGGATTGATGGGAAATGGCTAAATCTATGAAGACATCTGTGTTACGCAAAGAGATTGACCTAACAAAAAAAAAAAACCCCTAATGAGGTTTCCAAGACTTGGGTTTACAGGAAGGGTGACTAGTTATAAATAATTAAGGTCTGAAACAGGTTTTCAAGGCCTAGTTTTATACGAAGGGTGGGTAGTTGTAAATAACTAAGGTCTAAAAGATTTTTAAGCCTGTTTATTTGCTGGAAAATAATTTTTTTTAGAAAATAGTTTTTTTATAAAGTAAATTTATGAAAAGTGAATTATTTTTTGATGTTTGGTAATGTTATGAAAAATAAGTTGGAAAGCACTTTACAGTGTTTGGTTATGTCATAGAAAATGAGCTGGAAAATAACTTATTAATGTTCTATCTTTTTTCAAGTTTATTAAAATAACGAGGAATAAATCTTACAAATTAAAAAGTTGAATGAGAATGAAATTAAAAAAAAATCTAATTTCACAAATTATCTCAAATAAAATAAATAACAATCAAAATATTAGAGATCAAATCTAACAGATAAAAAAATTAAAAGATGATAAAATTAAAATAATTTTAATTTTAATTTCATTAATTATTTCAAATAAAATGAGTAACAATAAAAAGAATGAGGATCAAAGTTAATATAAAAATCAAATTCTAAGGGATGAAATTAAAAAAAAAAGATGTAAAACAAAACATATAGCAATCAAAAGTTTGAGGACCAAATTTAATTTAATCAGTAAATAATATGATATTTTTAATTTTTTCATAATTTCTAGAAAGTGTTTTCGCCTAAAATAAAAAGAAAAACTTTTATGGAAACTAAACCAAATTTTTTTTTGACTGGAAAGTGTTTTTCGTTGACCAGTTTTTCTAATAGCAAACAAACACAGGAAAGTTTAGAAAGTGGCTTTCAAGAAACCACTTTTCGAGCAAACAAACGTCCTCTAAATTTAGAATAAAAAGATGTTATTTGAGCTAGTTTGTTATTTTTACTTTTTATTTTTGAGTTTTCTAATTTCTTAAGGACTTTTACTATTTTTATATTTCTTAGTTGGTTTAGATCAACTTTTAAATTTATTTAAGTTGTAATTTAAAAAATATATATTTAATCGGTGGCCGGTTTAAGGTCTGGATTTCAAGTTTTGACCGGATCACTGGATTAATTTTTTTACCAGGTTTTTTGGGGTCAATCTGCTAGATAGCCAAGTCACACAAGGTTTTTTTTCCTTGTTTTTTTTTTAATCCAGCCCGGTTCTATCTTTAGATTAGCCGAGTTTTAAATTAATCAGCCAGCCCGAACCAAGTTTTAAAACTATGGCTTTTTGAGTTCTTTGCTTAATTGTGGGTTTTTTTACTATAGTTCTTTCTCTTTCTTTGTATGCACGTGGTGGCTTCTCCGCCACATCTTCTTCTTTTTTATCTCTTTTATTTTATAATTTTTTCCACTCTATCAGTTAAAGAATCAAAGAGCTCTTATATACGAATAAATTAGTTAGAGAAATAATTTAAATTAAAAGATAAAAAAAGTTGAAATAATTAATTTAAATCAAAGTAGCGATCATTTTCTGGTCTGATGCGTTCATACTTGGAAAATTTGGTCTCGTTTCCTATCTTGATAGGGTGTCAGATGGATTATGTCGCAGTCGCTATGTCAGTTAATTTTTCTATGGCCTTCTCTTGCCAAAGGAAAATTCCAGAGGAAGTTTTGGATCAATCTCTCTTATGGTATAGCTTGGGGTATATGGCTAGCGAGAAATGACTTGGTGTTTAATGGTCGAGCTCGTATCTGAGATAAGATTTTTTATCTCATTTACATCGATTGGTTGTGTGGTTGCGATCAAAGAATAAAGAATTTCATTACACGGGGCTTGACTTCGTTCATAATGCTGAGGGTATTTTTATTTGGACTAATTGCTTCTGAGTCATTAATTTCTTGGTACATGACTGGTTGTATTATTTGTCTATGGTATTCTTCCTAGTTGTTGTTTGCTCAAATTAAAACGAATAATTGGGCTTGTTTATCTCCTTATTTGGACTCTTTTTTCTTGGGGATATTGGTGTATCAACTGAGTGAAGCAACATCATCTGATTCTCTGAATTTGGTGTTGGTCTGAGAGGACCTAAACAAAAATGGCCTTTTACTTCTACATTCCATAACATCTGACATATTAAAACCTTCTGAATATCCTCCAGTCATCCTTCTAAAATATAATTGCCAATAATTGGTCATATAAGGAACTAAACTGATTGAGTCTTTCGTCACCTATTCTGCCCTTCCATTCCAGAGCTCTCTTTTTCTTTCAAACCATGGTAAGGGAGAGGATGATATATTTTCTTGTAGAGTGGGAAGAAGCTAAATGGTTTAATTTGGAAATGAAATGAATGAAAATGTTAAACAAGTTCACCGGCTTCACAAAGTCTTCGAGGAAGGAGGAAAGGTGATTGCTGTGAAACTGAATATTATGCTACTGTTTTTAGTTGTGTTTTATTTATTCTATTGAGATATCTCTCAAAGCAGTTCACATTTTTATGAAAAATCTTTACGGACCTTTATGCAGGAAAAACTTCCAGGTTAGAATTTTAATTACCTCTACATGTTGCTACTTGCCCTTGAAATAAGTCGAATACTTATGCCACTAATCTCTAATTCCATTTACCCCACTCCAATTCTAATCATGTTCTTGCTGTTGTTCTTTCTTTCAATGCACTCCAAATGAGTTCTCTACATCACAGTTAAAATTGATATCTTTCCTTGAATTTCAAAATTTCAGTTCCTGCAGTGACGGATGAAACATGGCAATCGCTCATCATCGAGGCTGATGGGCCCGTGCTGGTTGAGTTTTGGGCTCCTTGGTGCGGACCCTGCCGGATAATCCATCCAGTAATAGGTGAACTATCTACAGAATATGATGGAAAGCTCAAGTGCTTCAAATTGAATACTGATGAAAGTCCTTCGACCACAACCAACTACGGAATTCGAAGCATCCCTACTGTCATAATCCAATTCTGGGTTATTTTTTGAAAATCAATTTTATTCAAAATAAAAATCAAAAAATAAAATAAAAAGCTGGCAACGTGGAGAAAGCAAGCCGGGAAATCAAGCTGTAATTTTTGGAGGAAATTCAAGGTCTAATTGTACCCCATTATGCCCAAGAATGGAGAAAAATGCAAATTCAAGGTCAAATTAAATTATTATTGGATGAATTTGCATAAAAATTAAGTCCAATGATATATTTACATTTTTAATAGGCCAATTTGATTTAATCATGGGCCAAATTAAATTTTAATTATGTTTAAAAATTAATTTGAGTCCAATTGAAGGATTTAATTAAGTACAAGGACTTAATTATACTTCAAATGGGTCAAATTAATTTTATTTGGGGCTGAATTGGTGAAAAATTAAGTTTGGGAGCCTAATTTGGGCTTAATTGAGAAGATTGGAATTTTAAGAGACCAAATTTAATTTTTACCAAGTTAATTGATTGACATTAGGGGCCAAATTGCAAGAAAATTGAAGTTTTGGGGTCAATTAGGGGCTAAATTGTACAAATCCTAGGCCAAGGACCATTCTGCAATAGGCGGCAAACTATGAGGATTCAATTGACAAAAACCGGGGGTGAAATTGAAGAAATTGAAAGTTTAATGGTCAATTAGGGGTTAAATTGACAAAATCCGAGACCAAGGACCATATTGTAAAAGGCGCGTAATTTCGGGGCTGCAATTGTAGTTCATCAGGGGCTTAATTGCATTAAATCCAAATTTTATGGTCAATTAGGGGTTCAATTGCATGAATGTGAAAGCCGGAGGACTGAATTGAAAATCAGATTAAATAGCTGTTCATTGTCTTCCCCGTTTTACACAAAAGAAACAGCATGGGAGCCTTAGTTGCAGGTGCATTTAATGCTTGTTTTCTCCATAAAATAGAACAAAAATTGCACGTAAAGGATCCCCTGCAGTTCGTTTACAACCCCATCTGAACGGTTCATGATGAATGACAGCACAGAGACGCCGACGACGGCGTGAAGAGGTCAACTCAGGCAGCCTTTTCCTGCAGATTTGACAACTCAGGGAGGCCAATTTGAACCAACGGTTGGGATCCTTCCCAACAGAATAAAGGGCTGAAATTTTTCTCCAGTGTAGACAAGATTGCCCTCTTCCACCGCCTATAAATAGAGGCGGAGTTGATGGCCTGAGGGAGAAGAAAATCGAACTCAAAGTTGGCCGAAAACCAGCCTTCCCTGCTCATTTTTCCTGCAACCGATCTTTTCTCTGCCTTCTCTCTCCACCGTGGCTTTCAGCCACCATCATCTTCATCACCCGTCTTCTCTCCATCATCCCCACCTCTAGTAGCCATCAAACCATCTCACGTGGTGGTTGCACCACTTCTCTCTCTCTCTCCTCTGTAAAAATCTTCTTCTCTGCCACTGCAACCGGCCTCAACAGCAGCAACAGCAGAAGCAGCTGCCAACACCTTGCCCAGAAGCCCTTTTCCTTCCCAAAGACAGCCAGGGTAGCAGCTCTCTCTCCAGCCACTCCGACAACTCCAACCGCGAGCTTCCCTTCTCCTTCGCAGGCGCTGTTTTCTTCCTCTTCCAGCGGAGACCAGAGCCAGCCACTGGCCTCACCACCGCAGCCACACCGTGCACCACCGGTCAGGACGCCAGCTCCCTCAACGCCAGGTAAGCCTCCCTCCTCCCTTCTCTGTTATCGCTGCACGTGAACAGTGCAACGTGAATTATAATTCACGCTGCACTGTTTCGTGCAACTTAGTCACTGGGCTGCCAGTGACTAAGTTGCTTTGGGCTGGACCTGTTCTAGCCCAGCCCAGTTGGCTGGGCCGGGTCCAGCCCGTCCCCAAAATAAAAAACAATATGTTGGGCCGAGTTCAGCCCAACCTTTTTGGGCCAATGCCAGCCCACCTGTTTTTGTGTATGTGTTTGGCCCAGCCCACATGTTTAAATAATAATTAATTAATTAATTAATATAAAAATAAATAATAAAAAAAAAGTTTCAAAAATCCTTTCAAAAAAATTTGTGATTTTCAAAAATACTTTTCTACCATTTTTTTCATAATATCGGGTTGTATATTTACACTGTAAAATACAAATCCGGTATTAAAATACCCGGTTTTCTCCGAGATATTTCATAAAAAAAAATTATTTTCATGCATACGGACAAATCCTAAATTTTTTTAAGCATATTTTTTCTCAAAAAAAAAAGAAATTGCATCTTTTTCATGTTTAAAAATCCAAAGATGGATATCGTAACCGGTTTATGATTATCCATTAGGATTTGGCCAACATGTCAAAAAATTTCCAATCTTTTTTTAGGGTCTAGATGTAGACTTTAATATTTATGGGGTGTAAAATTACACGATAAAGTACACCCTCAGATATTAAAGATACGAGGTGCTAAAATTCAGACTTTAGAACGGTTAGGATTTAACCCGATAAGGTAGAGACTCCCTCATGAAGGGAGATCTGCCTTGAACCTTAGAAAAGACCAACGAATAGAAACTCGACCTAGAAAAACAATCAAATAACAATGCAGCTTACCTTAGGTAGGGTGCACTGGGGGTGATGCATCTTCCCCTTGCATAACCAGTCCCTTACCCAGACTCTCGCAGACCATAGGTTCTTAGTGACCATAATACTAGGTGGCGACTCCTAAACATTAATCATAATTCTATGATTAAAAACCATTTTCAACACACAACACCTCATCAGGAGGCACGATATGAGCCTCCGCCGTCGCCAGACGACGTCGCGCCCCCCGCGACACCTACAATCATGATCTTCAAAAACGGGGAGAAGAAAGATGCAATTATTGGTTCTGTGCCCAAAACCACACTGATTTCCAACATGAAGAAATTCTTATACAGGAGGGTAACATAAATCCTTTGAAAGG
>Ga0325410_1001840_pt1 | contig 23563 bp, 13 predicted proteins | sample PopdelMetagenome_16_FD_206182 | JGI IMG/M metagenome (GOLD analysis project Ga0325410, IMG submission 206182) | Populus deltoides microbial communities from Bellville, Georgia, United States - Xylem-PdIQD-R3 | ecosystem: Host-associated > Plants > Phyllosphere > Stem > Wood/Secondary xylem...
AGCAGCAACTGGCACTTTTAACTCATCCAAAATATATAGTCCATTCTCCCTACGACCTGTCCCAATCAGCTTCTGAGATTGCAGATCCTGTACACAACAAAAAGAACCAGAAAACATGACTAAATAATCACCAGAATCACATATTTGACCAACAGACACAAGATTTAATTTGAGTTATGGAATAAGATAAACATTAGGGAGAGACAAGTGAGGTGTGACAATGGAACCAACACCTGTTAAGGGCATAGGAGTGCCATCAGCAGTCATAACAAGAATGGAGGACAAAGGGGACACAGAGGTAAAATATGAGGAATCTGGAGACATATGATGGAAAGCACCAGAATCCAAGACCCATTCAGAGTGTGACATACCTGAGGAACTATGAGGCAACTGACCTATGGAAGAAGCGGACATTGCTTGTGGCTGCAAGGAGAGAAACTTCTGAAATTGCTCAGCCAAAGTACTAGGATCGGTAATAGAGCCTGGGGAAGCTACTGCTGCAGTATTGTGGTCTGGTGGTTTATAACCCTGAGGTGGTTGATGAGCATTAGATTGTGACTGACTGCCAGACTTCTAAGCTTGATTCTACTGTCTCAACTTATGACACCGAGCCTTCCAATGACCTTTCTGCTTATAAAAACTGCACTCATCGAAGCCAACCCTTGTGTAAGGCTTGTTCTGATGATTAGAGAATGACTTTGAAGGTACTGCTAGTACAGAAGGATTTGAAGCAGAAAGAATTCCCTTTTCAGAATAAGACTGAAGACGTATTTCTTCAGCCAATAACTCACTGACAACAGAGTCAACAAAAAGTAGTGGAGAACGATGCAGAATTGAACCTCTAAGTCCTTCGAAATCACTGCGAAGTGCTGTTAAAAATTGTACCAATCGTTGCTGCTCTCTACGTTCAATATAAGCACCACATGCTTTTAATTTTGCCGATTCTGTAAGAGCCAATTGATCCCAAAGATCTGTCATGGCAGAATAGAACTCCTGAATACTCATATTCTTCTAGTGAAGAGCTCGTATGTCATTCTCTAACTGATACTGTTTTGCAAAATTTGATTGCGTGAATAACCTTTGCAGATGATCCCAAACCTCTTTTGTTGTCTCATACTTCGCCAACTGCGTACCTATCGAATGCTCAACAGAATTGTTGATCCAAGTAATGATCTTTGTATTATTTGCTTCCCATGTATCTATCAAAGCAACATCCCCCTCCTTAATATTCTTAGGTATCATATAAGCTCCACTAACATACCCCCACATCTTCTTACCCTTAAGAAAATTTCTCATTACATAGCTTCAATACAAATAGTTCTTCCCATCCAACCTCATACTTACAGATTGAAGCGAATCATCTCTTTCAATAGCCATAATCAACAATCACAGAGAACCAGAATGCAAGAGCAGCGGAAAACAAAATACCAAATTGCAGAAACTAAACAGAGATTGCAGAAACTAAACAAATATCTTCTCAAAATTATACGATTACTCCAAAACACAAAACAAATTTGTAGAAACTAAACGAAAATACCAAATTGCAATAGCTGAAGGGAAGACGAAATACCAAAATAATTGCAGAAATTGACGAAATACCAAATTTTGCAGAAGCGGAAGACAAAATCTCACTCCAAAAATTTTTCATCTTTTTAGTTGGATCTGCGAAGTTGTGTTCGAGATTAAGCCTCGTTCCATAAAACCAGCTCTGATACCATGTTAAAATAATTGAGATCAAATACAAAAAGGAGGCTGCAATTCTGAATAATATGTTTATTATGAATGCATAGTCTTAACCTAAATACAAATAAAGCATATATAGGTTAAACTGAAAGTACTATTCTATCCTTAATAAATAAGACTACATAAATATTATTTAACAATAGGTTTGTTATATTTAAAGGAAAACAATATCACCCTTACTTCTTATATCCTTTCATATGAAATATTACTTTTTACTAAGTGTTTTTCTCTTAAATCTGTTTTTTTTAATTATTAAATTTCTTAATTTATTTTATAATTAAGTCATGATACTAGTCCTCAAAATAAAAGACTTATCAATTTAAGATATTTGTGTTTAAATAAATATTTACTTATAGGATTTGATTATTAGAGAAAATACAATTTCCATTCTTAAGAATATAAAAATCATAATTTGAGTGTTTATTAAAAAAAAAATGTATTAACATCACTCCCAAGAACATAAGACTCATTTTAAAAAAAAAATAACATCAATCCTTTGACTAGGAGACTCGTTGAAAGAAGTTCTTTTTAAGACCTAATCCTGAAAACCAATATTTGGTATTGACATAAAAAAAGTTAGCCCCTAAAAAAAAACTTGTTAATTTAAAGATTTTTTTTCTTACAAAGAATTTGATGTATGATAAATGCTTTGAAAATAAAAATATGAACACTTAGAGAATAAGAAAAATAAGAACCATTTACATGGGTGGTTCAAAGGGTATATATAACATCTGAACTTTATTATGTTACTTGAATGGAGGAGTTAGAACATCATCTCCTCTTAATAGCATTAACGAAGAATAAATTTCTCTTACATAATATTAATGAGGGATATATATCTCTTACAAAATATTAATATTGATGGAAATATGGTAGGCCATTTAAGAGATTTTATGCACCTAGGGATGTAGGGAGATGATCATTCTTGAATTTTAACATTTTATGTTAGAAAACATAAGAATAAAAAAAAAATCATTGTGACCTAAAAAGAGATCTAAAAAGATTATCAAATCCATATGTATTTGGACCTGAAATGATTCTAAACCAAAGAGTGATGGGTTTGAAAGCTTGTCAGACACATATTTACATGGGCTCCACACATAACTACACGTAAGAATATTGGGTTCGATATCTCTCCAAACCTGTATGTACTTGGGTTTAGTACATAGCTGAACTAAAAGATATTAGGTCTAACATCTAACCTGACCCATATGCATTTGGGTTCTGTATGTAGTTTAGCCTAATGGTGTTGGTTTGACATCTTATCAGACCCACATACACTTCGTTTCAGCGCGTAGCTGAACCAAAAGGTGTTGGATCCAGTAACTCGCTAGACCCAAGTGTACTTGGGCTCTATGTGTAGCTGAACCTAAGGGTATTGAGTTTAACATCTCGCCAAACTCATATGTACTTGGGCTCAACGCGTAGTTGAATCCAATAATGTTGGGTTTGACACCTCTATAAACATATATGTACTTAGGCTTAGCGTGTAGCTGAACCCAATGGTGTTGGGTTTGGAAGCAAGCTAGACCTATGCCATTTGAGCTTGGCATTTTGCCACATTTAGGTATATTGGGTTATTACCTTACTTTTGACCCTTTTAATCATGAGTTTTTAACCAAACATATATATATATATATATATATATATATATATATATATATATATATATATAATGATCCACCACGCACTCAATATAATATTTTTTGAGATTTTATTATAAACAAAACACAAAATTAATGTTAAAATCTTAAATTTCAATCATGAGAATTCTGGAATCCTTGAACCAAAAGTCACTAACAATTACACCCTAGCTCCGTTGTCAAACATGACATAAATGATAATTCGGTTCATTAGGATAGTAATTCAATAATGATAGTTGATCAGTAAGTCAATAAATATAAATAAAGATAAAAAAAATTATTGTCAAAAATATAAATACTCTAATATTTTAAATTTATCTAGTTCAATTGGTGTCTAGTTATTGAGTTTATTTGAAACATGCCTAGCTTTTTTTATATATATAAAAAGCCTACTAATATGATTTGGTTTCATGGTTGTTGTTACCATACCAACACACTTGGGAAGCGTTTGGTTATTTTCTCGGGACAGAAGAGACATAGATAGTGAAGACAAATTAGACAAGATAGAAAAGAAGACTGAGATAGAATTGTATCTGGTAGTGATATACAAGATAAAATTACTATTTTTATATCTTGTTTAGTTATGGTAGGAAAGACAAAATAAAATATGAAAAAAAGTCTATTTTACCCTTAATATGTATTGTTGTCAAATTTACATATTTTAAAAAAATAATTTGATAGTTTTTTTTACTTTAGTTTATATTGAGTGTTGAAATTAATAATATTATAATAACCCTAGTTACAAGACTAAGACTGCCTTTATGGGTTGACCCGGAACCTAGATTAGTTCAAGTTTAAGCTTCATTGTTCATATAAAGGACTGAAAAATAAACCATCGAGAAAATACATGACTAATTTCAAATTCATGAAAATTTTCATTTTGATATAAACATTTATTTTATTTTTTTCAGTTCCTAAGTTTAAGAGAGAAGAGAGAAAGTTGTTGAAAAATAGCGAAAGAGAGAGAAAGTTGTTGATTGTCTCTATTTCAACAACTAAAATGGCCAAGCTTGGTGTTAGAGTTCTATTTGACGAGATGAGTTTGATGGTAGTGGTATTTGTTTTCCTCTAGATTAACTAACATACTAAAATATCTAGGGTATAATCCCAGTTGTGTTCATTGTTCATATGAACAATGAAGTAGTTGGAGGTTTTTTTAAAAAAAATTTCAAACTTTATCCCTTTGCAATTAAATAAATTTATAACGTAATTAGATAGAATTATACTTTAAATTATGGAAAAAAAATACCAAATTAAAATATAGTGGATTGAAAAGTAAAACACGGAGAAAATATATGACTCACTCCAAATTCATAACAATTTTTATTTTGGTCCAAAAGTTTATTTTGCTCATTCTTAATCTGTGGGTTTGAAAGATGATAGTGAAAGAGGAAAAAAGTTGTTAATTGTCACAATTTCAACAACCAAAATGGCTTAGCTTGTGTTAAAAGGTTCTATTCGATGGAGTTTGATGGTGATGGTTTTTTCCTCTAAGCATAACAGGAATGAAAAATTGAGTTCATTTTTTAAGTTCGGAATTCAGTTGTCTGTTTTTGTTTATAGATAATTTTGAGGTGTGTTGGGTGGTTTATATTGGTTTTATGATGTTATTGTGTTTTTGGGTGAAAATTTCTTAAAAAATAAAATTTTAGGCCAAAAAACACATCATTTGATTTTTTAGCCACCACAATGATATCAAGATTTGAGGCACTAATAAGTGACAGCTCATCTACAACTTGAGACTTGTTATTTACTTAATTAAAAAAACAAAAAATGGATAACATGCCATCGACACTTTAGGAAAAAAAACACAGGCACGCATGGGCTTCTTAATTTAATCTAGGCCCACACGCTTAAAAAAAATACCATTCAATTTTTACTTTATTTTCAAATAAGAATATATCAATCTTTTTATAATAATACCAAAAAAAATTTATAGCTCATTATTATTAAAAAAATCTTTATCCAGTTGTTTTTATAGTAGCGTATATTTTTATATTGTTATCTAACTAGATAACAAGGTTTATATTTATTTTATAGGAGTAAAATTAGTCAAACAAACTTTTTATACAAACATACATGCCAGATATTGTTTTAATAAAGAGTAAATCACTTAAAATACATTGGATCCATATTTTACCATTTAAAGTAAATGAGTAATGCATCAATGTATAAAAAAATTAGTAAAAAACTATTTATTTATATAAATCACTTTTGAAGAAATATTAAAAATTATTTATTTATTCATTAAAAAAGAATGACACCATTTCTTTTTTTTCTCGGTCCTTTAACAAAAAAATCAGATGTTGGATTAAAAAAATGATACGTAGAAAACAAACAAATAAGCCGAAACCAAAAACTATCGTTAGAAGTATGGGTGAGCAAAAACAACTAAAAAACTGATTAAACTGAGAAAACTAAAAAAACCAAACCATGAAAAAAAACCTAATTAAACCGAATAGAATATTTAGAAAAACTTTCAGTTCAGTTCGGTTTTGATTTTGTAATGTTGAAACTTATAAACTTCAACCAAATCGAATTGGTTCAGATTAAAAGAAAAGATATTATAAATAAAAAAATACTTAATATTCTAATAACCCTAGCAGCCACCCCTCCCTATAGAGTCTCTAACCCTAGGCTTATTCTTTTACGTTCAATAGCAAGTAAAAAAAAGCCCCCTGCTCTGACCCCCCCTGCCCAGCCTCTTTGGTACAATTGTATTCTTCCCAACACTTTTCTCTATGTGAAATAGTTGGAATGCACCTCCAACCCCATTTCTTTTCACTTCTGTCATCATTGCCTTTCTTGGAAAATCCTGCAAGAATCAAACATACAAACCCTTTTTTTTTTTTTCTTATCATTCTCCAAACTCAAAAGGGTGGTGGATAGGTGGTCATTATATAACCTGTTTTTTATGTGGATCTGGGGATTGATTCCACAACTGGACATATCTAAGCCAATTAGATTTCTTCTTATGATCGTTGTTGTTGATGTTGTTGATACTCTTGTTTCTCTTATTATTGTTCTATTATTGTTCTTCATGGTGATTATTATCATTTTCTTCTTGGATATGAAACTCTGATTGTTGTTGTTCAGCAAAAGTGGATTGGAGGCGCTCGTTTTACTTGAATTTGACTGCATATTCATCATACATAATAATCATGTATAGGTTTTTTTTTTGATATAAAGAACCGAACCGAACTAAAACCAGTCGGTTGTAATCGGTTTCAGTTTATTTATCTATTTTATACAAAATTTTATTTAGGTGTTTTTATAGATAAAAACTAAATCGAACTGAAAAGGATAACCCATGTTCACAAGCTAACGTTAGTAATAACTTGTGTTAATTAAAATGAGATTTATAACAAATTAGTAATATGAGTCTCTCACTTCAAGAGAAAGTAAACAATCTACAAATCCCTGCTTTCAAAGAAACATTTGAAGAGTAGCCCAGATGAAATGACGTCATACTTCTAGAGATAATATTTTCTCGTCGCGGGGACACAACAACTACATGATATGTCCTGCAGCACTAGAATGGTACTTACAGCTAAGGTTTGGCTCGTACTAGTTAGAGTAAAGTGGCTGAAGAGACGCCAAAGGGTCGAGAGCTACATACTCGATGCTTAGTAGCTTCTGGTATATCTCATTTAGGGGTAATGATTGTCATAATCCAATTTCTTATTTTTTTAAAAAATATATATTAATAAAAAAGGGTAAATTAAAAATAATTTTGAGAATTGGGTCAAGACAACACAAATTTAAAGTTTGAGGACTAATAAAGAGGAAATTATAAAATTAGAAGTCAATTTGGCTAAAACTTGAAAGAATTGATGAGTTTAAGGACTTAATTAAACTTTGAAATTAGTTTAATTAATGAAATAAGGGGCTTAATTAAAGAAATATCAAAGTTTAGGGTCAATTTGGGTCAAAATTGCAAGAAATTAAATTCCAAGGACCAAAGTGAATAGGCGTTGATATTATATGGGGGTTAATTGATTTTCCACGGGTCAAACTTTTGAAATAATTAAAAGTTCTCAATTAAGGTCTGAATTGATTAAACTAGAAACTAAGGACTATTTTGTAAATAGCGCTAAAATCCAGGGGTAAAATTTAAAAAAAAGAAGAAGATTTCCATGAATAAAAGCCCAATTGCAAAATTTCAGAACTTTATGGGGCAAATTGAGTCAAGAGAACGATGTTGTTTTGGAATCAATTGTTCATCCTCTTCCTTCTTGGAACAGAGGAACCCGCCTGCAAAAAAAAAAAAAACAAGACCAATAGTCTCTGCTAGACCCCATCATCTCACCAAATGCAAGCCAGAATGCAGACCAAATGGTCCACTATAAATCCCTAATTGGCTTAACTCATTGTGCCCCCATAATGCGCCTCTGGTGTCAAGAAAACCTATCACCAACAGGCCAACTATAAATCCCGGTAAAAATTAAAAAAAAATAAATATATATATGAAAAAAAAGTCTTAAGAATTGAGTAAATTAATTGATATGACTTGTGCAAGTATGAAATATAAAAATCTGAATTTTGACGAAAAATTACATACCGGCTAATTTTACGTTATAACACATAACTTTCAATCTGGTCATCAGATTAAGTTGAAATTTTGCATGAAGTCTTATAAAATATTATTTTAACCTAGGTTAAAATTTCAGAATTTTTGGAGTATGATAAGAATTTTTTTCAGATAAAAGAACAAATAGCACAAATGATTGTCTTGAAATTCCTTAGGGACCAAAGTGAGACTTTGCCCAAAACAATCCTCTTTACAAGCTGCCAACAATTAAAAAAAAGAAAAGGAAAGAGGGATTGTGCAGCTGGCCAAGGGAAGAAAAATGAGAAAAAGAGGGTTTGTGTTATTTTTCATGGAAATTACTTGAAAAATCAAAAACAAAGTGTAAGATAGAAAGAGTGTTAAGTAATTAAAGAGAGGGTCGATACATTAAGGAGACTTCAAGGAGTTTGAATATTTAAGAGTGCTTTTAGAGAAAGAAAAAAAAATTGAGCTTAGACGGAAGTGTGAAGGAAAAGAACTTGATTCAACTTGTTTTAGCTTTTGATTCTTCATTCCTTAAGGGTAAGAAAACTTTCCATGATGGTCCATTTTATTGTTTTTCATGTTTGTTATTGGATTGAGTAGAATTGGTATTATGTGAAGGTGGGTTCTTGATGTTATGATGGTTTGAATGCATGGATTTATGTTAATTACATGTTTATTAAAGGAATAAATGGTTGGGCTTGTCATTAATTAGGTTAATTTGGGGAAAAAAAAGAAGAAGGTATTTCTTCCTCTTAGTATTGGGAATTTTGGCCAAGGGTGTTTTTTTGGGGTGATTAGGTTGTTGAATTAATAACAAATAAATTATATTTAGTTATGATAATTGAGTATTTGATGATTGAAGAATGAATAAAAAAAAATGGTTTCCACCTTGGGTTAGCTAGTGATTCCTTGTTATGTTATAAGTAAATATGATCTTATTGTGTTGATTAGTGAAATTTCATACATGGATGCTTAGTTGTTGTTATGTGTGATTATGGAACTCTTAGAAAGGTGAATTTGGCCATGGAAAATATAAGAAATAAAATTTCAAGCTTGAAAAGATTAATGAATTGTATTTAAATAGTGGAAGAAAAATAAAATGAAATGATGTGTTGAATTAGGTGTAAATGAATTAAATTTCCTTTGATTGTTAGGAAAAGTTTTATAGTGATATAAGATTTCCTTATAATTGTGGTGAATTAAAAGTTTAGGTGGATGTAGCATTGTTTGAATTATTTGTGGAATTATTAAAAAACATGAAACTATGTTAGAATAACCACAATAGTTTTGGATGTTAAAATTATATTGATCGAAAATCTTATTATGTGATGAAGTTTTAAGAAAATTATTGAGTGATAAAATATTGAAATCATAAGATCTTTCAAATGGAACAGGAGAGGTTGGAGGCTCCAGACAGCAGCAGGGAGTTACTAGTCAAGCATTACCAACAGGTAGGTATCCAACATCTTGAATTTTTATAGAAAGATTAATTGAAAAACCAATGTTAATTTTAATTAAAAATTCTGTAATTTATGTTTGATGTTAACGAGTGAATTAATGCCCGGTAATTGGGCGGATAAATTAGTACTGGTAATTGGGTGGATGAATTAATGCCCAGTAATTGAGAGTGAAATAAATGCCCGGTAATTGGACGGATACATTAGTACCGGTAATTGGGCGGATGAATTAATGCCCGGTAATTGGGCGGATAAATTAGTACCGGTAATTGGGCGCATGAATTAATGCCTAGTAATTGGGCAGATAATTTAGTACCGGTAATTGGACGGATGAATTAATGCCCGGTAATTGAGAGTGAATTAGTACCGATAATTAGGCGGATGAATTAATGCCCGGTAATTGAGAATGAATTAGTACGGGTAATTTAGCGGATGAATTAGTATCGGTAATTGAACGGATCAATTAGTACCGGTACTTAAGTGAATAAATTAGTGTCCCTAATGAGGGAGCAATACCCCGTGAAACGACTAAGATTGGAATTTAATGGAATGAATATGGAGGTGTAAGATATTAATGTTTCATAATAAAGTGTGTGTGTGTGTGTGTGTGTGTTATATTCATAATCTAAGTTTTTACTATTTTCTTTATATAATTATTATTAATTGCATCTTGATTATTGGACAATACCTGTTTTTTTTTTTTGTGATGCATTGTTTGGGAAAGAGGTCCAAGATGATTGGACCATGATTATGATATGAGTTGTGACAGGAATGAAGATGTCGATAACTTGGTATAGTCCTGTTACAAGGGAAACTCTGCCAAATTTTACACCGCATAAAATTTTACACTTTTAAATAATTATGTATTTTTTGGGGATGTGACACCAACAATGGCAAGACTGTTGGTGTCCCAATCCCATCAAACTCGGGGTCAATTTTTATCTTCATGTAAGATCACAATCCCAAGAAGATAAGGATTGAGTTTCTCTTAAGGTGGCCTCTAAAAGCAGAGGACGTAGAGAGACTGGAGGATAAAAAAAAAGATAGAAGAAAAAACACAAGAAAAGAAAATAGAGAAGCTAAAGAGACCCTTAACCTTCCCTTATAGCAGATTGTTGACCCAACCACAGTAAAAAAAAAAAAACAAAGGAACAGATCTAGAGAGCAGAAGCAAACCCATAACCAGAGAGAATGATGATTAGAGAGAAACAGACAAAACAAAAACGGAGGAAGGAGCATTGCCCAATCCAACACCACCTCGAGTCTTCGTCTTCAAACAACGTTTGAAAGAGATAAGTAATTATTTAAAGCTGAAAAGAACATCTGATCTTCAGGTAATCTTTATAAAAATCCTAAACAACTTTATATCTGTCTAACAGGATCCTTGAGACTTTAAAAAAAAATATTTAAATTTACAGTTTTCATTGCGTGTATGTGTTTCGAGAAATTCAACAATATATACATTAACAATCCCTTCATTGAAAATCTTTTAATTTAGACATTTGAGCATTGAGTGTGTTTGTTCTGTTAAATCATATTTGTTCTCAACATTATAGTAATTGAATATTTGAATGAGATTTGAAACACCTTTTCAATTTTTATTCCAACTTGCACAAATATCTCATAATCAATACTATTTAAGAACGTGTAAGATATTTTTTTCTAAATCACTTAGGGTAATAAATTCTTTATTGATTACTCAAATATCTTTATATAGTTCATATTATACATAATATTTGTTCATTTGTTATCCTTGATTAAGACAACGTGTAATTAAGATAAAAAAAAATAGCATTTTTTATATAAGATAACTTAATGATCTCAAGTCTAAAGATCATTTACACAACTATTACATGAGATTTTCATAGACACGAGTGATCTTTTCATATAGAATCTTCATCCATATTAGTTCAATGTACTTATTACTTACAAGAACTTACATTTTAGTTCTACATATCCTTCGTACCTCAGCTAAAGAAAAAAATTGTTTCCTTTTATTAAAAAAATACATATTATGTACCAATTTCAATTGCTTTAATTAATTTTCAATCTTAATAGAGTATCGAATAAGAATATTTAGAAATAATGTTTTGATACAATAGGAACCCTCATAATTATAAACATTTTATGATTTTCTTTGCAAATTATTTTTGTTTCAAAAATTTTATTTTTACTCTAGACTTATGAATCAAACATAAATTAATATTAAAGATAAAGAATGCCTTTATAAAAAAAAAATGTGTGTTTTTATATAAATAAATTTCATATCAAATATAATCAACTAATTGAATATAGAGCTTATTCACTAAAATATCAATCATGTAATTTTTCCAATCATGAAAATGAATTTCAATGAAAAGAAAAACACAGAAAATGCCCACTTCCATATTTTATCTGATAAAGGTCAAGAGTTGGTCCTAGAAAGGGCAGAGCCAGAGTAAGTTGCTTGCTTCCTCGAATTTGATTAGGCCGTTTTGGGTTTCTCTCCTTTTGTTCTCAAATATGGAATCGTGGATAACGGCACCGTCTCACAGTTTTTCAATGGTCAAAGACCAAGTGAAAATGGTTAAAGAATCTGACAACCATGCAAGCATCCGCATTGTCCAATTTCATACAAAACCTCAGCCTAATCCCAAACTCCAGCCACAAAGCTAACCATACCATATTATCGAAACGAACAATTTTCTTTGCCAATCAAAAACAAGCAAATTTCTAAAGAGAAAAGAAAGTGCAAACCATTGGCTCGAATTGGACCCTTCCACTTGAGACACAACAAGCGGCATGCATGAACCGGGCTCGTCATACATAGCCACATGGCATCTTTATGCCACGTTTCAGCTAGAAGCTCCTGACTTTTCTGGTGCATAGTTTTTGGCCGCTTCACTTTGGCATTTGCGGCTACGTTATCTTGTAATAGGCCGTTTGTTTTTTTGATCAGTGAAGGTGGTGTGGTTAATTTCATGAGCCATGAGCCAAAGCATATAGCTTACTCAGGTTAGTGATAACCCACGAATGGAAGAAATGAAAGAGCAAACCCTCTCCGGGAAGGAATTATCAACCTACAACTCCTTTACACCTTTTATTTAGGCTTCCTTTCTTTACTTCTTATAAAATCTCACACACCATGGATTCTTTCCTTTTCTTTTGATCAAGCTCTCTCTTCACAATAAAAATACCTACTACAATCTTAACCATAAGAAAGGTTAGAAGGAAAAATGTGTCACCCTGGTGTGCTTTCGGTTAGCCAAAGGAACTTGGTGGTGTATCAAAGAAGGCTCGTTTTGCAAGCAGTTGAGACAGAAACTGCACATGCACGAACAGAGGTGGCTGCTGGTGGCGGAAGTGCTATTTCTAGATCGATAAACAAGTGTTTGTGTTCACCCACAAGGCACCCGGGATCCTTCAGGTGCAGGCACCACCGTTCTGATTATGTGTGGAGTGGGAGAATAACAAGAAAGAAGCAACTCCTTGAAAAGGTATGATGTAAGCGTATAAACTGTGAAAGAGAATTTAAAGTGTTTACCTCTTGTTTCTAATGAATTTCGTTTTCATCAACCGCTCCAGTACTTTCGAACTGGGTTGCGTTGTCGTAACAGAACCAACAGAGAAACATGAAAATGGAATCCGTTGAGGGTTCCTTTTTTATAACCAGTCTCTAAATCTCTCCTGTGTTTTTCTTCGTTTGTCTCTATTTGACATTATGTAACACCAGAACTTTCTTCTTTTTTTATTCAAGAAGAAAAGTTAGGAACCTGGTAAAGGGAACTTGAAAAAGAACGGCTTTCTTGCAAAGAATAATTAATCGAATCTTGTCATCAAGTTGACGATGGCGAGCCAGATATTTTTTTAATGTGGCATCGTATAGAAGACACGATAAGTTTAATTAAGTAGGTTTACACTCTCTGCTTTGCTTTGGTAAATTCTATTCTATAATAAACCTTATCAACCAAAAATTGGGTTATCGATTCCGTTTAGTCCCTATACTACCACAACATGTTTAATTAAGTCCTCCTATCAGTTAAGAGTTAAGATATAAGAAGTGTTTGGAGGCTTAACAATTGTATTAGTCATCCTCTCTCTATATATTTATATAATTAGAGTTGTGTATAATATTAAAAGTGTAATACCCACACATGATTTGTGCTATAAGCTATACAAGGTAAACATAATTTTCTATATTTGTATCTTATAATTCAATAGAGTATTTTCTATAATATATCCCCTCTAATTGAAGATGGAGCTTCCACACAAAGCTTGGATAAAAAATGAGCAAAGATCGCAGAAGAAAGCAATTTAGTAAGAACAACAGCAAATTGATCATTTGAAGGAATGAAATGAACATGAATCTTCTGTTTGGCAACTCTATTATGAACAAAATGATTGTCTTCATCGACATGGTAGTGTGAGCATGAAAAACTGGATTGACTTATAAATTAAGTAACACCTAAGTTATCACACCATAGTCTAGTTATAGAAACACTAGGAAACTGAAGCTTTGAAAACAGAGAGCGAATCTATAAAATTTTAACAATTCCATCAGCTAAGGCCTTATATTCAACTTTAGTAAAAGAATGAGCAACAATTTGTTGTTTCCTTGATTTCCATGAGATAAGAGTAGTATTAAGAAACACAAAATACCCATATATAGATTTCCAATCACCAATATTGACAGCCCAATCAACATTAGTGAAACCATGAAGAGATAGAGATAAACTTTAAGTGATGTGTAGGATATAGGAAACCATGGCCTCTAAATAGTACAAAATATGCTTGATGACAATCTAATACGATTTAGTGGGGGCATACATAAACTAACACACTTTATTTATAACATAGCACAAATCAAGCCTTGTGAAGGTAAGACACTAAAGAGCACAAATAATTTGTTTATAACATGTAGATCCAGAGTACAAACCACTAGATAATATGGCCAACTTTGAAGAAAAAGGAGATACTAGAGTATTAATAGGCTTACAAGAAAGCATATCTGCTCTGTAAAGAATATCAAGAGCATATTTATGTTGGGTAAGCATAAGTCCCATAGATGTTGGTTTAACTTTAATGCCCAAGAAATAATGGATGGAGCTGAGGTCCCGAAGCTTGAACTTTAAGCTTAGTAACAAAATTAGTTTGGTATGTAAAGTTGAGTTACTATCTGTAAGCAAGATGTATAGGATAAATAAAGACATACACAAGCAGATAGACAATATCACCAACCATAAGTAGGATAAATAAAGATGTATCAACTTCAAAGACATAAAATCCTATGGATAACATATAGTCACTCAATTGATCATACCAAGCCCAAAGAACTTGTTTCAAATCATATAATGATTTATGCAGATGACACATATGAGATGCTAGAGTATGATGAGTAAAGCTAGGTGGTTGCTCCATATAAACCTCTTCTTGAAGGATATTATTCAAGAAGGTATATGAACATCTAGTTGATTGATCTTCCAATCTCGAGAAACAACGGTAGTAAATACTAACCAAATTGTAGTGGCTTTAACCACAAGACTGAATATTTCTGAATAATCAATTCCCTCATGCTGAGTAAAATCTTTAGCAACCGAACAAGCTTTATAACACTCAACACTACCATCAACTCACATTTTAATTTTGCATAACCAACAACTACTAACAACATTTACGGAGGGATGATGATTTTTATTACTCATTTTTGACCCCATAAAAAAAAAAAGAAGAATAGAAAAGAAAATCCAAAATATAAGAGGATACACATGAACAAAGCCCAAAAGATTGTCTAAGATGGTGGTGAAGGACCAAAATAGCAAATGGAAAAGTTGGAGAGCTAGAATGTACAAAATTGACAAAATTAGTGATCCAATTTTGTTCGACAAAAGACCTATTCGGTGAAAATATTGTATTTTGGGTAAAGAAATACAAACTTGAATGAGAATGAAATTAATGAGAATTTTGAAAGGTTTAATTAATTTTATCAGGAATTGATTGCAAGGAAAATCAGTTTTTTAAAGCCAATTCGAGTGTTAATTGGAAGATTTTAAAGTTTAGGGATTGAAATTGAACTTTGAAAAGTTTAATTTGTTAAATCAACAACTTAATTGTGAAAAAATTAAAGTTTGATAGCTAATTAAGGGTTTGATTGAAGAAATTCAAAACCAAAGACCAAATCGTGAAAGGTACGGGATTATAAAGGATGAAATTGACCAAATCAAGGGCCAAATTGAAAAAAATAAAAGTTTAATGGTCAATTAAGGGTCCAAATGCATAAATCAAAAGCCAAGAATGAATATGAAAATTGAGCTAAAATTTAGGGTTGATGATTGAGTTGGACAATGATGAAATTGCATGAAATTAAGAGTTTGGAAGGCAAATGCAATTAAAAGCATTTGGAAAAACATGGATTAAAATGAAATCTATCAGATCCCAAATTAAAAACCCTAATTTCTAGGGATTTAACTTAGACGAAGCGTCGTTCACCCACTATTCATCTTTTTCATTGACAGTTTTAGATGATCGAGTTGACACCTTCCAAGAGCTCGTTATGGAGTTCTAAACCTCCAAATAGCACAAGGTCTTTTTGTAAATGGAAGAAGAATATCCTCTCTATAACCTCATTTCCATGAAATTAGACGTTTACATCACAATTCTTCCATAGAAGTCTCTAACATCTTGTCCTTGATCAACAATCACTACAATTTTAGATTTTGGGCTGATCAAGTTGGCATCTTTAGATAAATGAATTTAAAGCTACATATCTTCAAATTATGTAAGATTGGATCCAAACAAAATATATACACATCCTTTACGAATTTCAGGTGGTTTTCGATGACGTTTATACTAAAGTTGCTCCAGTAAAGTCTCAAAAGTAGTCAACCAAGTCATCCTAGACTGATACTCATTTCTCAAAAACCACCCAGTTTTTCATGTGTTCACTCTGAAAGCTTCTTAAATAGTTCTTATCAACAACTTTAAAACCCTCCTCTTAAGATCAAGGGCCAGAAATAGCTATTTGCCCTTCAAGTTTAGCAAAACCACAAAGTACCCAAAAAACAAAATCACCATTGCAAAACCAGCTTAGTACAAGAGTTTTCAGCTGTTAGCTTTTGTTTAGAACTCTCTCATTTTGATCAAAAGGTTGATCTTTAATCAATATTTGAGGAAATCCATTAAAAAACCTAGAAAAAAAACCCTTTAAATATTCTTAAAAATCAAAGGAGAGGGTAAAAAAACAAAAAGAAAAAACATGAGTAAATACCCTCTGGAAAGACCTTACTATAAAGGTTCAAAAGCTTGACACAAAAGGTCAAACAAGCTTTGAAAAGAATATAAAGGCAAAGGAAAAGAAAGAAGGAAAAGAAAATGGAAGTAGTAGCCTATAGCCATAAAACTTAGAAAAAGGTATAACCCTGTGGAAAGTCTATGTGGCTTGCTCATTCATGCTTTTTCAATGTTTAATGACATTGTTTTTTAATTTTTTTAGCATTATTTTGTGTTTTAGCATTTATGTGAATTGATGAATGAAAATGTTGTTTTCTTTACTTAATGTTGTTTTAAGTTAGTTGTTAATGTTTGTTGAATGTATAAAATGGTGATTGAATATTGTCCTTGTTGAAATTAATATTTTTTGGAATCTACCAAATATGATTGTAGGTATTTGATGCATTTTTTAGGTTGTTAGGTCATGTATTGGGTTCCTACACTTGGTTTTTGTTCTAAAGAGTCAATTTTGGATTGAAGTTTGATGTTTTGTTGGCTGTCAATAGGGCTGCAGTTTTGAAAGTTTAAATTTTAAGCATGTTTTTAATGATTTGATATTCCTAATGTTTTTATAATTCAAACATGTTTGTTATTAACAATGTGATTTATATAAACCAAAAAATAGAAGTTTAGAGATTTAAAGGGTCAATTTCTAGGTTTGGCAGCAATCCATGTTTTCTAGGTAGCCTCGATTCATGTTTTTCATATTCATCTAAAAATCATTATATTAAGTACTAACTTTAGGTTTCCTTTTAAGTTTGCTTTGGTTTTTGCATGTTCGTACATCATCATTAATCAATAATCTAAGTTGTTTTTGCATCAATACATTTTTAAGTGTTTTAATCTTAGGGTTTGGTTTCGGATTGAAACCCATTTTCGATAAAATCGTGTTCATTTAATGATAATCAAAGCAAATAAACCCTTAATTCTTTATCTATGCTTGATTGCGAACAAAACCTTCTTCTTTTTTTTCTTGAAATCTTCTATGGTTTGATGTTTATATTGTTAGATTTAAATTTAAACATTCTTCATTGTTCTTCGTTTTTCTTAGTGTTTGATATGTTTTCATAAGAAATTTTTATAATTTTTATGATTTGTTTAGTTTTGATTTTATTTTGGTTGAAATCTCTTGTTTGGTTTAGCTTTGGTTGAACCTTGGAATGGTTGAATCAATGTTTTTGGGTCGACCTTGTCGGATTAAAATCAAGTCACTTGGTAAAGGCCTGTTTGGTTTGCTAATATTTTTGTGAAAGAGTTTTTGGTCTAAATGGTTATTTGGCAAACACACCCTTAGACTTATTTTTTCCACTTTGTTTTTTTAATAAAAATAGATTTTGTCAGATAAACCCCAAAAAAATCCAAAAAAAATTCCAAAACATTTAAAAACAAATCTAAAATTATTTGTGGGCCGCTCACATTTTTTTTCAATAATTTTATTTAATATTAGGATTCTATACTTACATTGTAAAGTACGGGCCTACTATTAAAATACCAGTTTTTCACTGAAATTTCATAAAACAATACAAAAAATCCTCTCATTTCAAATATATATATATATATATATATATATATATATATATAATATGTTTTATTTGGTGTGCATACAACCAAGTCTCTAAAAAAAATCATATTTTGAAAAAAATAAAAATATATAGTGAGTTTTGGTATTTTTTTATATATACAAAAATATTTTTACATGTATTTTTTGATTTAATAACTAGATTATTAAATCTATGAGAACTTGGCTAATGTTTCAAGAATCCCCCTTAAAAATTTTAACTCATAAGAATTAATGGTCAGCATTTTGTTATAAATATTGGACCTACAAGTAGGCTGATATTTAAATACCAGAAGTTAGTCAAAAAATTCTCATAATTATTTTAAATATTCACTAATTCTAATTAAGAGTTTATTTCATAATAATACATGAGTTGTGAAAAATATTTTTGCCTTCCATGATAGTTGAACCTTGTAAGGGCACCTACATGGACCTTTCTCATAAGAATTTATCTAGGCGTACAAGCCCATAATAAATTCAAAATGTCAGATTCATTCATAAGAGTAAGAAAAAAAATTTAAGTCATAGAAAAAAATTTAAGTCATAGATTGACCATCAATTAAGAACCCATCAAAACCTTTAAACCACATGAAGATCACACAATGCAGCTAATTTCAGGTAAGGTGTGCTAGGGGTGATAATACATTTTCTAGCCACAACTAATCCCTTACCATAGCTAATTTCTGATAAAATCAATATACTCGAGTCTCCTAATGACCCTAAACTAAACAACTAGATAACAATTTATTGACTCTCACATCGTGAGCCCACGTGCAATAAAAAAAACTACAAATTACGTATCATTGGAATGAAGAGCATAAATCTCATATTGCATGGCGTGACGCCAAACAACATATATATTGGCTTCCTAAAAGTGAGGGGCTAATGATCAAGGAGAGAAGACAATTGTGAAAGAGAAGAGACAGTAAGATGTGTTGTCTTATGCTGTCTCAGGCAAGGAACTCAGTGGTGCTACCGTGATATTTGAGCATGAGAAGGATAATTAGACACAAAAAGTGATGGAAGAGAAAACTTGGAAAGGTCAACCACTAAGTTTAGTCTAGGTAGTGACACAACAACATGGGACTAAAGTGAGCGGTCTGAAACTAGAACAAACTGTAGTAGGCTTCAGTGAGTGGTTCGAAGCTGAAACAAATCGTAGGGTGCCCAAAACAATAGGAGAAGCATGTTCACTAGAGGAAACCAAAGCAATACTTGGAAAGTTGTCAACAAAAGAAGTGACATATAGATATAAATCATTATGATTATAGCATACCGAATGTGGTGTAAGAGAGTTAAAGAATAGTGGTGATGGTGTATGAGAGCGGAAGAATATTGAAAATTAGAAAGTTTGGTGATGTCACAGGTTGCAAAAATATGTTGGTTGATGATAAAGCTTGGGGTTGTATATGTTTAAAAGTCTATAAAGAAAAAGTATTTTCATGAAATTTAACATGTCAAGCAATGTAAACTCATTTTGATGACAGATCAAGACACTGATAATCTAAATGAGAAGACTTATAACCAAGAAATACATGAGAAATAGACAAAAAGCTACAAGCATTGTAAGGTTGAAAGAAGGGAAAACACAAACACCCAAATTTATAAAGGAAATTATAATCTGGAACATATTGGAAAAGGCATTCAAAAGGTGATTTCTTATTCAGTATAGGAGCAAGCATGTGATTAATTAAATAGACAGATGTTTCAAACGCATAGCCTTAGAATTTTAATGGTGTTTTACACTAACCAAGGAAAGTGGGACCAATTTTAACAATATGCTTATATTAACACTCAGTTATGCCATTATCTTCATGAGTATAAGGACAAATTAATTGATAGTGAATGTCAATGTTTTTAAAATAAGTATTTAACTTTCTATACTCGCCTCCCAAATCAGTTTGGTCAGATTTAATTTGTGGAAAACTAACATTTAACTTGAGTTTGAAATTTTTTGACAACCAAAGAAAAAAACCAAATGTATTTAATATGAGCATCCAAAAAAAATAACAAAGTAACAAAAACCATTAGAAGAAAACATATGGGAAGATCCTCAAATATCATTAAATATTAATTCAAACAGAGTAGAAGTTTTATGACTTGTAAGTTCTAATGACAAACAAGATTTTCTCAAATGACATACTTGACAATTAAAATGGACAAATTTCGAGGTGCAAGACACCTTTTTATTTGACACTACTACACTCAAAATTTATGGTCTCTGATGCTCAAGTTGACGATGTCAAACATCAGCAAAGGTAGACATACTTGTAGATAATAAAGCTTGAGGTAAAGACATTGCAGAAGACTTAGAGATAGCATAAAGATCATCCCTACTCCAACTGGAAAGAAGTACTTCCTTGGTTAGTCGATCCTTAACATAAAACACAAATGAGTGGAATTAAAAAAAAAATATTATTTTCAAGATAATTTCTAAACATATAATAAAGGCTTTTTAATATAGGGAACGTATAAGACATTCAATAAGGTAAAAGTATGTTTAGGTGTGTGGATTGTAGAGTAGGTATTATTTGACATAGTAAGTTCCTTATTATCTCCAATATATAGTTGATCAGTGCCTAGATACAGTTATGAATTAATCATATTCAAAAGATTAGGTGCCACATGTTGATTAGCACCCGTATCATGAAAGCAAGTGGTTGGATTAGGACTATAAGGATTATTAAATGCTAAGTTAGCACTCACTTGCATTGTGTGATGTTGCATTTATGGATATTATGGAGCAGAATGGCCCAAACCATAACATAACTGATATTTTATGGGTCATTTATTGGACCACTAATTTGAGAAGGAAAATTGACTACCATGCTCAACCCATTCTGACTTGACTAAAATTATTATTGCCACATAAAATATCATCATCGTCACGGGAATGATTGTTGTAGATGTGTTTCCTCCATCCATCATGAAATTTGCTCCTAGAACCACGGTTAGAATTATTGTCATAAGATCCTACAAACTGACCATGAGATTGGGGTGGCTAACGTTGAACAAAAAAGGTCGAAGAAGTGCTAGAAGGTGTAGGCAGCAATGATGTTATTGTGTGGGAACCAACAATAGGCGAAAGAGAACTCTTATGAAGGTATTCATGAGTGAGCAAATGACCGTGCAAGTCAGTGTAAGTAAATGGTTCGGCTTTGGTTGAAAAGTTGGTGACCAAGTCTTTAAATTCTCCTCGCAAACCCCCTGAACACATAAAGATCGAAGTTCTCTAACATAATTGGTATGCCAGCGACATCAAGGTCATCATATAAGGACTTGGCTTTCTATAAGTAGGCACTAACTGTATCATCTCCTTGTTTTAGTTCTTGATGGATCCATGGAGATACATAATTCGTGAGTTCAATGGAGAGGTAAGAGCTTGTTTAAGAGTCTACCATATAGTATATGATGTTTGGCAATCAACAACCAGTAGTAAAACTTTAGTAGATAAAAAGGACAGAAAAGCACTCATAATCAGATGTTCTTGTTGTTTCTATGACAGAAACGTTGGATTAGTTACTGGAGCAGCCATGAATGATGATATAACATAAGAAAGAGAGCATATGAGAGAACCATCAACAAAAGAATAGACCCACTGGCCTAATAGATAAGACTTTCATCTACATTCTCCAATACAAGTAGTTCGTATAAGACAGTTTCAAAGAAATCACTTGTTGTGTGTGAGGTAAGAGAATCATGGTATTGCTGTAATAAACATTAGCATATACGGAGGCATTGAAATCAATAGTAACGGTAGAAGCTTGATCAACAGAATTGGGAAAGGAATTATAAAATGCTTGTGCAGTAGAGGTATGCAATAACGTTGTCTGCACCGAACGCAATCGATCGTTGTGCAAGCGGAGAGGAAGAAGAACCAAGCAGCAGAACAATGGAGATAACTGGCAAAACATATATGGTATACGCGACAGCAACAGAGGGGTTAAAAATAGGATTAGCAACAGAGAGATTAAAAGCATAATTGGTAGCAGCTGTTATATATTGATTAGGATCCATGTATAGAAAGATCAGGGAGAAGAAGGCTACGATACCCAGCTAAGATATAAGAAGTGTTTAGAGGCTTAACAATTGTATTAGTCATCCTTTTTATTTATATAATTAGAGTTATGTACAGTATTAACAATACTCACACAAACCTCTGACACTTTTTCACCCTCAACATTCTTCTTTGCTGAATCATCACGCCTTTTGTTCTCAATACTCACACTTCTTCACTTTCGGCACAGCGAAAATGCGGCAATAGTTCTCAATAAAATAGAGCCAACAGCATTTCCACTTAAATTTACACAAATCCCAAACCCTATCCTTTTCTAGACATAGTCATTAAACCTAATTTGAGAAGAGTCGTGAATCAAACCTAAAGCTGGAATTCTGAAAGAAGCCAGCATGTTACCAGATCTTGGCTTTGATGTAAAATAGGCCTCCTTTTGTAGTAACTCTATGATTAGTTTCTAAGAATTTATTTAGGAAAGAAAGAACTTCGATATAAGAGGATCAAAATGTAAAATAAAGAGAAATCTCAAGCTCATTATTAAATTCACCAAAAAAATACTTTTTAGTTCTATTTTTCTTTTTCTTCTTTTCCAATCCTTTGAAATTTTATTTTTGATCCACAAATTCATTATGTTTATTTTTCAAGTTCTAAATGTAAGAGAAAGTCATCCAATAACAAAAAAAAAAAAAAAAGTAATCATTGATCACAAATATTGTGATCAACAGGTTCCATTTGATAAGACAAGTTTTATTAAAATGTTTTTATACAAATACTTTACCAGAAAAAATAGATTAAGGTTGAAAGAATTTTTTTTCTAGTTTGATTTTGTATTTTATACTGATTTAAAGATGTTTTGAGCTGAAAATTTGGTTTATTAAGATGATAAGAGTATTTTTCTAGTTGTTTTCTGGTGAAAATAGGTTTAAAAAAATGGTATTTTCCACGCAAAAAACCAATTCAAATTTTTTAGTCAATGCTCCAATGGTTGGAATTTGAAAAATTAGAAATTTATTTTTTAATGAATAGATTGTTTACCCAAAACATAAATAAAAAAAAATAAAAAAAAGAAGGCTAGGCACTTGGGCGTGGCCTTGCAGACCTAGGTACACCTAGCCTTCTTTCAGAACAAAATACATAGGCTTTGTTTTTTTTGTTTTTCTAATTAAAATAAAATATATGTTTAAAATTTTTTAAACAATTTATTATATGATTAAATATAAAATTTCTAATGTATTATTCTTATAATTTTTTAATATATATGCATCATAATAATAAAACATTTTTTAAAATTTGCTTTTGAAATTCTTATCACTTGTCTTCAACAAATAAATATATGGATAAACAATT
>Ga0325410_1001841_pt1 | contig 23562 bp, 18 predicted proteins | sample PopdelMetagenome_16_FD_206182 | JGI IMG/M metagenome (GOLD analysis project Ga0325410, IMG submission 206182) | Populus deltoides microbial communities from Bellville, Georgia, United States - Xylem-PdIQD-R3 | ecosystem: Host-associated > Plants > Phyllosphere > Stem > Wood/Secondary xylem...
TTTAGTCTAAATTCATGTGTGTTGTGCGTATCTTACTTGGATTTAGAAGTCTTGGCTGGTAGCAGATTGGATTAGTTTGAATTAGATAGGAGACTTGTTTAGTGCCTAAAGTCGCCTTGTTGCTTCGAGTTGGACAGGAGAAAAAACTGAACACCAAGTTGAGGAAGTTAGCCCTAATAAAGATAACTATGGAGGCAACAATGAGATTCCAGAGGGCACTGATTTTTTTTAAATGTATTTTAAAATTCTTTACGATTTTTTTACGATTTTACGATCCGTTTTTACGATCCGAGTTTGCGTACGGCTTTCCGTGCCGTGTTAAAATCACGATTTTAACAACCTTGATATTGATTATTCTTAGCATTTCTTTGTTGTGATTATTGAACTAGTGTTATTAGCTTCCTGAGTTCTATAGAATCGAGGAAGCTAGCAAGTGAATTTGATGAGAGGTTGTATAATAGCTACCAATCTCTCATAGCCGACCGCAGTGTCAATACAAACTTATGAATTCTCGTAGCCTATTAGATATTGTTAAGTGATAAAAAAATATTTTTTTATCATGATATTTTATAAAAATATTTTTTAATTAAAAATATATTAAATAATATTTTTTTTAATTTTTTTTTAATACTAGCACAATAAAACTATAAAAAACATCAATTTAATATTATTTCAAGAGAAAAATAATTTAAAATATATTTTAAGAAGCGAGAGTTAAACAGTAAAACCAAACACATCAGAAAAAGTATGCTTGTGGATTTTATGTGACATTACTTATTAGCTTCATAATCTCCCATGATAATCAATGAGGTGTTACATTCTAAAAAAAGAGAGGAGCAATTACATTACCAGAATCACAAAAATAGATTCTTTGCACGCACCATTGTAACAATAGTGTATTGATCTCAAGAGAATAATAATAAAAAGGAAACAACTATAGAAGAAAAAAAAAAGCGTCACTTTCCAACCTGAAAACTGCTCATCAATCACAGAGAATCTCAATGCACTGAAGATCTGATAAAATCCTTTTCCATTGAGAGAAACAACATCCAATGCATAGAAGTGGTAAATTAATCATTCAATTACAATTTCCACACAAGATTATAGTCATGTCATGTTCCATTAAGAGAAATCACGTGCACTGCACAACTGCAGTAAAATCATGCACTTCTCCATGTACCATCACATATTTTGATAGCTATAGCTATGGTGTAAACAAGCAAACATTGTAACAGGAACAATACCACAAGAGGATGTCTAAAAGCAGGTAAAAAAAACTAGATGTGCAGATAGTCGGATCGGACACTTCACCAGAACCGTTCCCTACAAAATCATGTTGCTGTAGGATTAGTTGCCTCGTGCCCGTGAATCATTGTGCAAAGAGCTTGTTGTAGTAGTGTGTAGAAAGACGCACAAGATCAAATGAGGAGAAAAAGGAAAAGAAATGAAAGGGAGGACAAATTTTGGAAACATGAACCCGGGTGGTGAGACGTGGCAATATATAAGTGGGTAGGTGCAATTTGACGGGCTTTGGCTAGCGCTCTCTCTCTCTCATGCGCTGCCATGTCAGAGTGTAACCCCGTCCTATGACCCCGGCGAAACCGTATCATTCTCTCTAAAAAGATTAAAAACCTCTCTCTCTAAATGTATTGATTGTGTGTGTGTGTGTGTGTGTTTATATATAAGAGGTGGTGGGGGCTTTTTATTATTTTAGTGTTGATGTTATTGTTGTTGTGGTCTCGTGTCTTTGTGTGTTGTGTCCTTGCCTTCCCCCACCCCCCCCGTCTTTGTCTCTCTCTTTCTCGTATCTCTTATATCTTTCTCCCCTTAACTTCCAAGCCCTAATCCCTCTCTATTTCTATAGTATGTATCTTGCTTAACCTGTCAATTTCTGAGGATTCTAGACAGTGAAGATTGGTTTTTGATCCACAAGAAAGATTGGTGAGCTTGTTTTCCTGTCTGGGTTCTACTTATTTCTTTGATTGAAGTTGGTTTTTGGGTTAATTCTATGTGTTGTTTTGTTATTATGTAGCTTGAGCTAATTTCCTAGCAGTTTTGATGCGTATATTGCTTGATTTTGGAGTTCTTGTGCTTGTTATATTGATTGGTGCTGAATTGTTTGGTGATATGGAGTTATTTGGTACGTAGGTGTTGAAAAGAATGTGGTTTCATCAAATAGTTAATGAAATGGGGTTCTGGGTTTTGAGCGAGTGAATGCATGTGCTTGGTTGACTTCATTATGCTTGGACTCTTCAATTTTGGCACTCCTTTTGGTCTTTTGTTTGACATTTCATGTTTTGATTGTTGAAGTTCAAATAATTAGTTGGTTTCATTACGGAGCTTGTGGTGGCTTGATTCGTCTGTGTTCTTCTAGTGCAGAGGAGAGGTTGGCTTTTGGTTTCTGTATTGCTTGCAGGTGTTTGTTGATGTCGATTCCATTCGGGCATTAAAAAATGGAGCAAATGTCTGTCCTTTTTCTTCTATTAGGTGAACTTATAGTTGGTTGGTGATTAGTCAAGTCATTGGTTTTGGTTGGTTGCGCTTTGATTCTGGTGGTGGGTTGATGTTGCAACACTTACCTTTGGATCATTTCGGCAATTTGAGCCTTGTACTTTACTGAAAGTAAAGTACATGGTTACACTTTAGTGTGAAATGCTGATTTTCAATTTTCAATTGCGTGACTTGATTCTGCTAGTTTAGTGAGAAGATGCAACCCTTGCTATTGTTACCTTGTTTAGGGCTTAAATTTTTGATGGTCTGGTATTATATCCTGTCCTATTTGTGCAGAGTTTTAGCTTTCTCAGAGAGAAATTAATAACCTAAGCTCTTTGATGTAGCTGACATGGATAAATACAGTGATTGGCCAATTTGAATTCAAAACCTTCCATAGTGCTTATTGCTTGTGCTTCTTTCATTGGAGATATCATGTAATTTTAACTTTTTTTTTTCTTCTGTGAGGATTTGACAAGATCTGATTAATTGTATTGAGCACTGATCATGCCTCACACTTTTCTCTGTAGATTGCTGTCATAGCCTGTAGGCAATATGAAAGTTAGTCACCACTGTGGTTCATTCTAATTTGTTATTCAATGTTGCTATTTTCTTATTGGAGCTCCTTTAAAATGTTTAACAGGATGCTGAGGGTTTGTAGTGGCTTAGATTTCTCTTTTGGAGCTTTGATGCAACTTCCTCACTGATGCATGGCATGCTTTGTGGGCACGCTTGTGGTAAATTTAAAATACAAGATTGAAAGATGAAGGATAACAGTTCAACAAGTAGTAAAATGATTAGCAGAAACTGGGTCTTGAAGCGAAAACGAAAAAAGATTCTGTATGGACGAGTTGTTTCTACTGGTAAAGAAGATAACTTGGAATCTCCAAGGAATACATCTGCTGCTAAACGCCGGCCAAAGAGTGAACAAAGTTCTGATCTATCTTCATCCAAGAAGAAAGGAAATGATGGGGTGAGTTATCCTTTTGTTCTGTTTAGCTTTCTGTTAGATAGATGTTTCTTCAGCTCAGAAGTATATTATAAATTCTTGATAGAGATAGTTTGTGAACACATTTTGCTCTGATTTTTAATTGAACAGGCAGTTTACGTCTCATCTTTTTGAACTATAAAACCTTTTATGTGAGCAATAAATTATGGAGCACATTTTAATTGTATTATTTTTGTCACATGTTTTGGGTTTCTTCTTCTATGCCCAGTTGCATGGCTGTTTATGTTCAACATATGGATCCAATTTGTCTTACAAAATCATTCATGTGGGTTTGAAGTCCTATATGTTTGGAACCAAATTCCCTTTATGAAACAGGCTTTCTTCCATTCAAATTTTGATTCAACTCCGGGCATTTTTTTCGAGTTAGTTCTTTCTTTTCTTTGAGAAATTGCAAATACTATTTCATCACGGGTTGAAATTACATATATATTACTGATATGGGATTTTGAAAAAGAAAACAACACTTAAACATATATCTAAACTGAAAAAAAGACATCTTGGATGTCTCTATCAGGGTCAAATTTGGTTGTAGAGTATGTGCGGTGAAAAACAAAGATCCTCTCAAAATGCTCTTTTCAAATCATGACAGGAAGACCCCCTTGGTGTGAAAAATATTTACATGACACATCACGAATTCTTTCCATTAAAATTTAATTTTAAGTTTCTAAATGAACAGGTTCACCCACCCCCCCCCCCCCCCCCCCCCAAATCAATTCCAATAAAATTAAGAAAACTGGTAGTAAGTAATTAGAAAAAGCAACCTTTCCTAGCATAGTCTTTTCTCCAATTGAACATAGTTGCTGTCTTTGAGCAAAATAACGACCCAAGGATCCTCTTTTCAGTTGCCTCTAGCCTTTCTTGGAATTATAAATTTTACCAACTTGGGGGCCTTTCAAACTTGAATATGATGCAAGGTTCCCATCTGGTTGTTTTAGTGAGTAACTTTGACCATGGATAATAAGCGAGAACAATATGGGAAGTTTTTTTGATCTCTTTATATGGAAGAGGCGTGTAGCTGGTGTTCACAATCTCTCTCTTTTTTGTTATATTTTCAATAATACCAATAGGATTCAAAATCTGAAGTTGAAATCACATGCCAAGAAAGTTCATTTATGTTGTTCCTAATGTTAACACCTTATTTCAGTGGTTAATCCTTGTAGTTTCAGCAAGCTACTTATCTTTATTGCTATTTGGAGTCGAGTGTCTTGGCTATGTGTTAGCATTCACTAACACCTTGTTGCCTTTTATTCAACTTTGCCGTTCAGTATTACTATGAATGTGTAATCTGTGATCTTGGTGGCAACTTGTTGTGCTGTGATAGCTGTCCCCGGGTGTACCATCTACAGTGCCTTGATCCACCTCTTAAGGTATTTTCAATTGTATTGAAGCTGCATGCTGATATTTTCTTTTTGTTCTTTTTTCTTTCTGCCTTATTTGTTGATATCAATGATTCCCTCTTATTTTTTTAATTTTTTGTTATTTGTGTTCTGAAGCGCATTCCAATGGGGAAATGGCAATGCCCAAAGTGCTCTCAAAAAAGTGACCCACTGAAGTCCATTAGCCCACTGGGTTCCATTTCAAAACGTGCAAGAACAAAAATAATCACTACAAATTCTAGAACTGGATTTAAGTCATCTGGCACTGACAAAGTATCTGCGCTTTTCGGAAGCTCCATTGTCTCCAAGCGAAGGTCTTCCAGCAAAGGGAAATCGATTCTAACAGTTGGATCCAAATCCATTGAAAAGGAACCAGATTTGTCCTCAGATGTATTGTGTAGCACTAAGTCATGTGATCCATCTGCTGTTAGTTCTGTAGATGGTACTTCATTGCATGTGAACATTGATGATGAAAAGAAACGTGATGCATCTCCAAAAGAGTCAACTGCAGGGAAGAAAACAATTTCCCTTGCTGATGAACTCTTGTCTCATTCTAAACTTACTGAATCCCAGCCAAATAATGAAGGTTCTGGTGAGAAGCATGTCTTGGCTTGTGATAATGGATCTCCAAGAAAGAAAATTGTTCTTGCAATTGGTGCAGCCTCTGAGAACAGGAAAAGAAAGCTTGAAGGCAATAGTGTGGACAGTGTTAAGAAGCCCAGGACCAACAAGGGAAAGCGCACCTCCATAAAATATAGACCCAAAGCCAATAATGCAAGTTCTGGAACTAGTAAATTGAACCAGAAACGGAAAACCATTAATCATGAAGTTTCATTACTTTTGCCAACAGAAGATGTTGAAGTCAAGAACATAGAATTGCAGAAAAAGGACGAGGTATCTTTATTCTATTATGATTTTTCATTTTCCCGTAATAGATTATGTGGATATTTCATCGTCCAAGGAGATACTCTCGATATTTCTCCTCAAGCATACAATACTATGGTAGATAGTACCAATAATGATTGGTAACTATGACTATGCTCCAGTACCTTAAGCCATTTTGTGCTTGCCCCATGTTATTGGTTCTTGCTACTCTAAATTATCACTCTTCTTTGGTTCTTAGCACTGTGACAATATACCACTTCCATCTGTCTAGCTTTGCAGTATTTTGTGCTGATGTTATGTGCAAGCTGGTGCTATAGTTTGTTGTGGTGTTCCTACTGGCACCATCTACTGTGGGCAGATTATTTCTCTCCATCATCATGTGTAAATACAACACTTACCGTCTGCCTATCTTGGATGCTTAGGCTTCACACTAGCAAAACCGATAAACCATGCAATCCGCCCAACCAGATACCCCCTACACACTCAAGTTCAATATCTTACAATCATTGCCATCTTCTTCATGTCATTACTGTTTCTCATGTCATTCTCAGTACTGTTTCTCTTGGCATTGTCACTTATTACTGTTCCTGTGCATATCTTTGGTGTTATGATTATTATGATTAAAAATATTCGTTTCATCAGAAGAATCCTGTGGAAGTTGCACAACCATTAGAAGAGTCGTATAAAGCAGAGGTTCATGTGGATGAAACCCAGGAATGTGAGGATATTGTCATGACCGAACTTCAGCAGGTGAATCAGCTATTTTCAGAAAATTTGTAGGCTTTCCTCTATTAATATCTTAGACCTAAAATGCTTTCTGCTTGTAATATTTGAATTTATACAATAGAATATATCCACATTACAGGTTGATCGGGTATTGGGGTGTCGGATTGAAGGTGAAAATGCAAGCTTGTCATGCTGTACATCTCTGATTTCAAAAAATGACCGGCCTTCTGATGAATTGCTTATATCAGAGACTGAAAATGGACACTTGGAGGAAAAAGCCGCTGGTGACACATATTCAGATCTCGGGGTTGCTGAAAATCATGTTGAGGGTCATCCTGGTGTTATTGAAAGTTCTGAGAAGGATGAAAGTGTGAAGAATGACATTAGAGTGGATACAATACGTGTATACAGAAGATCTGCTAGCAAAGACTATAAAGGAGGGAACAGCAAGGATTTACTGGGGAAAGATGTAAAAGATTCAGGTTCTGGAGGCATTAGTGGTAAGGATCAAGATGAATCTGCAGTAACAACAGAAGTAACGGTGAAAAGACATGAAAATCCGGTGATTGAAGAAACTACTGATTTTTGTTTGAAAAACTCAGATGCAGATCAAATTTCTGAAGTTTGTGAAATGCATGTCTCTCCTGAAACCAAGGACACAAAAGAAGAAGATACGAAAATCAAAACTTCTAGTAGTGAAAATAAAGTCCCGGAGCCTGCCATGGAAGAACTAGCATGTGCTAACAAAGAGACAACATCATATGAATTCCTAGTTAAGTGGGTAGGGAGGTCTCATATACATAACAGTTGGATCTCAGAATCCCAGCTGAAAGCTCTTGCAAAGAGAAAACTAGAAAATTATAAGGCTAAGTATGGAACAGCTTTGATAAATATCTGCGAGGAAAAGTGGAAGCAGCCCCAGCGAGTAATTGCTCTCCGTGCTTCTGAGGATGGCAGCCGTGAAGCTTTTGTAAAATGGACCGGTCTTCCTTATGATGAATGCACTTGGGAAAGTCTGGATGATCCTGTTCTTAAAAAATCAGTTCATCTAATCAATCAGTTCAGTCAGTTTGAGCGCCAGACATTGGAAAAAGATTCTGCGAGGGATGATCTACAAAAAGGGAGGCGTGATGGTCTGCAAAATGAAATTGCTACTCTGATGGAGCAACCGGAGGAACTAAAAGGAGGTTCCTTGTTTCCTCACCAGCTTGAGGCATTGAATTGGTTGCGTAAGTGTTGGCATAAATCCAAAAATGTAATACTTGCTGATGAGATGGGGCTGGGGAAAACAGTATCTGCTTGTGCTTTCCTTTCATCTTTGTATTTTGAGTTCAAAGCTTCTCTCCCGTGCTTGGTCTTGGTTCCACTTTCAACAATGCCTAACTGGTTCTCTGAGTTTGCACTGTGGGCTCCCAACTTAAATGTTGTGGAGTACCATGGGTGTGCAAAAGCAAGGGCCATGATTCGCCTGTATGAATGGCATGCTAGTGATCCCAATAAGATGAACAAGAAAACCACTTCCTACAAATTTAATGTTCTTTTAACCACTTACGAAATGGTTCTTGCGGATTCCACTTATTTGCGTGGAGTTCCTTGGGAAGTTCTTGTGGTTGATGAGGGCCATAGACTTAAGAATTCAGGGAGTAAGCTGTTCAGCTTGCTCAACACATTCTCTTTCCAACACCGTGTTCTTTTGACTGGTACCCCTCTTCAGAATAACATTGGCGAGATGTATAATTTGCTCAATTTCTTACAGCCAGCATCATTTCCTTCTCTAACTTCCTTTGAGGAGAAATTTAATGATCTCACAACAGCCGAAAAAGTCGAAGAATTGAAGAAACTTGTTGCACCACACATGCTTCGAAGGCTTAAAAAGGATGCTATGCAAAATATCCCCCCCAAGACAGAACGGATGGTTCCTGTTGAGTTGTCTTCTATCCAAGCTGAATATTACCGAGCAATGCTAACGAAGAATTATCAAATGTTACGGAATATTGGGAAAGGAGTTGCACAACAATCGATGCTAAACATTGTGATGCAGCTGAGAAAAATTTGCAATCATCCATATCTCATACCAGGTACCGAGCCTGATTCTGGGTCACTAGAATTTCTTCATGAAATGCGAATAAAAGCTTCGGCCAAGTTGACTTTGCTGCATTCCATGCTCAAGATCTTATACAAGGAAGGTCATAGAGTTCTGATTTTTTCACAAATGACCAAGCTTCTTGATATCCTTGAGGATTATTTGACCATAGAGTTTGGCCCTAAAACATATGAAAGGGTGGATGGTTCTGTATCAGTCTCGGATCGCCAGACAGCAATTGCACGTTTTAACCAAGACAAAAGTCGATTTGTCTTCTTGTTATCAACACGCTCTTGTGGCCTTGGAATCAATTTAGCAACCGCAGACACTGTCATTATTTATGATTCTGATTTCAACCCACATGCTGATATCCAAGCTATGAATCGAGCACATCGAATTGGGCAATCCAAAAGACTTCTGGTGTACAGGCTTGTTGTTCGTGCCAGTGTTGAAGAGCGCATCTTGCAACTTGCTAAAAAAAAACTAATGCTTGATCAGCTCTTTGTCAACAAGTCTGGGTCTCAGAAGGAAGTGGAAGATATTCTACGATGGGGAACAGAAGAGCTTTTTAGTGAATCTTCTAGCATGAATGGAAAAGATAATAGTGACAATAGTATCAACAAAGATAAAGATGACACAATAGCAGATCTGGAGCAGAAGCAGAGGAAGAGGAGTGGTGGCCTTGGGGATGTGTACCAAGATAAATGTACAGATGGTGGCAACAAGATTGTGTGGGATGACAATGCTATATCAAAGTTACTTGACCGCACAAACCTCCAGTCTGCATCAACTGATGCTGGTGAAGGAGATTTTGAGAATGAAATGCTTGGCTCTGTAAAGGTGAGTGTTGTTACTTTATTTCACTGGAATATGTGCTTCTGCTTCATCAGAATCTTTGGTAGAAATACCATTTCCTTGCGCCTTGGTGCATCTCTCTAAACTGCAGTTTATTTAAATTTGAATTTGTTGAGTTAGATGCTCTGGGCTATGTTCTAATGTTACAAATGGTTGAAAATGGTTTTTAGTTTATAGCTGGACTTCACTCACCACCACAATTGCCAGTGATCATCACTGCAATAGGATCAATGAAGTCAACCTATTTGAAATTTAACTGGCTGCCTTAATCCCTGTTGCTTGCATGTCAAACTGTATAACCACTCTTCATGACTGAATGGTGTATTTTTTCACCCAATTTTAGGATTTAATTATAGCAGGACTCTATGTATTGTTGGCATTTGATTCAGTGTAGTTTCTGTTTAATACATTTCATTTTATTGGTGGGTCTTTCACAATTACTTCGTCTAAAAGTTTGGCTGTCCTTGTAGAAACTAGCAATCTTATTTTCCAGACCTTATTTTATCTGTTGGAACTGTTTGTTGCATCTTGACTCAAATATGATGAAATGATATGACCAAGTTATGTGGGAGAGAATGGCCCGTAGGAGTCAGTATTTAGTTCTTTTCTTAGTTTTGCTTGGTTTTATTTTAACTTTCCTTGTTCCTGTTTTTTTTTTCTAGCCTCCTAAATTTTTCTTCTTTAAAATAGCTATTTGATGAGACTTTCTTTCGGTTTCAAAATGTTTCTGAATATATTCTTTGTATTGTTTTATTCTTGCCTTTTTTGGTTGCAACTTTATTTTTTTTTTCCCTTTACCAGAATGTTGCATCTGTAATGATTAATTCTACAAAGGAATACCCCAAACAAAATCATGTTTACTGTTGGTTTCAATTAAATAACGTCTCTGCATTGTTCTAAGCAGTCCTTGGAATGGAATGATGAAACAACAGAAGAGCAAGGGGGAGCTGAATCACTAGTTGTGGTTGATGATACCTGCGGACAAAATCCTGAAAGGAAAGAGGACAATGTGGTAAATGTTACTGAAGAAAATGAATGGGACAGGCTTTTGCGTTTAAGGTAAGGAAATTTACCTGTGCTCACGCTGTCTAAATTTTATTCTATAATATGTGAAAAAATGAATAGATTTGGTTGGCAACGTACTGTTTCACCAAGATTGATCTATGTACCCAGGATTTGATAAAAATGTGATAATTATAAACATGCTCATTTTATTATTATTTTATCACTCAACTGCTTATCTATCCATGCCATGCGATGAACATTTTCTGGAACCCATCAGCCTGTTTCTCAATTTTTTTGATCAAAAGACTGGTTAAAACTGTTGAATTCAGGTTCTTGATTGGGTTTATTTTAATGAAACAGTATTAAATCAATTCATTTGGTCAATTGGTAGATGGTGGAAATTCAAATGCCTTTTGTCATCCCTTGGTTAGTTCCCATATTGATCAAGGCTATGAACTGATTATTTGCTGGTTCTTGATCTTGACTTGTTACTCATTTATAGTTCCAAAGTGAGAGTTCAGTCCAATCTAATATTTTTATGGGTAAATGTACCAGTTGTTAATGTGCGGTGCTGTTATCCTGAACTGATACAGGCTTTGTTATCACATAGCATCTTCTTAAGAATTGAAGCAATTTCACATTTTTTTTGTTTCAGCTGATTTTGCGATACCTTAAGTAGTTTTTGTGACACCTTAAGTAGTTGTGTTCTAAGAATTTCTATTTGTACAGTGAACGGATTTGATCTTGTTTGACCTTATTATACTGCCTTTTGTTGTAGAACTCCACAATTAAATTATGGGCACCCATCCAATTTTGAATTCCTTTACATTAAAAAGTGCCTAATAATAATTTGGCAATTTCTCTCTTTTTATCATAGTTATTTTATTGTTTTGATTTTTGTTTTAGAAGTGTAATAGAGTCAAGTTTCCTTGATGGGCCAAATTCCAAGTGTGTTATAATAGAATTTACTTTTTCAACAGTAGAATTTACCTCATTCTTCTCAACAGTTTATACGTGTAGCATTTCGGTGCTGTTTGATTGAAGTTTAAATTATTTCTCATTTAATGTGTTCCAGGGATGTATTTTTATTTTGTTTACATGGTTCGGAGTCTACAAAGAATTGTGATTCTTTTGAAGGAACAAAATTATATGAAAATTTGTCTTAAAGGGTGTTTAGGGTTGTGGTGCAACCTGCTTTTCACCAAATTTTGATTTTTTTTCATTACAACTATTATTTTTATATATTTTTGGATCATTTTAATATGCTGATTTCAAAAATGATTTTTAAAAAATAAAAAAAATATTATTTTGATGCGCTTCTAAATGAAAAACACTTTGAAAAGTAATTGTTACCACACTCTCAAACACCCCATTAGTCTTGGTGTTGAGGAGTTATCTTTTTCTCTTAATTCCTTTTCATCACCTTTCTCACTTCATGCCTTCCTCTTACGTCTCTTAACCAGAAAAACAATAAATGCAAATCCCCAATTCTGATTTGTCCTCCCAGGATTATCTCTTTCATTGAAATGCAACATTTGAACACAATTTCTCTCCAATACGTTAATATTTGTTTCTTCTTTCTCCCCATTCCATATCAACCACATGCATAATTCAAATAATTCACAATATAACATTACAATTCCTCACATTTCTGTTCGGTGAAACTTATTTCACAGGAATGCTTATTTAAGTTGTATGTTTTGCTGGGTTTTAGATGGGAGAAGTATCAAAACGAGGAGGAAGCTGCTCTTGGTCGAGGGAAACGCTTGAGGAAAGCTGTCTCATACAGGGAAGCTTATGCCCCGCATCCAAATGAAACTTTGAATGAGGTACTTCATTTGCTTATGAGGTTTATCAATACAAAGCTGGTCTATTATGTTGCGTCTGAAGATTGAACCAGTATGGTCTTTACATCCCACATGATTTTTTATCGGGCTACAGGCTGATTTAGCTTTTCCCTTGTCCTGTCCTTTTCCTTTTTCTTTAGTGTTAATACATGTCTGGGTTATTATATCCCTTCTGGATTAGTATTCCAAACTAACCAAATCCCCACTCCCCTCTCAATATTTCATAGGAAGGCATTCATTATAAATCTCTAAAAAATGGAAATGGTCTGAAACTATGGAGATTGGTAGAATGGCTGCTTCTTATTTCTGTGTTTTTTGCTTAAGATTGTCATGCTGGCCTCTTGCAGTGAGAATTGAACCTTGGCTGCCATTTTGGTCTTTGATGTTCACTGCAAGCCCCAGTTCAATTTCATTTTCTTTGCTCCAGTATACTCTCTTTGTCTCTCCTTTCAAATGTCTTTCTTTTTTCTTCCTTCTCATCATATTTCTAGTGCATTCAGCTTGAAGCTGCATGGATTGAGATTTTATTTTACATAAATGTTTTTGTTTTGATGAAAACTAAGTTCATAAATGTTTTTTATTTACTGGACTACTTTTGATTTACTTGCTACTTATCTTTTCAATGCTTCAGTGGATCTCTCAAAAATGTAACCTTTCTTGTTTTTTTCCACCAAGCACAATTCATTTGTTGTCATAGTTATTCTCTTCTTTTACTTTTTGATAATGGTTTTTCATAGTTTCGGTTATCAACTTCAACTTTAAATGCAGAGTGGTGGTGAAGAGGACCAGGAGCCTGAAGCAGAGCCTGAGCGGGAATATACACCAGCTGGAAGAGCTCTAAAGGCAAAATAGTAAGTTAAATTTCTTCCCCAAGGTAACCCAAAGTTCTCAACACAACAACTAAATAAAAATAGAAATCTAATTGCTGTAATGAAGGATTGGTATGGGGTTGAATTGGACCCTAGGTTAAGATTATTCTGAGATCTTCCGGATCAAAAAATAAAAGATAAAATAAAATCGTCTGACTTCATATTCCTGAAACATGTGGAAAATGTCATGCTACTTGGGCAAACTTGATGGGAAATATGATTGACTTAACTATTTGACTTTGTTATTTCAATTTACTTTTCTTTGAACAGCACTAAGCTTCGCTCTAGACAAAAAGAACGCCTTGCTCAGCGGAATGCAATTGAAGTATTTCGTCCTAATGAGGGGCTTCCTGTACGTGAGTTGGTTCTTCATTGCCCTCCCCCCAATGAAATAGACAGGGATCGGGCCATGGAGCTTGCTCAACAAGGCAGAGAGAAGGCGTTTGTAATTAACTTGGAGGATGACGAGTTCAGTCAGCAAGATGCAACAAAGAGAAATGCCGAAGCAACCATAAAGTTGGGCCACCTATCTAATCATAAATTGAGCAGTCATCTGGATCTTTCTATGAACTCTCTTGGACACCCCTCCTCTGACACTATCCTTCCAATTCACCAAAATCACGGCACAGGCAATAAAAACTTGCTTTCTTACAACAATCAGTTACCTGTTCTGGGACTCTGTGCTCCCAATGCTAATCAATTGGATTTGTTGCACAAAAGCTCTTCAAGATCAAAGGGTCAACAAAGCAAGCCAGTGCCTGGACCAGAGTTTCCATTTAGTCTACCTCGCTCTGAAACTTCAATTGAGATGGATATAAAACATCAGGAGACTACATCAGACAAGCCAAAATTGCTAGATGCATCAGCTGAGATTTTGCAACCACGTCTTAAAAATAACTTCGCAGATGGTTGGCACTCGTTTAGTCCGGTACTCTCTCTCTCTCTCTCTGTTCGTCAACTTTGTTAACTTCTAAATAGAACTCTATGTATGCATGTGATTGCAATGCTGCATTTATTTATTTATTTATTGCAATGCCCTATTTTCGTTATTTATTTTATCATTACTTTTGCAGTGTCCACCTATATCACAAGGGAAGGATTCTGATCACTTCGAAGGTTCCAGTTCTAGTTTTGCTGGTTTCCAGGAAAAGATGTCACTGCCAAACTTTCCTTTTGATGAGAATTTGTTGTCCAGATTTCCACTTCCTTCCAAGAGCATGCCTAGTAACCATGACTTATTACCAAGCTTGTCACTGGGGAGAAGACTTGAAGCTGTTAACGACTCTACTCGAGACCTTCCAGCAATGCCATTGTTGCCCAATTTGAAATTTCCCCCTCAAGATGCAACAAGATATAATCAGTTAGAGAGGGAGGTTCCTCCGACACTGGGTTTGGGTCAGATGCCATCTGCTTTTTCATCATTTCCTGAAAACCACAGAAAGGTGCTTGAGAACATAATGATGAGGACTGGCTCTGGATCAAGTAGCTTGTATAGAAAGAAATCAAAAATAGATGTTTGGTCCGAGGACGAACTTGATTTCCTTTGGGTTGGTGTTCGGAGATATGGAAGGGGTAATTGGGATGCCATTCTTAGAGACCCCAGGTTAAAATTCTCGAAGTACAAAACTTCAGAAGATTTAGCAGCTAAGTGGGAGGAGGAACAATTCAAGTTCTTGGATGGGTCTGCCTTTCCATTGCCAAAGATGATGAAGCCAACAAAGTCCTCCAAATCATCCTTGTTCCCAAGCATTCCTGAGGGAATGATGACACGTGCCTTGCATGGAAGCAGACTCGTTACCCCGTCAAAGTTTCAGTCACATCTGACGGACATGAAATTGGGTTTTGGTGATCTGTCTTCTAGCCTACCACATCTTGAGCCGCTGGATCAATTTAGTTTGCAGAATGAGCATTTTGGACCAATTCCAACTTGGAATTCGGATGAGTTGCGGGTAAGTTTTGTTGGAGATTCTTCAGTGGGACCATCACATGTTTCCTCTGAAAAACCATTTCTGCTCAATTCTTTTGGAGCAAGCACCTTGGCAACTCTTGGATTGAATTCCTCAAGCAATTTTGATTTACAGCGAAGAGAAGAGGAATACAATACCATGAAGTATGGGAAATCACCTAGCCTTCTAGATAGATCATTACATATATTGCACGATTCCCATAACAATGTGGGAAGTGGTGAATTGAGCAGTTCAGCATTGTTCTTGGACCCAAATAAAGTGTTGAATCCATTCCATTCAAAGGGCAAAGAAGTAGTTGGAAGCAGTTCGTCGAACAAGCTGCCTCATTGGCTTCGGGAAGCTGTAAGTGCTCCTCCTGTCAAACCAGGTATTCCTGACCTGCCACCCACTGTATCAGCAATAGCTCAATCAGTTCGTGTGCTATATGGAGAAAATCAGCCAACTATTCCTCCTTTTATTGTACCCGGTCCACCTCCCTCCCAACCAAAGGATCCAAGAAGGATTTTGAGGAAGAAAAAGAAGCGGAGGTCACATATGTTCAGGCAGTTCCCACTAGATATTAGGGGAAGTAGCCAGGATTTTAGAAATAGCATCCATGGCAGTAATGTTGCTTCGACCTCTATCCCACAGGTCCCACCATTAGTTCATGAAACTTCGGGCCCATGGAATGAATCTGACCTTAACCTGCCTCTTCCCAGTTTACACAAGATGAATTCGTTGACTTCATCTGCTTATTTAAACATACAGAAGAAAACTACCATGGGATTGTCCCCCTCCCCTGAAGTTCTTCAATTGGTAGCATCCTGTGTTGCTCCAGGCCCTCATTTATCCTCTGGTTCTGGTGCAACAAGCTCGAGCCTCCATGAAAGTAAAGTACCATTGCCAAAATCTCCTGACCAAGTTGGAATTTCATATCCACTAGGTGCTTTGGAAGAACCTATGGACACAGAAAGGTCGCCCCCTCAGGTGCAGTGCATTCCAGAGAAGAGACTGGACCAACCTGATAGTGGCGACTCTAGCAAGACCGAGTCAGATCTTTCTCCGATCAAACAGCCTGATGTAGAGGACATATCTTCTGAGGGAACTCTATCAGATCATCCTGTGAGTGACCAAGAACCATAGTTAAGTATCGGATTGAAATATGGAACATCATTATTCTTTGATGCAGGCTCTCCAGTTAAATGCTCGAATTTTTGTAGGCATGACTCAACAAGCGATGAACTAGCATATATAGGATCATTTAGGACATCTTGTGTAAAGTTATTGCAAGATAAAATGAAATATACAGTGTTCCTCGCTGGTATTGCTGCCTCTGTCAAACGTGCTTCCAAATCCAAGGGTTTTTCCTCCTCACCCCGTTGAAAAAAATCGGTTGGATTGCGACGATGTAAAAGTGATTCATACATTATTTCTCGTTGTTCTTGGCTCATATATCCATCATTTAACATTTAAACATAGCATCTCCCTTAAACTGTACTAGTTAACACGCCCGCTAAATAGAAGAGGGTTGTTGTTGTTATTATTGCCGTGTGATGATTAAAATAAATATTTCTAAGAATTCAAACTATAGAGAAAATGTGTTTTTTTTTTAGTAAAAAAAATTCTTTTTAGTTATGCTTTGCTTATTATTTTTTTAACGTAACATGTCTATTCTATTAAAATGATGATTTTTTTAAACAAGAACTTGAAGTAAATAAAATAAATATCCCTAAGAATCTCGATGGTTTAAATCAAGTAAGAAAAAAAAATTATTTAGCTAAAACTTTCCTTTTTTATTCATTTTTTTTTATTTTGATGAAAAAAAATATTTTTTTATATTAAAAGCATTTTTTTAAATAAAAATTTATTATTATCTAAAAAGCAAGTTTTAGGAGAAAAAAAAATGTCTTGATAATTTTTTATGTGACTGAATAAGAAATAAAAGTATAACTAATTTGAGAAGGCTATATAAAAAATTCACAAAAAAATAAAATAAAAAGAATTATATATTATTCTCATCAAATATTCACATGCAATTTTTTTTTAAATTGTATATTAAATAGGTTCATATATAATTATTCATATTATCTATAATTGCACTGCAGCCCTATGCATATATCCAATTTTTTCTTTGGGTTTGAAAAATATTTTTTTAAGTTTATTTAGTTTTTATTTTAAAATTATTTTTATGTGTTATATCAAAAATAAATTTTATATAAAAAAATATTTTAAAAAATAAATACAATCACAACATTAATTATAACGTAAAAAATCAAGATTGTTTAGTTAGAGACTTTGAAAACAAAAACAACTTTGGTCAAATGCAACGGATCTAAGTCTCTTCTCTAACATGAGTAGCATAGCATGTACGTATACTTTCTTTAATTAATTATGCAAACTCATCGTCGTGCTTGTGCCTGCCATTAATTATGGGATTTTGTCTCCCATGTTGACAAGTTCATATGTACAACGATGTTCTTTATAATTTTACTTCGGAGCTGGCAGCTCACCTTGCACATGTTCGTAACACGCCCCTTAATAAATAAATAAATAAATAAACTCTCTCTCAGACAAGGGAGAGCATGGTTATTTATTCTGGCCCGAGGTCTGATTTGACTCACAGTTTTGTTAATCGGCATGATCTATACCGAAATGCCATTGTTTTAAACAAAAATTATAAAAATAATTCCTTGGAGTTAACCATCTAAGTTTAGTCAACACCAAATAATTAATTAAATCGTAAGTTGATCCATATCCAATTAACTTTTAAATTTAACCAAATTAACTTTTTAAAAAACTAAACTCTGAATTAATAAGTTATCAAGTCCATGTGATGGGTGGTAATGCTATGGCTGGAAGATTAAAAAAAATTAACTTTTTTTTTTATTTTTTTTTATTTTGAAGTACAATGAAGCCCATACCTCATTTGAAGCTCCTCTGCTTCTCCATATGGATAAATAATTAACTTTCTCTCTCTTTCTCTCTACCTAAAAGACTAGAACTTTGGATTTTATCATCCATTAAATGTACAAATTATGCCCGTTACAAGCAACCATAACCTAAGATCGATACATTAACTTTCGAAACTAAGAGAAATTAAAACATGGCAGCAAAACTTGGGACTTAATACTAGTAGCTAGCTAGTAATTTATATTCTAGTGAGAAGTGGCCACTAGTATTCTTGAAGAAGAAGAAGAAGATGTACTGCTTCTTGATGGGTTGGCCACAAACCTTGAAGTGAAAGCACAAAACTGGTAGTAATCTTCGTCATCTAACATGCTTCCACACCCACTTGTATCGAAGTTGAGAGAATAACTCAATGGATCATACCGGCACTGGAATGAAGATTGTCTACTTGCAGTGGCAGTGCGTAGCACTCTCCCTCTCTTCCTTAGCTTCTTCAAAATCTTTGTTAGACACCCACAAAAACAAGTTTGGGTACTACCATTCTTTTCGACTATCTCAGTACTGTTGGTGGCCTTAGTGGTGGCAATGGTGTCAACACCACCAGCACCAATCTTGGTGGTGGTTTTTGGCCACCAAAGGAGCCACATTTGTGCCATTTTGTCTCTAGAGTGGCGTTTTTGCTGTGACTTGAAGTGGGGGAGAAGAGACTGGGAGGTTGTGACTTGTGAGGTGAGGTGAGGGGAGGGGGGCAGAACACTACATATAGGGAGTCAGTCATGGGAGGTGTAAGGACGCTCCAAGAGGGGGAGGGGACCTTTTTTTTTATGCAGTGAAAAAATGGTTATTTTTAACGTGGAATTTCATGCAAGGTAATACGTCATGTATCTTTGTTTAGTTGAGGTGATAAGTATGTCTTCATTAATTGGAGGGAGGTTTTTTCTTTTTCTACTTTCTTCCTCTTTCTTTTAATTTGTAGGTTACACCGATACAACAAAACAATACGAGGACAGCATTTGTCTCTATTCTCTCTCTTTTTTTCTCCTAGAATTTATATCAGGAGTTTTGTGGATATAGTTTCTTGAACCACAAACAAATTGGCCCCACCCCCCCCCCCCCCATAAAACTCATCTCAAAGATTCAAGTTACTATCATCAATTAAATTTCTCATGCATCTGAATTGAAATTGTAATTCGTAAAACTGGCCATGAAGGTTTTAATAATTTGCGGTCCTATGTCCAGACGAGACCCTAATAGTTCGTCTCAGTCATAATATTGCTCATTGACCCATTTCTTCCCGGTCACCAAAAGTTGGTTTTGTCGTAAGTATGTAGTAACGCTAGTAACTGGACCTAAAACAGCTTAGTGTTTTCGTTTTATATCCACTCACATTTAATGTGGATTTCTACAATAAAAATACTGTTTTGTCCTTAACAATTTAAGTTTTATAGCAATCTTTCAAGGGTAAGATAGTATTTTTCATGAAACACATTTGCTATTACAAGATTACATGGATAAAAGAGTCTTTTAATTATTGATTTGCACAATAATATCATGCTTCTGAAACGCGACATGATTAAACTGTGTTATTTTTATATCAACAGCTGACTGGTTCTAAAAATAAGAAGGAAAATCTCAAAACTACCAAAACCAGAGGGGTTGACGAGATTTTTTATATCTAAAGATCCAACGATCTGCGTAGCGACGCACTGACTGCTATAGGAAAAACAATATCCATAAACTCATGTAAAAATTTAAACGTGATTCAGTGGTCGAATCAAAAGTTATGGTCTGACGCAACTAGACCTTCTCCTAGACCTAAACATATCCCACTGGTCCATAAATACATCTGCTAGGCAATTCATATAATCTGTTTGGGGCAGATCATTATTTAATTATGACAGACTAGCACCTGACTACCTGGAATCACTCATTATTGTATGAATAATAACTTTTTGAGAATTTAAATGGAATTTATTTTTTTAGTTTACAAGTTAGATAAAAATATATATTTCGACTCGTAAAATATATTTGAAAAAAAATATTTATAAACTCTTGGATTTTATATAAAACAATCGACTAGTTAATACAACTAGATGCAACCAGTTAAAACAGAAGATTGGAGTTTTAGCATGTTGCATTTGAAGCACGACATTTACTATAGTATAGGCTTTCTTCTCTGCTGCTTTCTCTTCTCTCTCAACCAGTCATTCACTGTAAGCACTAAAAAGTTTTCTATGGTTGTGGGGATGTGAATAGCATTCTGTCGCCGCTTACCAGAGCACCTCCCTACTTGCCAAATTCCGTCTCCTTGAACTATGTTTCTATCTACAACTTGTATTAATTTCTTTCATTTCTCTCTCAAAGATCATCTAGTTTTCCTGTTTCATTAGATCACCCCCACACACTAATCAATTATTTATTTCTATTTTAATTTGTGTTTAAGCATTTTTTTATGTCAGATCTAATAGAACCGAAGTTAGATTAATGGAGAAATTAATCCCTCTTGCCGCCTACCAGAGCACTTATCTCCTTAATTGCGCGTCTCTTCACAACTTGTATTTCTTTCGTTTCTTTCTCTAAAATCATCTAGTTTGCCTGCTTCATATTAGATCAACCCCACGCCTTAATCAATTATTTATTTCCTTTTGGATTTGCGATTAAGCATTTTTCATGTCAGATCTTATAAAAGCGAAGTCAGATTAATTAAAAATATTGATAATTATTTCCTGGGATTTGAAAGTTTTGCTAATTAATTTTTATTCCATTGGTTATAATTAATGTCGGGGGGAAATGGGTAATTGTTCGGCGGGTTATTTTTTGCCTTCAGCATCTACTAGATCAGTGAGTTTGCATTAAGATACGGGTTGGATAAGATTTTTTATTGAACGTAAAAAAATATATTTAGATATTGCTATAATGTGACATGATTTGATTCTCAGAAAAATTTAACATGTATTTTTATTTTGATAGATAAATAAATAATAAAAAAGATAGGTGCGTGTGGACCACTTGAAGGGCGCAGTGTCTTTCAATATTCAAAAATATCTTTTTGACATGTTGTTAGAAGATCTGACACATCCTTTTCTTATTGGTATGATGTATGTATTTGTTGGTGGTCTCTCCTTTTTCTTTTCTCCTCCCCAAAAATTATAGTTTGATTCTTTTAATTGTTGACATTTTAACTTCAGTTTTTATTCTTTTGATTTTTAATTTTTAGTCTTCACCCTTTTGTAGAGGTTTTATTTATTTTCAATTTCATGTTTCAATCCCAATTCACACCAAATATTATATTCTCTAATGTGGTTCTTATTATTTGAATTTTTAATTTTTATTCTTGGTCATTTTGTAAGAGCTTTAGTGGCTTTTAATTTTATCCTTTAATTCAAATTGATTATATGGTGTTTTTAAATATGGTCTTCATAGTTTTGATTTCTCATTTTTTTTCTTAGTTATTTTGTAAAAGTTATTATTTTTTTCAATTTCACCCTTTAATTACAATATTGTTTTTATTTTTGTATGTCAATTTTGATCCTTATTTTTTTAATTATTTTTTTATACTTTTATGAAAATTGATTTTTTTATTTCATCCGTTAATTAAATATATAATTTATTTTTCATTTTTATTTTGATTCTCATTCTTTTAATTGTTGTTTTTTTAAAATTCTTTATTTAATTAATTTTTTTTTTAATTTCATCTTTCAATATTTGATTGACGGAGAGAATTGTGAGCATTATTTTTTAAATTTTATTTTTCAACAATTAAAACTAGGTTTGTTATGACTGATTTTTTTGTTATTTTTTTTTACCTTATTTTAACATCATTTTTTTTCATAAATTTCTAGCCCAGCCGAGAATTGTGGGCATCAAGACTAGTGTTAATCACTAGTCTGTCTATATATATATATATATATATATATATATATATATATGATGATGATGATAATTCTTTTTGAAATTTTAGCACTGCATAGCAGATCAAAGGGTGGAGCCAGAGAAGGAGAGCAAGCACGTGGATTAGAGATATGTGTCAGTGTGTAGTGACATTCACTTGTAGACATGAAGGCCTCCCCTCTCTCTTCTCTCTTCTCTCCATTTCTCATCTGCTTCCTGTTGGCATAGCTTGTAAAAGAATATATAGAAGGAAATTAAATCTATTTCATGTTTAAAGGAAATATTTTTTCTTACATATGATAATTTTTTGCATCTTGGAGAGGTCTATTGCTGCTTTCAAGATGAAGTTTTTCATGAGTATATATTTTCATCGGATGAGTGATGAGCAACATGATTATCGTGGAAATTAATAACTGAAAATAAAGAAAAATATTCAAAGATTGGAGGGGGCGGTTGTATTTCTTGTAAAATAGGGGAAATATTTAATTGAAAAACAAAAAAAGGGGACAGAAATGCTTTGACTTCCTGCCTCGAATATCTACCCGGACGAGAGGACACCTTTTCTCATCGCACTTTTTACATATGCATTTTCCTCGAGAAGCTCACTTGTCATGGTCGAAAGAGCAACTCCAAACCAGGTGCAGAGACAAAAATAAAAAAACAAAAACAAAAACAAAAAAACGATATTTTGGCTCTTCTTTATTGTTTTTCATTCTTAAAAAAAAAAAAGGCATTTTATCATATTCCTTTTCTAAGTAACTTTCTACTGTTATAGTGCACCTTTACCTAGTCCGAATGATACGAAGGAGGAGCTTAGGGTTTGCAAGAAACTAGGAAAAAAAAAAAAAAAAGCTTTTGAGTGCTATTCCTCGAGAGCCTTTACATTGCTAGCTGAGGTATATGATATCATATTGTGCTTAGAACATGTCCCTGCAATTGCAGCCATAAATAAAAGAAAGAAATAAAATATACCGCCTCTTGATGTATATAGCATGAGGTGGTGTCAGTATCCACGTGATTTCAATTCAAAGCTTCCCGTGGGTTATAATTTACAGTTGTTTTCAAATTATTGCTTGGTAGATCTTTAAACTTCAATGGTTTTACTTCTCTTTCGGTTCCTAGGAACTTGACCAAAAACGAAGGAGTCACTTATTTTATCGTTTTTGCTTCGGGTACTTGCCATGGATCAAGGTCCAGGCAGAAATTAATTATTTCAAATATCCCATTTTCATAATTTTGTTTAGAAGAATGTGCATACACTATTTTAAAATACCGAATGACTCTAGTGCTATAGATAATATGCTTCTCTCTTATATTATGTATAAACTAATTAACAATACTATGTATAAGTCATATTATAATCTCTTTTTTTATTTTTTGAATTCGAGAAAACTTCATCTCTAGAAATCGCATTTTGTGAATCATATTATAATCTCATGTGTGCTATGCTATGTATATCAATCTCTCTAATTAGACTTAAAATATAACTTCAAATATTTTTCTACATGTTTATCAATTAGTTAACATGTTGACATATAATATTTTTTTAAAAGGAGATAAGATATATTTTTTATATTTGATTCCAAAAAAATATTTCAAAAAAATAAAATCTTTCATTTTAAATTATCTAGCAAATAATCTTGTATGGTCTTTTTTTTATGATTATTTTTCTC
>Ga0325410_1001842_pt1 | contig 23553 bp, 8 predicted proteins | sample PopdelMetagenome_16_FD_206182 | JGI IMG/M metagenome (GOLD analysis project Ga0325410, IMG submission 206182) | Populus deltoides microbial communities from Bellville, Georgia, United States - Xylem-PdIQD-R3 | ecosystem: Host-associated > Plants > Phyllosphere > Stem > Wood/Secondary xylem...
TTTCTTTTTTTCTCAAAAAACTTCGATCTCAATATTTTTTATATATAAGAAAACGAAACCACAAACAAAGGGAGCATTCTTCTTGGAAAATACTTGGAATTATTTTCCATTCCTTTATATATATATATATATATATATATATATATATATATATAAAAGGGATTTTCAGTTGTTCATGAGGGGAGGAGAAATAAAAACCAAGGTTGTTAATTCTGTTTTATTTCGTTTGAAATGGTCGAAACCTTCCATACCAATTCAAAAAATAGAACAAAACGGAACAATTTTAATCTCATTTTAAATCTCGGTCCGTTCCGGATTTTTCGGCTAAATTTCGACCGGAAAATTCCTGTTTCATTCCACATATTCCGTTCCGCTCTTGAAAAGCCATTGAATTTGAATCAAATTGAACCTTGTTCAATTTAATTAATTAAACCACTCGAGTATAAAAAGCTATTTTTCATTACTATTTCAATAACAATGATATTAATTAATAATAATATTAAAAATTATTATTACTATTTTCATTAACAATGATATTAATTTTTTAAGATTTATCACTAATATATATGGTTTATATTCATGTTTTTTTCATATTTATACTTTGTAGGAATTTGAGCAAAATAAGGGATGTTTTAGATTCCATTAGCCTTGATAACATTGATCTAACTTTATATTTAAAATATTTATGTTAAAACATTTTATTTTCATAATATTTTGATATTTTTTTAAGTTGAATTACTTTAAGTTAAAGATCTATTTAATCTTGACTATTTAGAAATATTTTAAATTTTTGAAATTATATTTGTTTGACATTATGTTTGTATTGCATAATTTATAATTAATTTATCTTGAATTTGAATTATGTTTGTTAAATTTATATATATATATATATAAATAGTACAACCCTGAAACGAAATGTTAAAACACTTTAAAATTATAATATTTTATTTCAATTAAAAAGATAAAATAGCAATCGAAACGAAATTAACAGATAGAAACAACTGCAAAGCATGGAGAATACACACTGCCGGGAGTTGCCGTCAATCATAACGTAACGTGAGGCCAGGCAAGATGCGTATTTGCACAGTCAAGTAATGCGGGCGGCTCATCGGATGCTTTGACTTACAACGCCGTCCAAAAATCAAATGAACAGAAATAATGCAGCCTTTTGTATTAAATCCAGTAAAGTTTTTTAGATTTTCTTTTGAAATAAAACGTAAGTTCGTTCATTTGGGTTGACTAATGGAGGGTGACAGTACATTTCATGGGAGACAGGGAAGAAGATCGTATGGGAATGGAGAAATGGAAATATTTATAACATTACGTTCTATACACCTCCTGTATATACATTAATTAAAATAATTACTGTGTCTTTCTCTCGTTCTCTGAGATAATTTGCCTTTCTTATGGTGTAATCACCAAGTTGCAGGAGCATCTTTATATATTATTATTATTATTATTATTATTATTACGTTTTCCATAATTTATAAAAAAAATAACCCTTTAATTTTAAACATGTATGAATGTGATTTGAGTGTAAATGTTTTTTAACCTTTTTGTTTTCAATATTTTAAACAAATGATAGGAGTATTTTCACACATATGTATAAAGGTTTGAGTAGTTGTTTTTATTGAATTTGTGACCCATTAATAGATCCTCAAACAAGTCCTATTAATTAGATGTTGAGACTTTGTTATTTTTTCTGTAAAAAAAACATTTTTGATTTACTTGGTGTGATTTTATTCAACTTAAAGGTAATATGATTCTTATATGGATCATATCCATTAAAAATCAAGAAAATCAATTTATTTTTAAAACGAATTATATATATATGTATATATTTTTTTAATGTGAACATGATTTGTGAGTTGAAAAATCCCCTTTGATTCACTTTTCTATCATACAACAAATCATTATCTTACTAACGGAGTCGCTTTCAAGGCTACGACATGTGTTTAGGTATGTGTGTATTTACTTGTAAATATCTTATTCTTTTTATTTTTATCAATGTGTGAATATTTTTTTTATATGTTAGAACATTATCCCATGAGAGAACCTAGGCTGAATCAATATTGTCTCATCAATTAAATAGAACGGGCAACAGTTCAAATTGATCGCTACCATCTTATTGGTTCCAACGCTCGTATTCTAAAAGTGAGAATTTGACCTTATTGCAAGACATGTTTCTAAATCAATATCTTAGATTAGCACTAGTTTAGGAAAATCTTAGTAAAGCACAATAAGTATCTTTGTCATAAAATAATAAGCAATAATGCAACATATCTTAGGTAGGATGTATAGGACGATGAGTATCTTTTCTATTACATAATTAACCCCTTATCTAGAAATCTAAAGACTAGTTAGAGTTTCTATTTACCATGAAATTAGATCGTGACTTCTATTTTAATTCTTACATTCAATTCACCAAGATGTCCCAATGAAAACTATAATTATTATTTAGCAATAAAATAACAATAATTTTAATTTAGTATTATAATAAGAATTATCATCATCTAAATAAGCTCCATTTAGATGGCGTGTGAAGCATTTTCTGGTGAATAAATGATAGTTTTCAGGGCAGCATTTGAAACATCTTGGTGGCATCTCCATCCATGGGTGGTGTATGTGGCCAATGGACCTCTAGTTTGGTGTCGACATTCTTTTCTTTTATTTTCCTTTATTTCTCTCTCTCTTTTGATTTCCATGTCTATCCCTCCAATTTTTCAAGGTAGCCATTCCATTTGTTTTTCCTTCAACTTTGGTCTATGTTCTTTTTATTATAATTTTTATTTATTTCAAATGACTTATAAAATTGGGATTGTGTTTTAGTTTCAACTCCATTCAATTGTTTTATCTAACATATTTGATATTCATTGTTTTGATTGCTATTTTTTTTATTTTCTTGATTTATTTTGTTTTTTAATTTTGGATGATTGAAAATTTTGCTTCGTGATTTTTTTTATTTGCCTTCTATGGAGTAATCTAGTCTTATGACCCGAGTCACGAGTTTCAGATATTAGCATGATTTGACTTTAATACTTTTCTTTAAGGTTTTTTGTTTATTTTTTTTAATTTCATCATTTGACATTTGGTTATTGGACATTCTATGAGGTTATTCTGATCTCATATTCAGGGTTATGAGTTAGTTTAATTAACCCGGGTTGACTCGGTTTTTTTTTACTTTTTCTTTAATCGATTTTCTTTAGTCTCGCCTTTCATTATTTAGTTTACTTGAGAGGTGACCTCGTTTGTTTTATTCAATTTTTTATGTATAGGTATATATTGACCTCACAATTTGCCCGCAAATTTGACATGTCGACTTGAGTAAGGTTTTTTTGTTCGTTTTTTTAATATGTTTTTGAGCGTTTGATTTGCTGGTAATTGAGCTTAAGATTTTATTTTTATTTTTTATGAGGTTAACCATTTCTCATTCAACTTTTGTTTTGTTATCAAATAAAATCATTGAAACTTTTTAATAATATTTTAAAAGTATCTTTTTATAATATTAACAAACATATATTTTTTAAAATCATTGAGACATTGTCGATTTTATAATTATATTATTAAATTTACTGAACTTATTAAACTCATTCAAGTTTCAAGTTAGTGAATCAGTAATTTCTTTTGATTCATAGTGGGAGATATTATTTAGTTAGTTAAACTAAAGATTATTCAGTAATTTATCAAGTTGATTGATGTGTCATTTATAGATTTTAAACCTGCTTTGTTGCCCATTTGGATAGCAAATCAAACAGCATCATTGTGCACTTTGACATGGTGCATATATAGCTAGGGCATGAATGCGAAAGCAACATTTTACATAGTAATTTGCAATTAAAGATGTTCAAGCACAACTTATGATGATGTTGTATAATATATAAAGTATTCTATGCTTATAATATCATTAAGAACTGTTATATTGCTGCATCCATGGCCAGGACCAGAGCTCCATAAGGATGCGAGGAGGCAACGAGCTGGTCAGCATTCAAATAATTTGATGTGGTGATGTGTAAATTAAATTAAGAGTTTGAAGAGATGACTAAGAATTTTATGCTCGTAATAATTTCTCAAGTGAAATAGAATATTTCTCAGTGAAAATATGTTAATAACATTACTATAAGAAAAATCTAATGAAATCATTTTTCATTAGGGAAATATTAAGAAAAAAATGAGGCAATAATTAAATACTCCATTTGTACTTCCACTCGTGTAAAGCTCATATTAGTGGTTTACAAAGTACCTTCTAATTAGAATTAATATATTGAGTTTTTGAAAGTGTTTCATGTATATGTATGTATATGGGCGCGTTCTAATTTTTATTAATATTGAATTGAGAAAGATGGGATTTTTGTATGTGCAAGAATATCATTTAGCCGAAAGATCATTGGTGTGCTTGATAACTAAAACCAATCATCCAAAGAAATGTGTGTTGAGAATGAAAATGAGTTTTTATTAAGAGGAATATTGGGGTGTTTGAGAGTGTGGTTATATATAGTTGTTTTTCAAAATGTTTTTCATTCGAAAATATATTAAAATAATATTTTTTTATTTTTAAAAAAATTATTTTTAACATCAACACATCAAAATGATCTGAAAAAAAAAATTAATTTGAAGTAAAAAAAAATAAAAAAATTTAAAATTTTCAAAAACATTTTTGAAACACAAAAATAAGCAGGATATTAGGATCAAACTTTTATTAAATCACATTGTTCGGGTGGGCATTCCTCAAGCAACACCACCTCCCAAGAGATAGATGAGGCTTGTTTGCTAAGAGAGTGTGCTGGCATTTCTCTTTACACGAGTTCAAGAAAATGAAAGAATGGAAATGAGTTTTTATGAAGAAGAAAACTCAGAATAAACGATTATAAAAGCGCATAGTTCAGGTGGGCATTCCTCGATCAACACCTTTCATAAGCGAGAGATAAGGCTAGTTTGCTTAGAGAGCGCGCTTCCATGTCGGCATTTCTCTTTACAAGAGAGCAAGAAAACGAAAGAAAAAAAAGAAGCTAAATCCTAATATCTTGAGCAACAGACCTGGAGAAGGGTCCAGCTTTGTTGATGGCCATTGTAACAAGAAAACTCTATCTAGCTTCAATTCAACCTTGTCGTGCCCCATGTCTCTTTCTAAAGAGATGCCACCATACCTTGCTGGCATTGCTTTAGCCACCTCCGGTACCGTAATTCTACTAGCAACATTCCTAGCAGTCAACGTTAGTTCACGTGAACTATTTCTAATAATATCCGCACCAAGTCCGCCCTTTCAAAGAAATATCAACATCGGCATTGATTTTAAAGCAGTTTTTGGGAGGAGGATGCCATCGGACATTTGGTTCCCTGATGATCGATGCATTTGACTGGCCTTGCTAATCGGAAAGAAGAAAAGATTATAAACGTTAGAATACCTTGGAAAAGTTATTTCTTATTAACCCACCGAGGATATATATACAGCCATGAAGAATGAACAAGAACACAGGATAAGCTTTCCTAACAACCTGATAACAGAAAATTAATTCAAATTTAAACACTAGAGTCCTAACAGCATCAGTAGTCTTGAAGACCAGCACTGTGAACGTTGTTGGCTTACATCCCTCCTCAAGATGGATGGCCTTGAGTAAGTCCAATCTTGTCCTTGAGTAACCCAAACCGATAACGAGGAAGAGATTTTGTCAATGCATCAGTGAGTTGATCATCGGAGGAGACATGACAAACCCGAAGAGCTCTAGACTGAACTCTTTCGCGGATAAAATGGAAATCAATTGAGACATGTTTCATCCTTGAATGAAAAACTGGATTTGAACTTAGTTGTGTTGCACCAATATTATCACAATAAATCACAGGAACTTGATTAATTGAATATTGAAGTTCATTCAATAATGAACATACCCAGCTGATTTCTGAGGCAGTGTCAGCCACAGAGCGATATTCGACCTCCGTTGATGATCGAGCAATGGTTTGTTGTTTCTTGGATGACCATGAGACAGGATTCCGACCAAGGTATAGAATGTAGGCACTGGTGAAGGAGAAGTCATCCTTGTTTCCCCCTCAATGTGCATATGAAAAAGCATACAAGTGAGCAGGTGATTGATGATGCAGAAGAAGTCCTACGTTACTGGTGCCTGAGAGATAACGCAGTAGTCATTTGACAAGTTTCCAATGTTCTTCAGTCGGTTTGTGCATAAACTGTGACAACTTGTTCATAGCAAAAGATAAATCCGGTCGGGTGAGTGACAGATATTGAAGACTTCCAACATTGGCTCGATATTCAGATGGATCAAAAAGCAACTCACCCATTACAAGAGTGGAAGGAGGACCTGGTGGCAGTGGAGTAGCCACAGGACGTGAGTTGCTCATGTTGGTACGATGCAAGAGATCCTGAATATATATGTGCTGAGAGAGCACCAACCCGTGAGGATGAGATTGAATTTCCACACCAAGGAAATAAGTTAGAGACCTCAGATCCTTCAGTGAGAACCGCTTGGCCAAGTTTTGAACAAGGAGGTCGACTACATGCTCATCATCACCGGTGATGATAATGTCATCCACATATACCAATAAATATAGAAGATGTCCATGATGTTTAAGAATGAATAAAGACGTATCATTCACTGAATTTGTGAAGTCGTTATCAATCAGAAAGGAGCGGAGTTCATAGTACCATGCACGTGGTGCTTGCTTTAGCCCATAAATGGCTTTACGCAGTTTGCAGACGAAATGTGGGTGTTCTTTGTCTACAAATACAGGCGGTTGAACCATGTATACGTCTTCTTGCAGATGTCCTTGAAGAAAAGCATTGTTGACATCCAATTGTCTCAGCCGCCACCCATTACTTACTGCAATGGACAGAACAAGACGAACTGTGGTTGGCTTGACAACCGGACTAAAGGTTTTGGTATAGTCAAGCCCCGGTCGCTGGTGAAAGCCTTTGGCCACCAAGCGTGCTTTATAGCGAGAAACACTGCCATCAGAATTGCGCTTCACCCTGAAAATCCATTTACAACCGACTAAGTTAGAGGCACATTGAGGAGAAACCAAATCCCAGGTTTTATTTTGGATGAGAGCATTAAACTCATCTTGCATGGCATGATGCCATTTTGCTTCCTTTAAAGCATTGGTAACAGATGTGGGCTCCTGAATATCAGTTGAGGGGAGATGTGTATGGAAGGTGAGTTTGTGGATAGGTTTGTGGATATTATTTTTTGATCTGGTAGTCTTGGAATGAGATGGAGCAACAGATGGAGCAGGGGGAGGATTAATGATCAGAAGGGACGGTGAGGTGGGCAGAACAGAGGAAGGTTGTGTGGGTGTCATGGTGGGAGGGTTGTCGTTGGCTGTTGTAATGGAGCTGCTGCAGAAGGTGGAATTGCAGGTGGCGTGAACGGGGGAGGCACAGGCACAGGTGCTACTATAGAAAGAATAGGAGGTATCCATGATTGTAGAGAGGAAGAGTCTGATATAGACTGTGATGATAGTAAACTAGGATATGGAAAAGTTGCCTCAACAAACTGAACATGATGAGAAGAAAAGAATTTGGAAGATTGGGGATCAAACAGATGTAAACACTTTGAGATAAGGAGTATCCAAAAAATATGCACGGTTTAGACCGGACATCTAGTTTATGAACCGAATATGGACGTAGCCATGGATAACACAAGCACCCAAAAATGCGAAGTTTAGCATAATTAGGAGATTGTTTAAAGATAAGTTCAAATGGAGAAAAATATTCTAATGAAGGTGAAGGCATCCTATTAATTAAATAAATGGCAGTGGAAAACGCAAACGACCAAAATTTTTGAGGTAATGAGGCATGAGTGAGAAGTGAAAGACCAGTTTCCACTATGTGTCGGTGTTTGCGTTCAGAGATACCATTATGTTCAGGTGTGTGTGGTGGGAAGTACGATGAGATATGCCATGTATTTGGAAAAAAATCTTTGAGAGCTGTAAATTCACCTCCATTATCGAAATAGAAGGTGATGATTTTATGCTTGAAATAATTTTCAACAATGGCTTTAAAACGTATGAATGTAGGCTTGACATTAGATTTGCGTTTCAAAGGATAAAACCATATATAACGTGTAAAATGATCCACAAAAACAATATAATATTTAAAGCTATCAATGGAGTATATAAGAGCAGTCCATACATCAGAGAAAATTATTTCAAGAGGAGCATGAGACTCTAAAGTGGAAGTTGAGAATGGAAGTTTGTGACTTTTGTTACATTGACATGCATTGCAGGAAAACTGTTTTGTCATTGAACAAGTGTTTAGCTTATTTTTGAAAAGGATAACATTGAGAATAGGTAATGATGGGTAACCTAAATGAAAATGCCAATTTATTGGTGCAATTTTTGAGCTAGAAAAAGCAGTTGGAGAAGAGGACGTTGGATTGAACCCCGGCTATTCATAAATGCCACCTTTGCTCTCTCCCTGAGCGCGAACCACTCCCGTCAGCAGATCCTTCACAAGAAAACACCAAGGTAAAAATTCAATGGAGACATTGTTGGTTATACAAAACTGATAAATAGAGATAAGATTTTTTTTAATATCAGGAACACAAAGAATGTTCCTGAGATTAAAAAAAAAGGAGCCTGAATGTAGAGTTGAGGAGCCTATATGGGTAATGCGCAAGCCTGTACCATCTCCTATCTAACATCATCTGAGCCAGTATATAGAGTGTGGAGACACAGATTGTGGAGATCAGCGGTGATGTGGTGAGAAGCACCACTATCCAGCAGCCACGAAAGAGTGCTGGTTACATTGTTGGGAGGAGTGTTGGTTGCATTGCTGGTTGCAAGATGAACTTATGGCTACCAAGAGTTGGGACTATTGTTGCCCTTTGAAATAACTATCTTTTGAGGGACAAACCTGAATGAGGGGCATCTTTTCGTCGTGTGCCCTTGAAGGCCACAAACCTGGCAGTATCCCAAGTAAGGACGAGGACCAGGTCGTTGAGAATGAAATCCCTGATTATGTCCTTGTGGTCTTGGAGAACTATGAAATGAAATGCCTCATTATGGGGAGGGAGGAGGAGTAGATCGACCAAAAAAGGTCTGAGATCGATAGCCAGAACAATGAACTGCTGCATTGGTTGTAGGAGAGAACTGTATGGAGGCTTTATGGGAAGTATTTAGAGAGGCTTCAAACATGAGTAATTTTTCATGAAGTTCATCAAAAGCAATGGAGGTGTCTCTAGCTTGTACTGCACGCACAAGTTCTTTGTATTCATCTCCCAATTCTTCTAAAATTTTATCTGTGATTTCCTCACCATCGATGAAGGCACCCAACATTGCTAATTCATCAGCCCGTGCTTTAACAAAGTGAATGAAATCAGAGATGGAAAGAGAGCCCTTTGTGAGGGCTTTGAAACTGGCTTTGACTTGCTTGATGCGGCCTCTGGAGGGGGTGGCATATGTTGATGCTAAAATTTTCCAAGCCTTCTGAGATGTGGTAGCACAAGCAATAAATGGAATGATGGAGTGATGAATAGCTCCAATGAGAGCATTTAATATTAGTTGATCTTGACGCATCCATGCATGATAGTCAGGATTATGAGTGTTTGAGTTTTTAGTGATGAGATATTGTGGTGGACAAGGTTTGGTACCATCAACGAAACCTTGGAGATCATAACCTACGAAAAGTGTTTGGAATTGCAGTTTCCAAGACAAATAATTGGAGCTGGTGAGCTTGAGAGGAGCCTGTGTCGTGACATTGGTGGTCACCAAGTTGGGCAGGCTGGTGTGAATGTGGCTGGTGTTGTTTGGATCAGTCATGATGAGAAAGATGATGAAAAAAAAAATTAAAGACGCTCTGATACCATATAAACATTAGAATACCTTGGAAAAGTTATTTCTTATTAACTCACTGAGGATATATATATATATATATATACAGCCATGAAGAATGAACAAGAACACAGGATAAGTTTTCCTAACAACCTGATAACAGAAGATTAATTCAAATTTAAACACCAGAGTCCTAATAGCATCAGTAGCCATGAAGACCAGCACTGTGAACATTGCTAGCTGACAAAGATGATATATGAACAATCAACAGGGGATCACCTACTGCATTATTGAAAATGAAATCCTTCCGCGATTTCCACAATGACCAGACAATCATGTTGAAATAGTCCATCTCCAAATGTTGTCATAGGTCCATAACCCAATCTTGAAAAGATTTATAATCCATACAAGAACTGTAAGGAGATAAGAAGGATATAAACCACAGAGGTCTATCATGGATATGGGATCTTAGATGAAGGAGGGCTATTAGAGGTAAAGAGGCTGGATCCTTTAAGGAACTACTCAACAAGTTGTCCTCCGTGGTTCTACATTATGAGGTTATTGATAAGATAATTTGAAAACCTAAATCTAATGAGGATTATTCTATCAAATCTATATGTTGTATGTTATCTATTTCAATACAGTCTAATGTTTGTAATTCTTTTAGTGGGCTATGAAAAGGTTTGGTTCCTTCAAATATAGAAATTTTATATTGGATGGTAATTCTTGACAAGATTAATACCAAAGTTTTGGTTCGAATAGGGATTCTCGAATGCTATAGATGTTATTTGTCCTTTTTGTTTGGTCTTTGAAGAATTAATGGACCATGTTCTCATTCATTACCATAATATTTGGCGTATTTGAGCTAGGTGTATTGATTGTTGGGGTATATCTTGGTATTGCCCTAGAAGTTTATCTATTTTATTTAATTAATGGGAACATCTTGTTCATGGAAGATTTCAAAGAAAGGTATGCTTCATGCTTTTCTTAAATTTTTATTATTGAGCACTTGATTTATTAATAATTATGGATGGTTTAGTTTGCTAGACTAATATCAAATGTTTAAGGCCTGTCATTTACAATCCTCATGATTTGTATACTGTGAAGCGGATTGTTGATGGATCTTTTAAGGATAAACTTGGATCTGGTGGAATTTAAGGGGTACTACATGATTATAATGGCACAGTAATGAGATTTTTTTGTCAGCCTACGTGGGAATTAAATAGTGTAACGAGTGCCTTATTTGTTTCTAGGAATTTATTTTTTTGGAAACCATTTTCCTCAATTTCATATGCTTGGTAAACATAAGGAAAGTTGGTCAAGAAAAATGAATTCCGGTTAAAGAAAAAAAGTAATGCTTTATGGCAGGAAAGTGTTTTCCTTTTCTTCTCCTAAGGAAAACAATTTCCCTTGTTTAAAAAAAAAACATAACATCGTGTATTCAGAATACAAATCCATAACTCTCTCTCTCTCAAATCTCTTTACAAAACAATTGAAGCATCTCTATCAGCTCTTTTTTCAGGTGACTTTTTTTCCTCAAATGTCTATTTATTATTTGTCTTATGTTTTCATCTTTTTGTTTGTTCTGTAGTTATAATAATGGCATTAATCTTATGATATAATTTGCTGTGTTTTTTTTACGGTTTATCTTGTTTAATTTGCTGCAACCCATGCTTAGTATTTTTCCCAGAAACCAAACAAAACATCAAACCATTCACACACAAACACATCAAACCCATTTTGTTTGATTTCTGTGAAACGAAACGCAGCAAACCCATGCTGTGTTTTTTTCACAGAAACCGGGTTTGCTGTAGGTTTTATTTATGAAAAATTTCATAAGGTTATATCTCTATAATATTATATGACATATATAGTTATATTTTATAAAATAAGCTATATATGAATATAGGATATAATTAAAAAAAATTTCATCATTACACTTTTTAGATTTTATTCTTTTATTGTAAGTGATTAAATATTTATATTTAATATTTTTCATATATTAGATAAATTTGAAAAAAAAATAATTTATTAATAAATTATTTTCCAGTTTATTTTCCATAACATAACCAAATACTGGAAAGTGTTTTTTAGTTCATTTTCCATAACACTACCAAACATTGGAAAATAATTCACTTTTCAGGAATTCACTTTCCAAGAAAACCACTTTCCAAAAGAAAACTACTTTCCAGCCAACAAACGAAGCCGAGGTTGAATTGCTTGTTTGAATCAAAACCCTATAATTATCCTCTTCAAGGAATGAATTTCATTATTAAGTTTTATTCTGCCTTTGTAATTAATTGAATGAACAAACATCCTGTTAGACCTTCAAAATATCATACTTATTCATTTTCACCAATCATGGTTGTTCTTTTAGGTTCTCTATCTTATTGTCATGTTTAAAGTGAAGCAAATCATATGACTGACAATTTTACCAAATAAAGGGTTAATATAGAAAATAGATTTATTGCTTTGTATTGATGCTTTAATTATTTTTATTTTTTGTTGTTGTAATATTAAGGGTGCCTATAAAGATTGGACAGGGTTTGTTTAATGCTTCTAGGTTTGAGTTATTACAGAAGATGGAGATTTGGACTTATGGTTAATGTTTTGGAAATGACAAATTCATGATAGCTCTATTTTAAGAGTTGGAGTTTTGTTGCCTTAACTTGCAGCAACTGATCTCTAAGTTTTATTTTTATTTTTTCTAGTTTACATGTGTTTTTCTATTGTATTTGTCTTTAATATCCCTTTAAGGTGTTTTCTCATTTCTTGGCTTAAACTTTGTTGCTTATAAAAAAAATAGAAGCTTTAGCATTAAAAGGTCAACTTCCATTGATCTTTACAACCAAATACCATATATTGTTGAGATCCATCACTAGAAATCTCATCAACCATCACAACTTGATCGTCATTGCCATTCTCCTTACCACATTCAAACCATTGCCCCTACCTTTTACCTTACCAATAAAATTTCCATGTATTAAGAAAGATGAGATAAAATAGAGATTAAAAAATAAAAAAAAATACATTAAAAATATCCTTCAAATAGAAATAACGACACCTAAAATTTTTTAGAAGAAGGCTTGCAATAAATAAGAAAAAAAAACTTAGATTTCCATCCTAAGAAAAACTATAGAGAGAAACTTTAGTTTGTTTAATGCTTGTAGTGGGTGGTTTGAGTTATTATAGAAGATGGAGTTTTGGACTTATGGTTAATATTCTGGAAATGACAACTTTAGGTATTTGTGATAACTCTATTTTGAGAGTTGGAGTTTTGGTGCCTTAACTTGCAGCAGGCTAATCTCCAAAATTTATTTTCTTGCTGGTTTATATATGTTTTTCTATTGTATTTGTCTTTGATATCCCTTTAGGGTGTTTTGTTATTTCTTGACACAAACTTTGTTGCTTATAAAAAAAAACCTAGAAGTTTGAGCATTAAAAGGTCAATTTTCATTGATCGTTGCAACGAGAGACCATAAATTATTGGGATTCATCACTAAAAATCTCATCAACCAGCACAACTTGATCCTCATCATCTTCCTCCTTAACACATTCAAACCATTGCCCCTTACCTTTTACCTTACCAATAAAATTGCCATGTATTAAGAAAGATGAGATAAAATAGAGATAAAAAATGAAAAATATCCTTCAAATAGAAATGACAACTCCTAAAAATTTTGAGAAGAAAATTTGAAATAAATAAGAAAAAATTTAGATTTCCATCATAAAAAAAACCATAAAGAGAAAATTTAGGAAAGACTAGGACTTTGAATATAGTATAATACTAGATAGGTGGCTCGTGCTATGCCACAAGCTAGACCATAAAAAACCTTTAATGTAAAAAAATAATGTCTAGGTATTGTAAGTGTGTTTTAAGAAGTAAGAAAAACACGCGACTTGGGTCATAGACCCAAGTGGATTCAATAACATAGGTTCATTTAATTATATATTAAAAAATGATAGCAAATAGGCTGAACTTAAAAAATCTTTGATAAATGAGCCTAAGCAAAGTGATCTCGAGCTTAAGCCATGTATGCCTAATTGCTTGGCTCCACTCAGGCTCATTTATGAATTTCAACAAAAAAATATCTAAGAAAACAAATTATAGATTATTATGTTACTAAAATACTATAAAAATTGTAAAACAAAATAACTTAATTTTGTATTAAAAAATGCACATGAGACTTGCTACTAAATACGATGAGAAAAGTTCCTTATTTATAAAAATTTATTGTATAGGTTAGATGTTAATTTAGGACCTGGGTCATGAAACTATGACAACACCATAAAAATTATGATGTCTAATTATCAACAATTCAAATGTAGAAGAATGAAATAAAAAAAAATCAATTAACAGAAAATGATAAAAAAAAACACCAGCAAACCTTAGAAAGTTTGTCAAGCCTAGCGAGTCAGATCATGCAAACATGATAACCCAATATTGAATGACAAAATAAAAAAGAATTCAACAAAAAAATATTTAAGTCAACCTGAGCTAATTAGTCAAACTCGAGATCTAAGTTATGACACCAAGATAACCTCATAGAAAGAAAAGTGAATAAAATCACAAAGCTTAATTTTCTACAAACCCTATGTTGAAGGATAAAATTGAGAAAGAAAATCAGCGTAAAAAGGGGATGAAAGAAATAACCTATGTCAATTCGGGTTAGCTTTTCAAACTTATAATCGGGTCATAACACTTGGATCATCCCATTGAAAAAAATCACAAAGCTTAATTCTTAACTAACCCAATATCAAATGATTAAATTGAAAAAAAATCAATTTAAAAGAAGGACCATGAGAAAAAAATAGTGATAAAAAGTGTCATAACCCAATTTTTTACTCCTTTTATTTTATTTTATAAAAAAACAAAAAATGGTAATATAAAAATGAGGAATAAATTGAAATTTGGGCCAAGACAACATAAATTTGGAAGTTTGAGGACTTAATTGAACTTGAAATGAAATCAGGGGCTTAATTGAAGAAATATCAAGGTTTGGGGTTGATTCGGGTTAAAATTGCAAGAAATTAAAGTTCAATGATCATTTTGTAAATGGCGCTAAAATACAGGGTTCCAATTACAATTTGACAAGTGGCTTGATTATAAAATTTCAGAACTTCAGTGACCAAATCTTAAATAACCACTGCAGAGTAGAAAACGACGCCGTGTCATAAAACTATTTATCGCCTTCTACCTCATCCCAGGGACCATTTGCCAGGGAATGTACAGCTGTCCATTATCCTCAACGATGCCCTCTCCGAAGACCACGATATCGTGGCAAACAGTGTTGACTCTTATCAAAGACAGGAGCGAACGTGCCCCATTATCTTGAGGCACGAACGCACGAACAGAGGCCAGGCCATGAACTAGAAGGGGAGAAAACAGAGCAAAAAGAAAAAATACACAGATAGGAGACAGAGGAGATAGAACATAGAGAGACTAGGAGGAACTAAATTGAGAGAGTAGAGAGATACGGGCAAAAGAAGAGTAAAATAGAGAAAAAAAATAGAAGCAAAGAGCTCTTGCACCAGGGGAAGGAACATTTCGTTATTGTGAGAGACCAGTGGGAGTGAAGTCGAACAGGGACTTTGCTGTTATGACAGGGCGCCCTCTTCCTCTTGCATTCACCCTTCCCTTCACCTGCAAGCGTCACTGACGCTTCTCAACAACCCAGTCATCCTATACCAGCTACAATAGCAGCGTTGTCTTTAGCTCCGGCAGCCATCACTGATTCGCAACCCCTCAACGACCGGGAACTGGTATTAGCCGTAGAAGTAGCCCAGCAGTGCGACTAGCTTCATCCTGGTTGACGCCCCCGTCTCTCTTCTTCCCTAGGGCAGCAAGCAGCAGCAGCAATACGATACCATATATTCTTCCAATCCTCCATTGAAGCAACATTTGGAAGATCTCCTCCGCGACAGCACCCCGACTCCATCATGAGCAGCAGGTTGGAATGACAACCACGAGCAGCGCTCAGCCATCTCCCTCGACTTAGCCTCCAGCAGCCGCATGCCCAGGAAAGTTTCCTTCTTTCCTTGCTAAAATAATTAACTGGTTACTGCATGCATACGAGAACCATTCACGCATGGATGCAACAGTGGCCAGTCGGGTCACTGGTTTGGACCAATGACCCGATCTTTTTTTTAAGTTTTGAGATCGGGCTATATAAATAAAAAAATAATAAAAAAGGAAAAAAAATAGTTTTTATTTCTTGTAATACAGAATTTTACGGATTTATTCATTAGCATCAAAGTCAGGAAAACCATACTTTGTGGATTGCGCAATATTTACCGTCGTCAAAATTGAAAATATTCATAGGTGAATATTCACACGACACCAGAGTCAGGAATATTATAGGATGACTTTAAAATAGAACAAGGATAAACTCAGCAATTTAAGACAAAATCAGTAATGCAGCTTGTCTTAGGGAAGACGCTTAAGGGGTGATGATATCTTTCCTTTCGCGTAACCAGTCTTATACCATAAAATCTATGTTGACTAATTAGGGTTCCTGTTGACCAATTAGGGGTCATAATATTAGGTGGTGACTCCTTAAACTAGACATGTTCCTCAAAAGAACAAGATGTCAGATATCTATTCTTTTTCCATTTAAGATTAATTTTTAATCGGTCGCCATGATGTCCGGGTATAAAAAAAAATGAAAATCAAATTTAAAATAAAAATAAAATGACAACACTTTTTTTTTTTTTTGATAAATCAACACGAATCCAAATAAAATAAGAGAAAAAAAAAAGGAGGGGGGAGGGGGGGGAATTATTGTAGGAGCCTCACTTCCATTCCACTATCGTCACACATGACCTTCTAAGAAAGTCATTTTCACGCCATATCCATCACTACAAGGAAGGTGGCGTTAGGGTACCAAAGGAAGTTGCATGTGTTTCTTGGTCGCAGTGACTTTCCTTCCATACTAGATCATGGGTTGCATGAGCCAACCAATTTGCCCCTACCCAGTTACCCTAGCCTACTATATTTGTTTAAGTTTTAATTTTGGTTTGTTGACATCTATTTATTTTACATCATTGTTTTAATTTATTTTGTCAAATTGAGTGTCAAAATTTTCCCTTGACATTTTAAGAACCTCATATCTAGACAACCAAAACAAAACACTAAATCAAATTGAAAATAAACACAATGTGAAATGATCAACTTTAAAAAAAATAAAATAAAGATGAGTGATCCAAAAAATCTCTTTCTATGATCGTACAAACTTGTTCTTGAAGTTAGCAAATAAAAAGAACTGACTATTTATTTAAATTTAAAATTCTATTATTGAAACTCTAATTCTTTTAAATCTATGAGATTGAGTTTTATTTTATTCAACCAAGTATTAAACAATCGACAAAACATCTCCGCGACACTACGAGATCTCTACACGCAAGCATAAAAAATAAATTATCAAGAGCAATCCCAAAACAATACAATATTAAAGAACCAATTAAAAAAAAACTAAAATAAAAATAAATAAATAAAGCAAAACATTAAATCCATAGTGTTTTATTATTACATCACAAGTTACTGGAGTTTACTAATGCCTCAAGTTTTTTTTTTTATTATTATTATATTGGCAAAGACTTGTATTTCTTACACATCCCCGTAAGTACACTATTGATGTGATGTGGGTTGGTTCAATTTGACCACCCATTTTCAAAACTATCAATTTATTGGATTTTCATATTTAAACACAATGAAGGTTTCCTTCAAGAAATTTGATTTTGCATTCACCAAATCTCGGAATAGATTCATGCAGTGTTCACCAAATATATTGATTGCAACATATTCATGTTCTTGGATGAGTCATTGAAAGAGTTATGCACTCATTGAAATATTTTCAAAACAATGTATAATAGAATAGCCAAATAATATGGATGGATGATGGATCGTTTTAAAATTTGAAGTTTTGGAATACTCGAATTTCTATCAATTGAAAGTAAGATCTTGTCTATCAAAAATGAAAACAAGAAAAACACGATTTGGATAATGCTAGAAAAAATGTCAGCTATTTTTAAATTTAACCATCACTACTTTTGAAAAATGTTGAGAAATTGTATCTTCTTGCCAATAGTGAAAAGGTTTTGGCTAGAGGCCGGCTTGGCAAGGTTTGGTTTGGTGTGCATTTTGCATAGGACTTTGGCTAAAGGAAGGGTGACTGTTTTCGAGGTGACTCCTTTGAGAAAAGGGGAAGATCGCCTGCTACACGAGCATAATACGAAGCAGTTGGTCGCAATTAATTGTACATAAAGACAAGTGATTTCTAGCAATTTAATTTTCATGTTTTTTTGGTATGTGTCTTTAGGACCATTTATCACTCTTTCATTTGTTTACAACTAACTTTAATAGTAGAAATAATTAAGAATCAGTCACACAAAATATGTTACCATAAACTTATCTTCTATCTTGACATTATGTAATTTACTTTTCTACCTTAAGAGTGGAACGCTAGTTAAGAGCCCATACCATTCTTCATCTAACTTGTAATTAGAGTAGGGGTGTTCATAAATATAATTGGATTGGGTTTGAATTCATAATTATATCCAAACTAACTTTTAATATTTTATAAATTATAAATCTGACTGATTTAATTTTTTTGATCTAAGCGGGTTGAATATACTAGGTTAAGTTAAATTTTATAGATATCCACGGGTTAGGTTTATATTGTTAATTCTCATGTATCTGCATTTAGAGGCAGAACTACAGAATGGACTGTAGGTATCATGGCGCCCCTAATATTAGGTCTAATTTTCATACCTTGCACCGACATTTAATTCTAGTTACCTTCCCCTCCCCTCCAATAAAGAGATAAATCTTTTTTTATTATGTTAAATAAATCTAAGAAGAAGCCCACTAATAAGAATTTTGAAGACGAAACATTTCTAAATAAAATAAAAATAAAAATAAATGATCAATTCATAAATTATAAATATATAGACAAAAGGATTATATGATATACGGGTTAGGTCAAGCTCACCGAGTTTTAAAAATTTTGACCTGCCACCAACTCATAATATCCATTCCTAAGGTTTTTTACCTACTATCATGTGTAAAATCCATATTATCTTACTTTGACAAGTTAGATAAGGTTAAATAACACAAATATTGTAGATGAACTTGTTTTTTCAACACCTTGATATTAGAGTAGAAACACGATACAATTGTTTTTTATCCTGTAATTGTAGAAGTAAAATCCTCTACAAAAAAAAAGACTCACATGATGAATTTTGTTCAATTAAATGTTTAGGATAGCTTAAATGTTTTCTTAACGATATTAAGCGCTAAAAATGATTTGGATAACATATAATAACTTTAAGCAATTAACAAAGTTTTCATTGAAAGTTGTCAATTGTTGAGAGGTTGAACAAATAAACTTTGGTCACTGTTTTTTTTAATTAAAAAAAAGTATGTACCATCATTCTAAGAGAGAAAAGAAAAGAGAGTGTTATCATGGTTAAGTGTTTGGATGTTGGCCTTTTGTTTTGTATCTCGTATTTTTTATCAATATTTTTGCAAGAGAGTAAAGAGAATAATTATCTTACTTTGTTAAAATAAGTAGTGTAGTAATAAGGAATGAGTGTAAAAGTAAGTAATATGGTTTGTGTATGCATTTAGGATGCATAAAAGTGTTTAAATGAGTGGTTGTATAGAGTGGAAAATCCTTAATCCTTTTGGAGACATTAAAGACATGATGGGAGATTCAATAAAGAAACTTTTGGTGATGTGGAGATCTCCAGTGGAGATTTTCATGGAGACACATTTAGAGACATGGAGATCTCGCCTATGAAGACTTTTATGGAGATAAGTTTAGAGATTATAATAGAGATTTTTTTTTAGAGACATTGGAGATATAAAAAAAATATTACAGCTTTTATAAAAATTTAAAAAGAAAGAGATACAATTTCCGAAGTTAATTTGAGGATTATTTGATGTTAGGTAGATCATCAAGTATGTAGACTTCCTTTCTTTTATGCTCATCTTTTTTTTTTCACGAGGTGGTGAAGGTAACCTTTGGTGATGAATATTTCTATCTTCGTTTCCAAGGCGTGACATTCCTCAACTTCATAATCTTGGTCAAGGTGAAAAAGGCAGAACATATTGGGGTTTCTCGTGTTTGTGCCATTTTCATGGATGAAGGATATTATATAAATTCTCCATTTGATAAAAGTTAGCACCTCAGTCCATATGGTGGCCAGAGGAGTAGTCAAGATTTTGAGGAATATAACTGATCATGAATGTGTTTTTTGGTACTCCTATTAGTTGTTTTGTTTAGAGATTTATAATGTTAGGGAGACTCTTCTTGGTAAAAACATGAGTAACTCTGTTTGGTCACACTGCTTTTTTCATTCTAATCTAATTTTTCATTACTTATTTTACATTACACAGAGTCCTGTTAAGGAATGTATACAAGTGTTCCCAAAATGAGTAGTTATAGACTCCATTTATTAAGTCTTTAGTGAAAATCGGTATGAGCAAATTTTTCACATGCTCTAGTGCTTTCATCTTCTCATTGGGTGATGGTAAAAAGCTTTATGGAGCTCTTGTTGACTAGGATGTTATTGTTGAAAATAGAGGTGACCTTAACACATAGATCATGAAGGAAAAGGCCAGGTTAAGGCTATGATACCACACCCTAGCAAATTCATAAAAAAAAAATACACTGAAAATTTAAAACATGGCATCACTCTTTTGTGTCATAAGCTTTAAGATGTTTCTAATATTTTGTATGAGCCTTCTAGGATCTGTAAGATCATCATAGTTATCTAAACTAGCCTTCATAGTAACACATTCTTTGTAAAGATAAGTGTGTAACACTCATAGACAAAGTGGGGAGTCTCCCAGCTGGTGGGACTAATGTTCATTCTTAGGAGCTGATCTCATCTCACATTTAGGATTTTTTTTTTCAAGGAGTATGAAAGTGGGAGTTAGATGAAGATTGATGGAGATAGTTGATAAGTGTAAAACATACATATGTTTTTATTCCTTTTACACCATGATTTTTAATATATTTTAAGCTTATTTGAGCTTATTGAAAGTTATTTTTATGAGTTTGGCATGCTTAAGAGACTTTGTGAATTAATTGTTAAAAGATAAGAACTTCTACATTTTATGTTTCAAACTTTACTTCTTGTGACAGGTTTTTCACTAAGTTACAATTTCAGAATGTGAACATAGGCTAAATCAAAGTTAAAGTACACATATCAAGCTTTCCATAAAGGTATTATAGAAAAAAAATCTAATTTTGTTTGGACCTCTAATCAGACTTGCAAGATCGGGTCGAAATCCTACTTGTAACAGGATTTTTTACTTTCACACTACAGATTCAAACGAGCATATCTTGAGCCTCGGACATCAAAATCATATGATTCAAAATCCCAGCATCATCTACATATTTAGGACTACAACTTTTATAAGGATTCTATGTTAGATAAAAACTTTTTGAAGGTGAAAATTCGGATGCAATCTTAAGAATGAGATTGGTCTCTTGATCTGATATGGAAACTAGCGGTGTTGAGCATTCCACTACGGCTGAGAGTCTTATATAGAAATGGTGGGCCTTAGGATCTAAGAAATTTTTAAATCAATCTTATAACATTCCATGAATGAAAAAACACAGTTGGAACAATTGTATATTACAAGAAAACAAGTCAGAAACAAAGTTTAAGTTGCAGTAGAGTCTAAATTACAGTAGAGTTGTGACAGTAGCAAAGTCAATTTTCAACACAAATTATAAGGAGTTTAACCAACCTTAAGGATCAAATAAATAAGGAAGGAATTAAGTAGCATAAGGATTTTTAATTAGCCTAAGAATCTTGAAGAATTTGGCAGCCAAGAAAGAGAATAAATAGAGTAGAACACGGCAGAAACAGGAGCTCTACAACATTCTTTTCTTCTCTATTTTATTAATTTTCTAGCAGCTATGAACTAAACTTTGGCTTTTAGTTCAAGGGGAATAGACGTCATCTCTATTATTAAGTTGTAAGAAATAACTTTATCATTGTAATTCTTTCATATTCAAGTACTTATTTATTCTTATTTCAGAATTATGCTATTAATTTTTATTCATGCTTATTAGATTATTTTGAGATGGTATATATGTGCTTTCTAATTTCTTTCAATTCGTAATTATTGTTAGGGACTAGAATAAGAAGCAAATGAGTCAATTTAATTACTGCAACTATTACTTTAATTCATTAGGGAGGAATAAGCTAAGTTAAATTGCTCAAGCTTTTAAATGGTTGCTTAGAATAAATTTTACAAACTTTGCTCTTAAGGCTACTATCGAATGAATTAAAATTGCTTTTCAATAGTAAATTCACTTGATGATAAGAAATTGATCAGAAAGCTTTATTTAATTAATTTACTTATAATCTCCTCGATTCCTCTTAGTTCTAAGGGACATCAAATTTATTTGCTTGAATTGAAAGGTATTTATTTTACTTTGATGATCAATAGATTTACGGGAATAGATGTCTAGACCTTTGAACTGAGTTAACGACATATCAATTTATTATTTTATTTTTAGAATTTTGTTTCTTTAATATTTTATTCAAGTCCCCCATTCTTTTTTATTTCAGTATATTGTAGGAAGATTAAACAAAATTTCTCTTAGGTTCGACCTAGTTTTCACAATCATACTATATATTTATTTTGTTTATGATAGTAAAATCACAATTATATTTCAGAGGTTCCGATGACCGACCAATAGCCATGCTTATGGCTAAAACAATATTGTTGAGCATTTGCACTTGGTGGGTGAGTTATTGGAGATCCGAAGGGGCGTTAATCGTGGTGGTAGAAAGATTAGTTACTCTAACTTGTCCTAGACTTTTTTCAGCATTGGAAAGAGTTTTAGTAGAAGGTGAAAGGTTTGAAATAGAAATGAACTAACTTCTTTTTCAGGTTTTCATAGACGATGCCACTGATGAAGTCATGAAAAAACTTCACACTAAAATTGAACTTTCAAGAGATATGATCCTAGGTCAAGCCATGTGGGATTGAATATTGATGCAACCATATTATTCGATAGTTTCACCCACATTTAACTAGTGTTTTGCCTATTTTTTATATATAAAATGCTTTGATATTCTTTGTTTTATGTTTTGAAGGCACTTTTGGATGAAAGATGCAAAAAGGAGTAAATTGGAGATAATTGGCAGATTTGACCTTCAGTCGATATTTTGTGTAGAGCGTGAGCTCTAAAGCTTGAAATGAAGTGATTCTAGTGGCATTAAAAAGCTAACATCCATACCTTTCTGGACATCTAAGGCAAGAAAATAAAATAAGAAAGAGCATGGAAATCGCAGCCTTCAAAGTCAAATCTCGCAATCTGCCATTGTTGACCTTCGGCTATTCCAACTTGAATATCTAGAGCTACAGAAGTCCAATTGATGCAAACTCAATTGTTTTGGATCCATGACTCAAAGTTCTATAAACGCTCTAAATTTTAGCCAAACCGATGTCATATGAGGGAGATATGATTTTTCAAAGATGACATCTGAATTCTGCCAGCAAATAGGTTTCGTGAAGAAACGAGTCCAAATTACGTTCTGAAGCATCTAAACCAATATCCAAGTTTTTATTTCAGCAATTTAGCTCCTCTAAGTCAAAACTTGAAGATTTCATGCAAGGTTATTTCTCTTTTTTTAGGAAAATAGTTATTGAAGTACTTAAATGTAAACAGTCTACTTAATGGAGGACTATTTTGTAAAATAGAGACCTAGGGTTTCCTAAGATATAAAAAGAATGAGAGAAGAGAA
>Ga0325410_1001843_pt1 | contig 23552 bp, 6 predicted proteins | sample PopdelMetagenome_16_FD_206182 | JGI IMG/M metagenome (GOLD analysis project Ga0325410, IMG submission 206182) | Populus deltoides microbial communities from Bellville, Georgia, United States - Xylem-PdIQD-R3 | ecosystem: Host-associated > Plants > Phyllosphere > Stem > Wood/Secondary xylem...
TCTTGACATGTGCTCTGACTTGTTGACATGTGATTCTGAGAAGTCACTCGGACAAGTGTCATAATCTTCAAGATTATTCGAGACTTATATTATTATTAATTACAGGCTTCGAAGTATTAGTTAAGGTGTTTAAACTGGCCAGACAACCACCGTTAAAAAAAGACTTCTTGACACCTTGAAAAGAAAAAGGTAAGCTACAGGAAGATAGGTGTAGAGGATGACACGAGTTGCACGGCTCAAACTCCGTCCCAATCAGTCAATAAATTCGGAAGAGGCGGGGCAGTGTCTGAAAATGACAGAAGCCTTTTGATTTGATAGGGCAACATGGAAGGTGGTGTACAATGCCTTGGAAGACGAGGGAAAAAATTGTGACCACCAAATATATCAACATGTCAATGCAGGTGAGTGGTTCTGCGCTCTTGTGACCCATTTTATTCCCTCTCGCTCTCTAGACGTCTGATCATCTAACAGCATCTACATCTACATTTTATTCACGATATTAATGATCTATCACGATACATTTATTCACCATATTTATGGTCTATCACTTAGATATGTGATCCGGGTTACCTCTAGTTAGATATTTTTATCTTTTAAAAGAAATTATTTTAAAAAAATTCAAAGAAAAATTTAAGTTCAAACAGAAAACTTTATATATAAATTGACAACTATATATATATATATACACACACACACACGAATAAATAAATAAATAAATAAAAAGTTATTAATAATATCTAAAAATAAATTTTAAAAAATTAAGAGACAAATATATATTAAGATATTTAATCTTGAAATATAAAATATTTATCCGGTTATATTTGCTAAATTTATTTATTAAAATATTTTTTGTTTAAGCAAACAATAATAAAAATAAAAACATAAATTAAATTATATTGATCAGATAAAATAAAAGGGAAAAAAATAAATCATGCAAGGCTGGACATGTAGGAAATATTATCTAGAAAAAAAATTATTTTCAAAAATAAAGTTCATTCATGCAAAAGATAAAAAAATATAAATAAATTGAAAAAACTATTTAAATTTAAATGCATAATTTGAAAAACAATCATCATTTAAAATAGACTCTCTAAATAAAATGAAAGAGAAAAAAAACACTAATTTAAATATAAATTAAAAAATAGAGAATAAACCAAAAACAAATCATTAGTAAAAATAGAAAGAATTCAATATAAATTTTGGCAGACCATTGCAATTGATGTCTCCCACCCCAGTTTTTAAAAAAAAAACAACAAACAACACGTCGTTTAATTTACTTTTATTTTTGTCATTGTGGTGGTGGAAAATATGAAATTTTGTTTTTTTAACTTGAAAATCTATAAAAACATCTCGTAAAAACACCTGTAAAAAAAACCTATAAAAACATCAAAAAAATGTAAAAAACTTATCTATGACCTTAGAAAACCAAAATCAACATGAATTCAAAAATCAATTCAAGCTCAAATGTGTATTTTCAAAAACTTTGAAGGTACAAAAACATCTAATATGAACTCTCTTCATCTAAAGAAACCATTTAAAACAAATATAGTCTTTTTTTGTGGTTTAAGTCATGTCAACAACACTTTTCTCTCTTTACTGTTAGAATCTAGTAACATTTCTCTCTTGTCTCGACTAATGACCAAAAAATAACAAAAATGAATATTTATATCAAAATTAAACTGGAAAAATATTGAGGTACTAAAATTTTGTAATTTGAATTATTTTTAAATTTTAAGGACCAAAGTTTGTTTTTTACAAAACTTATGGCATACCATTTATGTTTGGTGTCTTTTTCATTTTAGTCCCTCTTCTTTCAATTTCACTTTTTCATAAGAGTTAAAATCAATTGGTCTTCAATCATGACTGACTAACTAGAAAAAAAAATTAAAAATCAAATTAAAAAAAATATAAGGTTTTAAAAATCCATAATAATATATGAGATAATAAACAATAAAATCATGTATGGTGAAAAACCCACACCAACATCCTACATATTCCGAAAGATTTATTTTCAATGCCTTTTGAACATTCATTTTTTCTACATAGTATATAATTTATTGAATTTTCAAACTGTACTATACCACGAGATTTTTTTTCAAGATGGAATATTTTTATATTTAATTATATTTTGGTTGATAATTAGGGAATTATTCATCATTGTGAGGGAGCGAGAGGAAATCTTCTGTTGAAACTCGAGGCAGACTCGGAGAGAAATAGCCGCCCTCATGATTAAGATACAAAACGGTCATAATACCAAGTGTTCGAGCATGTTTTACACATTATTACAACCTTTTCACCGTTCAGATCTACTTACTGAAAGAAGACTCGTAAAATGTGAGAACTAGCTAAGAACCACTGGACAACACGGATTGTTTGGGCTACTCGGATCATGAGAAGTATTTCTGTTGTTCGGGGGATTATAGTTATGGTTTTCGTTTAAAATGTTTTTTATTTATAAATATATTAAAATAATATTTTTTTATTTTTTAAAAATTATTTTTAAGATCATCATATTAAAATAATTTAAAAATATAAAAAATTAAATTTTTTTAAAAACAGATATTATACCGCGTCTCCAAACAATCCCCAGTATCCTTTCAGTTCATGAGTTATGAATTTAAATATATTTAAGTTTTGTGGAGGTTGCAATCCATGCGTGGCGTGTGATGCGGCCAGGGGTCATGGCCACGAGGACGGAATTGTGAATATTAAATTAGAAAAACCGAAGAATATGATGAGGTGGAAAGATAATATAAAAAATATACAAATTATAGATAGATTGTGGGTTAAAATACAATTTCTTATTTAGAAGAGTTAGTTATATTATAAGATATAAAACCTGTACGAATTAACTATTTTTTTAAGTTTAGGGCTCGGGGTTGTTTATCTAGGCTTACCCAGTTACCCTCTAATCCTACTCATGAACATTATAATTATTAAAAGTAGTGTAACAGAAATTTAGCTATTTATGTACCTAAAAAGAATATGTCTCATAAACACAAACAATATTTTTTTTTCTCAAAAAATGCCCCAAAAAACATTTCAAATCTTCCATCTCTATCCCCAACTTAATATCTAAACCGTTAATTTTACAACCTTCAATTTTCACAGTTAAATTTGAAAAACTCAAATATATATATATATATATATATATATAAACATAGCAATAAAACATGTGTCAAGAAGAGAGAATAAAAATTATACAGTTTTATCACTAGATTTAAGAGATATAAATATTTGAAATAAAAATGAAAGAATTTTTATGGTGGGCAGTGCTCACAGTAGATTCAAGTGAGTCCCTTCAAAAAATACACAAGACTCGCCGCTTAGGATAATAATAGATAGCTTGTTTTCCATTTAGATGACATGAATCTATTTCAGCTACAAAAAAAATTAATTAATATGGATATTCAAATCAGTTTATGTGTATTTTAATTAATTTTAGAGATTCTAAAATTAATAATTATATAAACTTTCAATAATTATCATATTAATAATCATAAAATTCTAATATAAAATTAAAAAAAAAACTTTTCAATTTCAAAATCTTCCCTTTGAATTATCTGCTAAATAGATATCTGTCTTGGCAAACTTGCTTGCTAGTTGTGTCTCAGCCTAGATGAGCCTAGACCTGGCTCTGGGTAGCAGGTTTGATCATTTTTCCTTTACTTTTCCCACCCATTCCAAGTTTTACTTATGGTTTATTTATTTATTTATTATTATCTTCTTTACTTGTATATTTGTATTTCTCTATAAAATCTAATAAAACTAACCGATTAAGATGTTGTTTGGTAACGTGATTGTGTGTGAGGTTCATCCGCAACCACATATTTGAGTGTTTGGTAATAGAAAAAAAAGTGATTTTCATTGGTGGAACCCATTAATTTTAACTGTTGCACCACAGGTTCTGCTTCTCGTTGTGAATTCCTCTTAACAGTGGAGCATGGCTCCACTGTTGCACTGTTCACGTGAACAGTAGTTGTTTTTTTGTTTTGAAAAACCAGTGCAGTTAATTTATTTCACTCGCACTGTTCACGTAAACATGAACTTCTAATTTTTTTTTTGTTTTTTTTTAAAAATTAGTTTAAGGTGAATTAAATTTACTCGTACTGTAATCTCAATTTTATTCCTGATAATATGTTACCTAATTTTATTGCACGCTCAAAAAATCATGAAAATTGTAGTTCTTGTCGAATAAATTTTGGACGTAATGAAATTGTAATTTTTTTTAAAAAAAATTGAGTTTTACTTGAAAAATTAGTATTTAATATTATTTAATAACACTATATAAATTAGAAGGATATCGCATGATGACGTAACATTTGTGAAATTTGATCGCAATTCCAATTATGTTCTTGCCGGGTCCGACCCAGTTAAAAAAAATTCAGTTTTTATTTTTTTTAATTGTGTTTTATTCATTAAATTAGAAGGATATCGCTTGATGACGTAACAAAAAATTCAGTTTTTGTTGTTGCGTGCTTAAGAAACCATGAAAAATATAGTCATTGTTGGATAGATTTCGTATGTGATGACATTGCATATAGTTTAATGGAATAATAAATAAATTTTGATATCAATTTATTTATTTCATGATGTAATAATAGTAGTTAAATCTACAATATTTAAATTAAAAATATTTTTAATTATTTTATAATCTCAATTTGAAAAGCATTTTTTTAACCAAACACATTAAATTACTTTTTCTTCAACCTCAATTCCAACCACACTTTTTAACCAAACACCTATTTTTTCAAACCAACCTCAACTAAAAGTACTTTTTATAAAACAATTTTTTTCAAACCACAACCACAACAGCAACCGCAATACCAAACACACTGTAAACCATATTATAAACCATATTATAAATTTCTCCTGACTTGGATCTGTAGAAAAATGAATTAGCCAAACTAAATTACAGGTTATTGTATTTCTGCTAGATATATAATATTTTTTTTCAAAGGTTACATTAAAATAATTATATTAATGAGTTAATATTCTATGGATGAAATTAATAATATTTTAAAATTACAATACATACTAAGTTAATAATTATCCTTGACACAGTGTGAGATGAAAAAAAAATATTAGTATTTAGAAATCACTGAATAAGTAGAGCATAGATAAAAGTGAAATGAAATAAAAATATATTATCTTATTTTAAAAAAATTGATATAAAAACAAGATAATACAGATAAAATAAATTTTTTATATATTTTATAGTGTGTATACTATTGTCATGATAAGTTCATTATTTTTTTCTTATACCATCGTCAGATATAACTCCAACCATGTTTTTTATTCTGTCCTGAAATATAAACTAAAAAAAACCTCATTGAGTCTCGGTGAGAATTTATTTCATTGCCATCAAATAGCTAATTAGTTATTCTATTTTTTATTTATTTATCAGTACATTGTAATTAACTTTTTTCTGTGATCACGCAAACCACCACGTCACTGACCCAGTTTTGGAATTACTAGATCATCCATATGATATACTGTCAATCAAGTTAAATATTTTTATTATAAAATAAATATTCGGATATTATCAATATTTTTTTGAGTAAAAATAAAAATTAAATAATATGAAATTTAATTTAATATAACCCATTGAATATGTATATTCAAAATAATTCATACAACTCGTGAAAAACTAGTTTAATTAAAAAAAATTCAAATGATATTTTTTTAATATTAAAATAACAATATAGTAAATTGATTTAAATCAATCCGGGTTAACAGGTCAAATCTATGATTCGAATTATAAGATTATAATAACCCCATATAAAAAAATTTTAAAAATTGTAAATTTTATTTTTAAACAGAATCAATGTTGAATAATGAAATTAACAAAAAAAATTAAAAAGAGACTTAAGAAATCAACCCGAGTTAACAATTAAAACTTACGACCGATATAACCTCATGGGAAACAAATCGATTAAAAGTAAAATCAATTAAAAAATTTAGATAAAAAATGAATTGATTAATCTATCAAACCCATGATCTGGATCGTAAGACTGAGATAAATTCATTAAAAAAATACATTGATTTAACATGGGTTAAATTACCAAATCCACGACTTTGGTCAAGCACACTGAGATAACTTTGTAAAAAGTAAATCAAAACAAATTGTAAAACTCAATTCATAATCGTTTATGTCATGCTCGGTGTTGAATGACGAAATTTATAAACAAATTAATTTAAAAATTGACACAAAAAATAAGTCAAGTAAACTCAGGCTAGCATATTAAGCACTATTCTTCGGTCATGAGGTCGAGATATATTAATAAAAAATAAATCAAAATAAATTATGAAATATAGTTCTCAATTAAACACGATATTAAATGATAAAATTGAAAAAAAATAATCAATCAATAAAAAAGTTGTGTCAATTAGGCTAACCTTTCAAACCAACGATCCAGGTCATGAGCCCGAGATAACCTAATAAAAAAAATCTAATGTTGAAGGATTCATGACCCGAATTATGAGATTAAAATAGCTTATTAGAAATAAAATAAAAACAACGTGATTTAATTGTAGTTAAAATGCTAAAATCGGCGACCTTACTCATGAGACTAAGATATCCATCTACAAGGGAAATCAAAATGGAGTATGAAGTTCAATTATCAACTGATTTAGTGTTGAATAATAAAGTTAAAAAATAAATTTAATTTAAAAAAGAAAAAAACAACTCGAGTCCACTCTAGTTAACAATTTAAGCATTATTCCCGAGTTATTAGGCTAAAATAACATAAAAAAAGTCAATAAAACAAATCATGAATTTTAATTCTCAATCAATCTGATGTTAAAAAATAAAATTGAAAAAAAATTAATTAAAAAAATTTAAATCAACCAGGTTAATCTGTCAAATTAGATTAATCTGTTAAACTTATAATCCGGGCGACGAGTGTGTAAAACTTAAAAAACAAATATAATATTAAAATTAAAATTAAAAAAATCACTATTTCAATAAATAATAATTTATAAAAAATACAGTGAAACTCCTCATTTTTTAGTTTACAGTTAACAGTAAAAAATTAAAAATATCTGGGAGAACATCAAGAGAATTGACTATATGGGATTGATTTACTTTAATTTGTACAAAGGACATCGACTTCCCGAGATAACGAAGAGAAAGGAATAAAATGAAAACACGCCACTTAGATAGAAGACACGTCGACATCCAATACATGTACGCACAAGACACAAGTCATGTCTGCGCGTATAGACATGTCCACACCAGAACAATACACATGCAGATAGAACACTGTCTTTGTACCAAGACTAACCTATCAAATTATCCCGAAAATTAAACCGGTTCAGAGTAAAATTTTTTTGACGTTTCAGTCCTGAATTTTTTTAAAATATAAATTATATTTTTAAAATTTAAAAATACATGTTTTTTATATGAATCTTGTAAAAAAACCAAAGTCACCTATAAGCCAAATATTTTCTTAGTTTATCAGCAAACCGAGTTTACTCAAAAAAACTTAATCAACTTGTATGTTGACTTATTTTAAAAGAGATTTTTTAAAAAACATGTTGTAATCTATTTATTTTTAAAAATTAGATAATTCATGTTCACTCTTCCGACTCGTAACTTGGCTGGTTTTTATAACTTAGACACAGAGTATGGTAAAAAATAATATACGGTGGTCTCTGGTGACCCTCGAGCCTGCAGTAGATTCTATTTCGAATGACATGTATGTAAAGAAAGACTGGGTCCGTACATTTAGAAAAGGAAAATCAAAAGATAAAAACCCAATCTGTCTTCAAACCCATAAAAACGTTGGCAAAGAGAAAGGTAGGAGTGGGGCCTCTCTCATTAAGCAGAAAAAGCACCCATGAAAAAAAAGAAAGGGAATGTTAAAGAAAGAAGGAAATCAAACATGCTGCTGCCTCCTTTGACTGCCTCGTAAATCTTGACGGTAGCCTTAGATTCACCGAGGGAAGGGCAGAGTCGGAAGAGAACAAAAAAGAAAAAGACAAAAGCAGAGATCTTCTTGGAATTCCTTGCTGTTGTTTTGACCTATTTTGATATCATTGCAGACTCGTTTAGTCCAAAGATGGCGATGCTTGATAACGAAATCTTCCTCGTCTAACTGTGAACGTGGTGGCTTTTGAGCTGCCTCTAATTAGCTAATTATCATATCCTCCATGATGGCTTGGTTATTAGCAGCTATTATCATCAGACAACACGCAATATCCAGCAACTGGGTCGTGCTGGGAATCATGGTTCTTGGGCATCTTTATGATTCTGTTTATCCTTGTTTCCAAATATTCTTAATAATATTAGATATCAAAAAGCATGATAAAAGACAATCTTTTTTAATATATATATATATATATATATATATTAATCGTCGAAATTAACTTTGAGCTTGAGTCTATCTCCACTCTAGCCTATTATGAGAAATACTACTGCACTAAAAAGCACGTTTTCTATTCTAGACACGAAGTGGGGGGAAAAAACCTTGCCTTGTCACTGGGAGGGACAACTTAAGTGGCTCGTCGAAGGAATATTTATTTTAATTTATATATGTTGCTCGGAACACATGAAGACTTGATCCAGTGATGTTATATTTGATGGCTAACAAATTAATGAGATAGGAATTCGACTTTCTATGACTTCAATTCCCTCGGTAAAGATATAATTATATAACGGTAGAGGTTGCCTTTTTTTTTTCCCCCTTGAAACGACATCTTGCGTGTTCTATGTGACATGACAAAAATCAGAGGCAGAGCTACTAGCATTTGATAGGAGATGTAAAAATTAATATAACAAGATTTTTTATTAAAAAATTTATTTATTTAAAATAAAAATATCATACTATTTTATATTTAAATATTAAATATAAAAAAATTAAAATGTTTTGCCGACGTCGGGCTTGCCTTCCCCTGATTCCGTCCTTATCAAAGATGGTGCCTAGCTTGTATATATCAAACTATTTTTTCCATGCGAGAGATACGTAGAATCGCAAGATCATTATTCCCTCGTTGAATCTCTGAACTTGATGTTTCCATAGATACCACTCGATCAGATTGTCGCCCTTCGAGTTCCCTCGGAAATGGAAGGATATTTGACAGCCGAGTTTTGATGGAGAATCTTGATTAGAAGGCGAAGAGTGGGTGGGCGGCAGGCCAATGGCGGGCGGGCCCTTTATATTTATTTGCTAATTAAGCTTTAATTCTCTGTCATTCATCGTCTCTGTCATTCGTCTGTTTGTTTAATTTTTATACGAAATGGATTCACATGAGCTTTTTTTCTGATACCATGCACCAATAAAGAAATTATATAGCAGGAAGAAAACAGTTAATTTCATGGAATTTATACAAACATACGCTTTCTTTTCCATCATACAACAGGTCATGAAGAAAATAAGCATCCAAACAGCACTCTTCATCATGTCCTCGACGAATCCAAAAACCGTGGTATCCCTGAGATACTGGTTAAGCTGCATCAATGTGCTTGTCAAAAAGAATAAAAAATAAAATAAAATAAAGGAGAAGAACACATCGTAGGGCCATTTCTTCCGGCTCTTTAGATATCCAATTACCAAGCATGGCCCATGTCTCCTTTAGTCTTCGGTACAAGCCTCCACTTTGCAATTTTCTTTTTATCATTCAACATTCACCTTTCCACCTCATTGCTTGAAATGATTCCCCAAGGCCCACATCTGAGACGCAAGAACAAATAATGTAATTTTTCTAAAGCCTTTTTTGTTTTTATATTTTTTTTAAAAAAATTAATATTTTTTTAGATCATTTTAATATATTGATATTAAAAATAATTTTTTTTTAAAATAAAATAATTATTATTTTAATATATTTTTAAATAAAAAATAATTAAAAAAACAACCAAACTTATATTAATTATATTTCCACACAAGCTATAAATCTCATTACAAGAGTGAGGGTTTCACGAGGGCAACCGATTTTCATGCTGATTAGATAACCTTGATTTGGATACAATGAAGTCCACTCGTTATACAAGTTTAGTTAAGATATACCTCCTGGCTCTCTCGCCATTCGAGGTCCAGTTTTCAGCCACAGCACTACAGAGCTTCCTCTCCCGTGATCGGCTGCCGTGTAATATCGGAACCGGGCCTAAGTTTGCCACCGATTTGATTATCATCTAAAAGCACCATTGAAGTTGTTTGAGGTTAAACCTATAAAATATGCTAGGAGATTTTTAACAAGGATCTTATCATTTCTTCTAATCTTTACATGGATATCCTGTCATTATTTGGATCGTAGAGCTAGATTCAATGTTTACATGTCAAGATTGACCCTACGATACCACTTGGTCTTCAAAAAAAGAGAACTAATCTGTTTTTTTTAACAATCAAGATACACTTGAGCGCTTACTTTTGTGATTAAGACTAAACCTTTTTCTAATGAAGTTCGAACTACACACATTATTCATATTCATGTCAGGATTCATACATATACGAAAAAGTATTTTAAACTTTTTTTATATAAAAAAATCGAGTATTAAATGATCGTAAGCGAAACAAATTTAAATCCATTCATCATAACTAAAATTTGAAAAGGTATAACGTTAAGATATGTTTCATAATTAAAGCATTACACTAATCTAGCGTGAAATGCTAAATTTAAACTTAAGATTGATTTATTACTTGATGGCGAAGAGTATTCTTGAATCAGTTTGTGGGTTAATTCAAACTAAATTCTTGCGCAGAAGATCTTAAGAATTCACGATTTATGAATATGCAAGTGCACAAATGCTAACACAAGCTGTATATTCGTTGCTCACCTGGAAATGTTCGAGGGAAAAGAGAGTAAAATCAGACACCATGTCATGTGGGACACCTGGGAGTGATTTATTTTGTTAGCAGAGGACAACAAGGACACCTTTAAACAAGCCCCAATCATCTCTAATTGGGACCAATTAGCAATAATACCATCAAAGCTCTACTCGGCGAGTGATGATGATGATCATAAGAGATTTCCATTTGGAATGTGGACGAACTAGTTTATCCCCCATGCTACCCCAACTGGCAACTACAAACGATCCGCCGTCAGCGCCAATAAATATAATCCTCGGATTTTAGTATAAAATTTGTCGCTAATCAATGTCCGAGGCCCATCAATCATGAGGGCTAGCAGCAAAAACAAATGCAACATTCCAACAGACATGAGAGCTTAAATCAAGAGAGCAGTCAATTATACTTTCGAGCCAAGAGAGCTTAAATCCAAATAATATTGTTGTTTGACTGTGGTCTTAAGCATAGGAGCCATAGATTGATTTATGGAATGTCTGAGGAGGAGCCGCCCAAAAAGCAGCAAGCATGGGCGGCGGGGCACATCGATCAAGCAAGATTAACTAGCGATTTAGGGAGCTCCCCATTGCTAAAAAGTGGCATTAAGCTAGGATGGTCAAAAAATGACATTGAAAAGCATGCGAACCGTATACTAGTTGGTAACTCCGAAGGAGCACAGCAAAGAAAAGGAAGGGGCATAAGCACATAAAAATTGGGACAAGTGCCCTTGTTTTGAAAGACAATCCCAAGACTGAGCCAAAAGAAGATCCAAGTTGGTGAACAACATTCCCTACATTCCACTGTAATCAGCATATCCAATCAAATCTACACAAAGAGAGTAAAATATTACTAACCAAACAAACATAAAACCAGATAGAAATATTTTTTAATGTTTTTTAGAGCGAGCCAACACAGGAGGCATTCCTTTGTCAATACTCAAAACATAACTCAAGCGAAAAAGAAAAGAAAGGGGAAATATAAAGAGAAAGAGACGGATCAGAAATGGAAACAGAGAGAAAATATATGTATATAGTACCTCTGCACATTGTCACATTCCTTTATCTCTTTCCTTCTTTAACTGCTTTCTTCTATTTTTGAAGACCAAAATGGGAAGATTAGAGAAGGGCTACAGGCTACAGGCTACAGGCTACAGGCTACAGGCCCACAAGAGGTCCTCTCACCCTCTCAACACATTTGCTGACCGTGGGCAGGTCTTGTTTGCCGATTCTTGCAAGAGATGCTGCACTGAATGACTGCCCGTTTGTCCCATCATGTTGGCTCGCCTTGAAATTTGAAGTACTTGAAATCCAATAAAATAAAATAAAATAAAATAAGGAAAAAGAAAAAGAAAAAGGCAGCCGTTAAGACCAAGTCTTGTGTCTCTTCTCTCTCCAATGCTACACTTTATTCTGTTCAAATTCGATACTTTGCTGTTTGCTGAGAACGAGGCCTCTTTGTTTCAAAGGGAGACAGAAAAAGAAGCTATAAGCTTTGTTTCTCTTAATCCCCTCTCTGTCTAAAAACCTTTGCTTTCCTTTATTTCTCTATCTATTTCTCCTACATTGTCTTGTTCTACTTCAAGAATCTCTCATCTCACTTCCACGCATTAAATTGTTGTCTCTCTTGACTAATTACATTCTCATATTTTGTGGGTTTCTTCTCGTTACTTGTTCTCAAGTGTCTCATACAGTGCATTTACAAATTAGTACAAGAGGAAACCAAGAAAACTCACTTGCTGTTCGGTCCCTTTTGGCTCATTTCTAGTTGAAACCAAGAAACCCGTTTGTGGTTCGGTGTATCTGGCTGGGTTCTGGTAGCTTTCAGTGGTTTTAGAGCGTGCAGGGAGTAAAGACCTTCTTGACTTGTTTCAAAGCTTGATAATAGTTTGTGGAAGGAGAATTCCAGTTGTGGAGTTCTATTTCTTTGAGTTAGTGACCATTTTTCTGGTGATATTAAGTAAAGCTTGGGAGCTGGGGAGGGGCAGGAAGTAAAAGAAGAGCTATATGAATTAATAGTGAAAAATGACAGATGGGAACTCCAAGAAAAGCAAGGTTTTTCTCTTCATTTTCCTATACATACATGCCAAGTTTTTCTTCTCTCTTTTTTTTTTCATTAGTTAATTGGTTTTTTTTTTCCAATTTTTTTTTATCGAGCAATTATGATGATTTTGGATGTCATTAGTTAATTATTTTTTTTTTTTGTTTTTGGGTGAAGCTCTCCTGGTCCAAGAAAATGGTCAGAAAGTGGTTCAACATCAAGAGCAAAAATGAGGAATTTCAAGCTGATGATGTTCACGGTAGGCATTTTCTTTTCCTGGTCTTCTGCGTGACGACTACCTTTAATCAAACTTGGGGTTTTTAATCCAATGGAATCAAAGAATCAGCTTTCTTTATACTACAGTTTCTCATAATCTGGTTGGTTGCTGAGAAAAACAGAAAAAAGGAGGAATATCCTCGTGAACTTGGTGCTTGATGGTATTGTGATCCTCAAATATCACCAACTTTATTCACCTCTGCTAAATGCTCTTTTCCTTCTTGTATTCCAAGGAGTGAAAGAAATAAAAGATTGTCCATATTTCCATCTTCTTTTAATCCTAAAGTTTCTCTGCAACCAAATTGATACTGTATCTGCTAGTGACAATTTTAAGTTATAATCTCGTTTTGTTTTTGTTATCAATTCAACTTCTCCACATTCATCTCTGGTTTACCCTTTCTTTAAAAATAGGATCGCTTTACAAGTGTTTTTTTTTTTTCATCAGGGGGTGAAGTTGAGTACAGGACGAGCTTCTCAGAGAGGGAGCCGTGTACAATAAAAAAGAGCAAAACAGGTGCATTACAATCAGAATCTAAAGATTTCTCATGGTGAATATGTCTCAGTTGGGTTTAAATTCCTATTAGTGCTGTAATTCTTAATTATTTTTTCATCTCTTCGATGCAGAGAAATTTAGCAAGAATCCAGAGCAGGTCCGGCGGAACAGGATGAATCTTGACCATCCTCGTATCATAGACGTGCAAAACTACAGGTATCGTGTCTTAGATTTCCCTTCGTCTCACATTTTTCTTCCTTAATTATGTGCGTATTTTTAATGTTTAAGTACCAACTGCTTTTCTGTTTCCATTTTGGGGCAGCATTTTTGTAGCTTCTTGGAATGTGGCTGGAAGATCCCCTCTAAGTAATTTAAGTCTTGATGACTGGCTTCATGCTTCACCTCCAGCAGATATTTACGTTCTTGGGTATGATTTGGTGGTTATTATCTTCACATTTCCTGTCACTAAATCCTGTGATTGCCCATTAGTGATGGAAACATCTCTACTTATCTTTGTGTATCAGATTTCAAGAGATAGTTCCTTTGAATGCTGGTAATGTTCTGGGTGCAGAAGATAATGGCCCTGCCAAAAAATGGCTGGCTCTCATCAGAAAGACTCTAAACAATCTTCCTGGAACTAGTGGAAGTGGTGGGTGCTATACACCGTCTCCAATTCCTGAGCCAATTGTAGAAATAGATGCAGATTTCGAGGGATCATCTAGACAAAAGAATGCTTCTTTCTTTCATCGCCGGTCATTCCAGACAACCAATAGCTGGAGAATGGACAATGATCCTTCAATTCCTCAGCCACGACTTGATCGGCGATTCAGTGTATGTGATCGGGTAATATTCGGCCACAGGCCAAGTGACTATGATCCTAGCAATAGATGGGGTCACAGACCTAGTGATTATTCCAGGCCCAGTGATTATTCCAGGCCTAGTGATTACTCCAGATGGGGTTCCTCAGATGATGATAATGGGCCTGGGGAATCACCAAGTACTGTTTTATACTCACCAATGTCAAATGGAAATTCCTATTCTGCGTCTACCGAAGAAGGATATAGGAGGCCAGGGCATTCAAGGTACTGCTTAGTGGCAAGCAAGCAAATGGTTGGCATATTCCTGACAATATGGGTGAGGAGTGATCTGAGGGAGCACGTCAAAAACATGAAAGTTTCTTGTGTTGGTAGAGGATTGATGGGTTACCTAGGAAATAAGGTATTGCTTAAGTAAATCATAGTGTCATTTTTTTGCTTCATTACTTGGATTTTCCAACGTAATCAGAACTGCTGACTATTAAGAAAAATAGAGATTTAATAATCTGCTTGACGTCGCAGGGATCTATTTCAGTCAGCATGTCCTTGCACCAAACAAGCTTTTGCTTCATATGCAGCCATTTAACCTCTGGGCAGAAAGAAGGTGATGAGTTAAGAAGGAATGCAGATGTCATGGAGATTCTTAAGAAGACAAGATTTCCGCGGGTTCATAACTCGGGTGATGAAAAGTCTCCAGAAACAATCCTTGAGCATGAGTAAGACCAACCTTGCTGATCAGCTATCAAGTAAACTATACATTGTTTTGAAAAAGGATTAAAATAAATGAAAAGATTATGAGGATTTAACGATAAGGTGAAAAGGAGATGCATTTCACTTTTCTTGGCAATCAGATGTGTACTATTATAGTTTAGGAAACAGTTCCAATGAATTATTTGTGTTTTTGACAATCACAAGGTGTTAAGTCCTAACAAAAACCTATCCTATGAGAATTTTGAGCTTTTACAATAAAACTTACAAGCATGTCTCAGTAAATGATTTATATTGTCCACTCCCTCTTTTTCTTCATTATTCAACATTCGTTTTCAAAGTTCTAATTCTGAATAATATTTGTTGCAGTCGAGTTATTTGGCTTGGGGATTTGAATTATCGTATTGCCCTGTCATATCGAGCTGCCAAGGCACTAGTTGAGATGCAAAACTGGAGAGCATTGTTAGAGAATGACCAGGCACGCTTTACATATGTTCTCCATATTTTCTGTTGTCAGTTTCCTTCCTCTTATTTCGAAAATATCAATCAATTTTATGAGATATAAGTCAGCTTCCATCTGATATGCTGATGGTTATGTTGCAGTTAAGGATAGAGCAGAGGCGAGGTCGTGTTTTTAGGGGATGGAGTGAGGGGAAAATTTATTTTCCACCAACCTACAAGTATTCAACCAATTCAGACAGATATGCAGGGGACGATATGCATCCCAAGGAGAAACGTCGAACACCAGCTTGGTAAGAACAGCCCTTCCTACCAGACTATACAAGAAAGTATGCGACTGAAAGAAAAAGACGTTTTCTTAACTGCAAAATTTGAATTACAAAATACTTATAGAAATTAGAAAAAAGTGAAGGTTACAATATCGATACACATCGTTGAAGTTCTTAATTCTAATCACTTGTGTTGCTGATTAAATAATTTTATGCTGAAGGTGCGATAGAATTTTGTGGCATGGAGAAGGCCTCCAACAATCATCTTATGTACGTGGGGAATCTCGGTTCTCAGATCATAGGCCTGTATATGGCATATTTTGGGCAGAGGTTGAGTCGAGTCATGGTCCATTGAGGAAAAGCACTAGTTATTCTAGTTCCAGAATTGAGGTAGAGGAGCTTTTGCCGTACTCACATGGGTACACGGAACTAAACTTCTTTTGAAGGTTGATCAGATTGGTATGTCTTTCTCCCTTTCCATCTCTCACCAGTGTGCATGTGCATAGAGAAACACACGCATGTGATTGCACAAACTCTCTTTTTAATGAACTAAATAGTTGAGCTCCAAGATGCTTCATGGAATCCCTTATTTCATTCTTTGCATCTTCTTTGAGCTTATGAATATATGGTGATGGAATTCATTTTCTTTTCCATGTTTGAGTGTTTCTCTTGGGGTATAACCAGGCAATAAAAATGTTTACAAGAATCACATTTTTTTCTGCATATGAAGTATGGTTTGGCATCCTCAATCACTCAAGCAAAACTTCCATGCTGCTTTTTATTACTGTAAAATGTTTTTCCCTTTTCACCATCTTTTCCATTGTAATGGATTGGATGGGATAGAAAAGGGTGCAAGCATCCATTATTACGGTGGTCTGCAGATAAACACCTTTAATCTTTAGATTTTGAGCCCAACGAATACCTTTGGCACATCTCACAAGAAACTAATTATCGTTGCCTTAGGCTATTGAGCTCATGGACTTTTGTGAATCTAATGAAAATGAAGGTAAAAAACAGAATATATACTTAGCATATTGAAGTATTCCATACAATAAAATCCCTTGCCTTTTAAGTTTTCTTGAGAAAATCTTTTGGTTGTTCCTATTCTTATGTAGCATCTGGTCCCCTTTTGCAGCGGGAATCGCTTTGAACAAATTTTGCCTTGAAGGGTGATGGAGACAATCCGTTGCCCACTGACTGAAAAAGGTTGGTTCTCCTCTCTTTTACTTTTCTGGTCTTGATGTACATTTTTGTTTCCTTGCCTGACCTTATATCTGCTTTCATTTTTTTTCCAGGTGTAAATATTTGTAATTTTGCCAGCAAATTAACTCCACACATCATCAACTCAGTGTAACTTTTGATCATCATAACGTTCCAGTTTCTGTTTGGCACATAATTGAGTTACCAGATTAAAAACTCCTACCTTTATTGCAAAGTTTTGTGCAAGCACTATCAGTCCTTCATCATGATTCGGTACAATCTCTTATTTGTTATCATGGTTGCATTTATACTTCAGTTTAGTTTAAGATAAATAGGGCCAAGTAACAATGGCGGGTTTTTTTTGGCAGGATGAACTCAATCACTCAACCCATCAGGAGCTGCGAAGTAGTTGACTAAAAGATTGATTTATTCATGATTTTTTTTTGTTTTAGTTTAGGAAACACTTTTGATGACTGAAAGAAGATGATACGATCATTTTGGCCACTTCTTTTGTTTTAAATGTAGAAGCAAGCAGAGATCTGATGGATATTCGTTACCAAAGCTACAGGAAAAATTTATATAATATCGAAATTTATGTCAGACTTGGGAATACCTCTTGCTCCTGTTGTTGCTAATGATTTACTGAAAAGGATGGTTTCTTGATAATCGACATATACACTGCCGTTAGCAGGTCTGTGAGGACTTAGGAGGAGCCATGATTTATTAGATAACACTCCGGAGTGCCAAACGTCGTGAATTACTCCTCCCAACCCTTTCCCACTCTCAGTCCTCAATGTTGTGACATTTCAAAAGGTTCTGCACATAGAGCCGTCCAAATACAGATCAAAAAGCAAGAAACATGGAAAATGAACATGGAGGTGCCCAAAAGTATACAGAATGTATAGGCAATTAATTGCACTGGAGTAATGATTCTTCCCTTCAGATTGTAGTTATAGATCTTACGCCGGCAACATAGCCCATGTCAAATTCTCGTCAGGACTCGGGAACACTAATTAAAGAAAGATTCTTTGTCAAATATGGTGTTCTTAACCAAGAGCCTCTTCCCCGGTTTATAATGGACAATTTTGTTGTTAGAAGAGGGGGGAACAAATAAAAATCAACGGCTGTCCAGTTTCCTCTAGAACTCGGACTTTTAATTCAAGGATCTCTGGTTAAACATGGGAATAATCAATCATATGCATAGGGGGGATTTTCTTACATGTTTTGAGCAACTGTTTTCATCAAATTACAGGACACTTCCTTCTCTTAAATATCACCTTGATATCTTAAGCTATCTTCGCTTCTAGCTTTCACCTTCCATGTCAGAATTTGTCTCGCCTTCTGCTTTGCCTGGTTTATCTTAATGCTGGAGTGCTGAACAGTGGAGGCCCAGCTAGACAATTACCACCTCGCTGTGATTAGCTTTAATTATACACTCCACATGTTTAACTTTCTATTTTGGTTGGTTAAGTTAGTTACGAACCATAACATCAACCAAAATTGGATGGGCTAATTATCATTACTGCAACAGCTTCGTATATTTTCTGCCTCTCCTTTCAGTACAAAATTGATGCCGACATCCTAGAAGGAGAGACAAATTCTCAGATAGAGGAAGGGCGTTTTGCTTATAGATCTGATCAACAAATATAAGATTTCACGAGAAAGTTAGCAAAGTGAACCAAATTCAAATCCAAATCAACCATTTTGAATCTTAAGAAAAAGAATGGCAACTGCACGCCTGAAATTAACAAATACTTAATGTTACAAATCACAGAACTAATTAAGCACTAAAAAAGACAGGAAAAAAAAGGAAGAACGCAACTGAATCTATTTCATTATCTCTTGTGCAATAACTTCTGCAGGTCCTTTGCTTGCTCCCCCCTTTTGTTGTTCCCAACTGGTCCCCAGTTGAAAGGAAGCAGTGTGACGTTCCTATCATGCACCAACTGATAAAAGGGCAGCTCCTCTTGTTTGTTTCTTTCTTTTTTTATGCTTTTCATAGCACGTGATGTAAATTATTTATTACAGATTGCCAATATCTTAGATCGTCATCTGTTAATGTCTACTTAGCAATCCTCTAATTAATTTCTACTTTCAACAGCTAATGAGTTGAGAGTAGCGCAGCAATAAAATTTTCTAAATTTTTTTCTAATTGTGCTAGTTTATAAATTTATTTTCTTTTTTTCCTGATTGCGCATTTTTTTTCTAAAAAAAAACTCTTTATGCACAGATTAAAGTATCATGCTTGCTTTTTCTCCGCGCATGATTCACTGAAAAAGACAACATTAATTATTCTTGGCTCTTCTTTATCTGCATGGCGAACAGAACACATGCCGCACATTGAGCTGCTTGAAAATGATGATTTCTGCTACTCCACCTTCATTGTTATTTGCGTTCTTATCTATCTGTTAAATTTCACAGATGTAAGAAAATAAAGTAAAACAAACAACTCAGCCACCAACCTGTGCGCTTTGTTTTGGTGATCTGACTAATTTTTAAAGTGTTTTCAGGACAAGTAACTGCCTAGAAAAAATCAGGGGTTCCTACATTGTCATCCGTCAGTAAACTTTTAGCTAGTGGGAGATGAAAGCAACATCAGCTAAACAAATAGCAGTGAAGGCAAAAGCATGTCTCTCTTTTGTCTTTGAAATGCAGAACATTCCAAGGGATTACTCTCGCTACTCTGTTTCTTAAATCAGCAACAGCCTTACTCTGTCCTCTGATATTTGGAGAGTGAAAACCCCAGCAAGATTCTCGGTTTTCTATAGTTTATTCAAAATCAAGTTACATATAAGTAGACAATAATCTCTCTAATTCTCTTTCCTTCGTTTCTTAAAATTTACCTCTAAAGCTAAATGATTGTGCGCACCTGTAAGCAAGGGGTTCAGCTGGAAGGGTGTCAGAAACGACCATATGATCTGAACAAGTGCACAGACGCATGCCTGGTATCAAAAGAGCAGAAAATGTAATTGATTGAGAAAATATGCTTGTTAATTGAGTATAAACCTAATCAAAACAAGATTTCTCTACCGCTGCAATTTAAACCGTACAACATTCACATGGAAAATTAGCATGAAATTGCATCTTTTCTAAAATATTAATGTGCAAGTTGTATGCACAATCCTTTCAGCTTTGCCCTGTAAAAACCCAAACTTAATTAAAACATTATAACATTGAAGCGTCTAAAATATCAAATCAAAAATTAAAAAAAAAACTTCGCGGAACAAATAAAACATACCAACTAAAATTGAAAAAGTAAGAACACCCAATAACATCCACTTGCTAATAAAAATTAACAACATGGAATGATGTTAAAAAAAAATAATTGGAGTGGTGAATTCAACCAATTCAATGAGAGAATAACATTTAACATACATTTTATATATTAATAGTTTGCAAGTCGATATATCTTGGTATAAATATAAATACCAAGCATATTGTTGTAAAATAGTGGAATACACGTCAAAGATCATATAATACCCAAAGGTGATTAGATAAAACCCGAAGGTGACTACTATGAGAGGATCAGTTGTCACCTGTTGATGTTTCTCTCACCAGCTAGGTATACACAATATTATGTGCAAATAGACAAACTACTCTCTATTAGTATGACGTTATAGACAAGTATATCATTATCAAGACATAATAGATATTCGCAATATTTATTAAAGTAATGTATATCATATCAAATATAATTTAATTCAACAGAATACGAGTGAGAAATTCAAAAAAAGATGAGTACTTATATAATAAAACAACATATATAAATATTAAAGAATTAATCAATTGTACTAATTATATAATCAATATACATATATTATTTATATTACATGCATATTAAAGATTATCTCACTTACCCGGAAAACAAAAGTAAAAGAAAAACAAATACAAAACTAGAGACTATTTAAAATTGTTAGGAGGAACATCAATATAACTTATAATGGATACGGAAAACACTCTAAATCGATTCGAAACAAAGTATCATAAAGACTGAAAACTCTAAACTTAGAGATCAAAAAATTAATATAAAGTCAAATTGTTTTACCTGATCAATCCAGAACATAATTTAAATTGATCAAACCTAATATATTTGATAAAACTCTATTGTCGAGTCAACCAATCGACCAGAATAACCAATCGGTTGATCATTATCACAGGTCAATCAATCGGCTAGTTTAGACCAATCGATCGATCTGCAACAATAAGTAAACCGGTCGATTGTTTGATTGGAATTCCTAAAATCTCGATTTGTTAGCTTTTAAAACTGCAGATTACACAAAAAACAAAATTTATTCTTCAACAACCCATAATCACAATCATTTAATCAGCTCGTTTTAAACCAACTAACACCCTAATGCTTCAATCAAAACTCCTATATTATTCAATCAGCAAAATCATAACAAAACTCTAAGTTCTTCTTTAATCGTTCCATAATTAAATTTCTAATTGAAAATAACATAAGAGAAACTAGCTTTTTCCACTTTTCTTCAATCAAAACTCACGCTAAAACTGAAAACCTTGGTGTATACGAGTGTAAGTCAACGCAAGGAGGAAAAAAAAGGAGAGAGGAAAAGCAAATCCTCTTGCAACCTTTTCTCTGTATACTTGGGTTAATTTGGGTTGGGTTGGGTTGGGCTGAAACTTGAGCTTAGATTGGGCAAGACTACTAGTCTTGCAACAATGCTGTTTCCATGTTGGGTAAGATTAACAATGGCCGAAAAGAATGTACCCCTTCCTTCAATCTGTCAACGCTGATTAACAACAGTTCGGAAATTTCATTTACAGAACAAAGTCTTTTAGCTGTCATTGTAAATTCAGGGATAGCAAGAGCTTAATACCCTCCTCTAGGCTTCTTCATACTGGACAACTGGGCATGCGTCATCTCCCTCCCAGGCGACCCAATTGCGAACACAACAACTCGGCGAGGTTGGTTCTTCTATTCCGATGCTGATACCTTAAAGTCATTGACTGGGACCGCACGCTTTCTTTCCGAGCAGCTATACGGTGGAGTTGGACTGGCATCATTGGACACACCAATTTCTCCCTGGCTCAATGACCGAACAATGAGAGTCCGTTTCGAAGACATTGGAGACACAAACACAACAGGTTTTAGGGTAAATTAATTAAGTGGTAATAATAAAAAAAATGAAATTAAGAATGCATGTTTTAGGGTATTTTGTGTTAGGAAATTGCCATTATTGTGGCAAATGACCCACCCACCACTATGCTTAGTGGAATGCCAAGTGGAAGCATGAATTACGACATAATTCATGCCATGTATTATGGCTTGATTGTTCCCTCCATGTGCTGGAGATGCTTAGCACTTGATGCCTATAAAGGAGGCACATTATGTGAGAGTGTTTTGAAAGAAGTGAGATGTAGAGAGAACGTGAGTGTGTGAAGAGAAGAAGAGAAAGAGGAGCTGCTGCCATTGCAGCAGCTTCAACAGCTGTGTGTGAGAGCTGGGAGTAGAGTAGAGTGGATGTAATCCTCCTCCTCCATGTATTTATTGTATCCTTTCTCTATCTCTAATAAAATGAACCTCTCCCGTGGATGTAGGCAATTTGCCGAACCACGTAAAATATTGTGTCAGTGTGCTTTACCCTTCTCTGAGCAACTATCAGTACACCCCCGGTCCGCGCATGGGGTGCCGGAATTCCCCAACAACTGGTATGAGAGCTGATGGTTCAAAGGGGTGTTTGATTTTGCTCAAAAATGAAAGTTGTCAAAATTGTCTTTTGACCATACCACTGTGTAGAGGAGGAAGAGACGAAGCCACTGTTGAAAACCGCGTCGAAATCGGATGTCGGAAACCTCCGCACGCGCCGTCACGCGCCGGAGAGGAGACTGCCCACGCGCCCAGACGCGCGCCACGCGTCACACGCGGCTTCTTCGCCCGGATGGGCTGACCCGACCCGAATACCAGTTGACCCGACCCATATGGCTGACCCGGATAATGATGACATCAGCATGACGTAATAGTGACATCAGCATGCACAGTAGGCATGCCAGGGATGACATCAGCCTGATGTAAGCGTGATGTCAGCATGCACAGTAGGCATGCCATGTCATCAGCCACATCATCGACCAGTCAGCAGGCACGTCAGCACAGTGGGACCCACCTGCCACATCATCAGACGCGAGCCGAGCCGAGTTGAGCCGAGCCGAATTGGAGCCGAGCCGAGCCGCGAGCTGAGGGACAGGATCCAGTGTAGCTGATCCTACGTGCAACCGGATCTGAGATTGAATCTGAGCCGTTGATCATGCCAGAATTGTTTTGATCAAATCTTAGCCATCTGAAATGCGATTTGGACGATTTCAGACTTGTTTCCAGCTAATTTGATCATTCCGGATGCAATGGTACGGTCTGATCGTTGAGATTTGAGACCAAAAATGGCAGTGGTGAATTAACAAAAGAGATTGCCCGATCAGGAGGCATCTGAAGGTCATCATGGTGGTCGATGGAGATGAAGAAGAAGAAGGTGCACATGTTTACCCAATTGCATGTGCTGAA
>Ga0325410_1001847_pt1 | contig 23543 bp, 15 predicted proteins | sample PopdelMetagenome_16_FD_206182 | JGI IMG/M metagenome (GOLD analysis project Ga0325410, IMG submission 206182) | Populus deltoides microbial communities from Bellville, Georgia, United States - Xylem-PdIQD-R3 | ecosystem: Host-associated > Plants > Phyllosphere > Stem > Wood/Secondary xylem...
TTTGGCCCTTAAACTGAAATTATAAAAGAGAGGATCTTTGGTGTCCTTGACATTCATGAAGTTGCTTGGGTTCTTACCGATCCCAAGACTAGTGACAATGTTAAAGCATGGACGCATGAGAACAAAGTTTGTAGACACTTCATTTTAAACACTCTCTCCAATTAGTTAGTTGATATATATTGCAGGTACAAGGAAGAAAAGGATATATTGAATAATACGGCGATAAAATATATTGTCGAAGATGTGAGAAAACAAAAATGTATTATTGAAAATTTTTAGCAAATAACCTTGTGTTGAGAAAATATCCTTAAGAATAATGTCTATATACGCCTCGGGTTTTTTTTTTTTGTTATGCTCTTCATCATATTTTATTCAACAATATTAAGGATATTTTAAACATGGGCATAAACACTACTGCCGACAACACTGCTACTAACAACGTTGCTGCTATTGAGATTTCTATTGTTGTCATGCCTCATATAATCCTTTTATGTTGTTCCTCCACTTGTGTCATTTTCGAGGTTTTTGCCGGAGCACACTTTAAAAGGTGGCAAGAGAGGATCTTTAGTGTCCTTGACATGTATGGAGTTGTTTGGGTTCTTACCGATCCTAAAACCAGTGACAATGCCGAAGCATAGACTTATGAGAATAAGGTTTATAGACACTCTATTTTAAGCACTCTCTCTAATCATTTATTTGATGTATATTGCAACTATAAGAAAGCAAAGAAGATATGGAGCAATATGGTGACAAAGTATATTGTCGAAGATGTGGGAAACCAAAAAATTGTCATTGGAAAAGAGATGATATTTGGTGTCCTTGAAATGTATGGAGTTGCTTGGGTTTTTACCAATCCCAAGACCAATGACAATGCCAAAGTATAGATGCATGTGAACAAGGTTTGTAGACACTTCATTTTAAGCACTCTCTCCAATTAGTTATTTGATGTATATTGCAGTTACAAGGAAGCAAATAAGATATGGAGCAATATAAATATACTGCTGAAGATGTGGAGAATAAAAAATTTGTTATTGGAAAAGAGAGGATCTTTGGTGTCCTTGACATGCATGGAGTTGTTTAGGTTCTTATTAATCTCAAGACCAATGACAATGCCGAAGTATGAAGGCACGTGAACAAGGTTTGTAGACACTTCGTTTTAAACACTCTCTCTAATAAGTTATTTGATGTATATTGTAGCTACAAAGAAGCAAATGAGATATGAAGCAATATGGTGATAAAATATATTGTCGAAGATGTGAGAAAATAAAAATTTATCATTAGAAAATTTTACTAATAAGAAATGGTTGATAACAAAGACATCAAAACTCAGTAATAATAATAAAAAAATTCACAGAATAAGTCTGCAATAAAATGCGAGAGGAAACACAATATTTGAATCTAAAGTATCTCTCATTGGAATGTATTTAAAATGTATTTGGCACAATTCTAAAAAGAAAAGAATTTGGCAGAGGTCTATATACGGTGTGGTGATTAAGGTTGTGTTTGTTTTGCACCTGCTTTTGCGTTTGCGGTGCAAAAAATACAGCAAGGTGTTTGGTAACTGTAAAAACTGTGTTTTATACTGCAGGATCTACTAAAAAATTGAGTTTGAAACACAGTTTTCGTGAAGCAGTTTTTACATGTTTTTTTAACTGAGTTTCGTAAAACACTGTTTGTTTGTGCGTTTCAAAAGCGCATTTGAAAAAATTTGATAATATTTTATTTTTTTCTTTACTTTAAATTAATATTTTTTGGTGTTTTTAGATCATTTTGATGCGCTGATATCAAAAATAATTATTTAAAAATAAAAATACATTATTTTAATGCATTTCCAAGTAAAAAACACTTTGAAAAGGAACCGCAGCCACACAACTACCAAACATTTTATACATGTTTTTTGATGCACATAAACTTCAACCATAATTTTTACCAAACACGTATCTAAATTCAACTAACCTTAGCTAATCATACTTTTTTTAAATTTATTTTTTTTAAAACCATAACTACAAAAGCTATCTAAAAGACAAACACACTCTTATAATAATAATAATAATAATAAAGTACTTTCACAATGAAGCCTCGACAAAGAGAACTTAAATATTGAGCCTTCTGCATGATATGATGAAGGTTTTGTTATTTTCTTTCCTAGTTTTTTTGTCAACATCACACATCTGGACGAGCTTCGATGTTTCAACCGCCAACGAATTGCAATATTTGACTCGTGAATATTTTGATTAAAAGTTTACTCTTAAAGCATGGTGTTGAATATACATCACCCAATTAATCTTATTTTGCAATTTCTTATTGAAGTGTTCATGACATAATTAATATGCAAGCAACATTATTGGCTTGCGTTGATCTAAGCTATTGTTTTACTGCTAATTTTTTATTTAGTTTTTTAAAAGGTGGCTACAGGTTAATGAAAAAAAATTATATAAAAAATATATTCAATCCACCCAACGGGCATGCATAAAGCTAAGTATGTATTAAATCTCAAGCTTTTTTTATAAGCTCTAGGGATTTTTTAAAACTTTCTAGACATTTTTTTTAATTATGCTGTTGTCATGTAAGATATGTGAGTTTTTTTTTTGAATTAATAATATTAAGGTTATACAAATTGTAATTAAATTAAATTACCTCTCTCTTATTTCATAGTTATATGGGTATGGTTGAATCATTATAAAAGTGTTGTGTTTTTCTACTTGTTTTTCTTTTTTTTTTTAATTTAACCCTTCATAATTTTTTTTAATTTCATCATTCATAAGAGGTTGTTTTGGAAATTATGCTTTTTATTTTTTAATTTTTTTCTGTACTGGTCTCATGCATTTATCTTTTTTTTTTCTTGATTTCAGCCTTCAATACTAAATCTGTTAAAAGAAAAGATTTATAATTTTTTTAATTTGTTTTTAATGAATTTATCCCAATCTTATGACTCAAGTCACAAGTTCAACACTAAGTTAACTTAAATTGGTTTAGGTTATTTTGTATGAGCCTCTTTTTTTAATTAATTTTTTTTCTGATTTTATTCTTCAACACTGGGTTAGTTGAGAATTGGACTTCATATTTTTTTTTTATTTTGCTTTCTATGAGATTATCTTGATCTCATGATCTAGACAACGAGTCTGACAGGTTGACTTTATTTTTAATTGATTTTTTTTAATTGAGTTTCATAATTATTTTGATTTGCTTTCCATGAAATTATCTCGATCTTATAACCCAAGTTACAGATTTGACATGTTGACCCTGATTGATTTTATTCATTCTTTTTTAGGTCACTTTTTAATTGAATATATATATTCAATTTCACCCTTGAACAACTCAATCTTTTTTTTATTTAGTTTTTTTCTTTAAATTTCATCTATCAATATCAAGTTGTTTGAGAATTGAACTTCATAATTATTTTTTCAATTTGTTTTTTGTGAAGTTATCCTTATCATATGAATTTTTTTTCCTCTCGATGTTAACATTTAGCTTCAGATCTGTTGGAAATGAAACTTTATAATTTTTTTATTTGCCTTTTATGAATTTGTCTAGGTCTCATAACCCAAATTAGGAGTTTAACATGTCATCCTAAGTTGACTTGAATTGTTTTTTTCCTTTTCTTAATTGATTTTTTTTTCCTGATTTCATCCATCAATACTAGGTTGGTTGGAAATTGACTTCATAATTGTTTTTTAATTTACTTTTTATGAGGTTATCCCGATCTCATGATCCAGGTTGTGATTTTAACAAGTTAACCTCAATTGACTCAAATAGTTTTTTTTTTGTTCTTTTTTAGTTTAATATTTTTTTTAATCTTGTCTTTCAGTATTGAGTATTGAGTTGATTATGAATTAGTCTCCATAATTTATCTTGATTTGTTTCTTATAGGGTTATTATGTTCTCATGAGCCAGGTCATAAACTTGACAAGTGAATTTAAAGTTGTTCCAATATGTTGCAATCTCAATATTTGAAAGAAAATATACTTAATATATTACTGTATCAATATTTAAAAAAAATCACCCATCATACATTGTATTTTGAGTTTTTGAATAAATTTATTTTTCTTAGGAAATATATTATCAACGCCTGAACAATTTTTTTTCATTAAAAAAATTTGATCCGACTCGCTACGCGTGTAGAGTTAAATACTATATAGTGATTAACATCAAAATATAGATTCATTAGGTGAGGCCATATAAACAAATCAATTTTTAATTCTAAACAAAATATATACTTTTCTCGTTAGAATTGTTTTGGTCTTTAAAGAATGGTTGAATTTGAATAGTTAATACTATTTTATTGGTCATGCTCTCTTAACGGGTTGGATAAAAAAAATTTGAAAGTAAAAACCTAATATTTAGATTGTCATTTTTTTTTAACATTGTCACGAAACTTTGTGTAACGGTTCAACTTGAAAAATTTCAATTCGACTATTTATGTAATTTAAATTTTAAATTAAATCATATGAAATTGTCTCAATATGACCTTGTTTATTAGGTAGGTCTAAAGAAACAAGTCAATCTAATACTGAATGATAAAATTAAATAAAAACCTCATTTTAAAGAATGAAATTGAAAAAAAAATAAAAGATAACAAAAAAAAGGTCCAAAACCCAAGTGAATTAAAAACCTCAAATTAAAGGATGAAATTGAAAAAAAACTAAAAAAATAAGAAAATAGTATTTTTTTTATTATATTATAAAAAATATAGAAATTAATTTATCATCAGCCTAATAATGAAAGATAAAATTAAATAAAATCCACATATTAAAGTATATAGTTGAAAAAAACAATAAAAAATTAAAAAAAACCTAAAAAAATAAAAATTTGATATTAAAGGATAATATTAAAAAACAAAACCCAATATATATAAATAAATGGCTAAAAAAACCAAATGGCCGAATAAAAAAGCTATAGGCTTGTTAAAAAAAAATCCCCAGCTCATTGGCCTAATGAAATTTAAATAATTTTGCTCTCTATATGGATTGAACTCGCGATATTTCAAAATCCAAAAATTACTTTCGCATCAATTGCGTGGGTATATTACAGGTTTCAATGAATGACACAAATTCGGTTGCAATAAGAGTTTATATTCGTGACTTGTGAGGCCCTTTTTTATTTTCTTTATTTTTGTCTTTATTTCTTAAAATTTTTATTTTATTTTATTTAATCTTTTAAATTTTTAGTGCTTAAAATATTGATTATTCTTACAAGTTAATTATATAATAATAATAATAATAATAATAATAATAATAATAATAATAATTTAAGGAAGTAGCCCTTGTTGGGCTGTCAGGCAGCCCAACCGAAATTGGCTAAAACAACATCCCTAATGAGTAAGGGAAGTTTGAGATTAAAAGAAATATATAAATGATAAAAATAATAATTAATGTGACGTTAAATGGAGAGAATGACCTTTATGAATAAATATAAATGTATTATTGAAGTTGAAATAAAGATTATGAATTTTAGTTTGAAAATTTGTAATGTTGGCAAAAACCAATAACATGTTTTAATGGATAAAAAAATAAAAAAAGAGAGAAAATGATCTCAAAAAATTGATATGGTAATTAATAATAAAAGATAAAAAAGGATAGTATAGCAAAAAGGCAATAGTGAAGGTGCAATCATCAATTACAGTATATCATTAGTGTTACTGAGAAACAATAATAAACTCGATAAGAAAATGAAATGAGAAAAATATGAAATAAATATATTTTGATGAAAGAAAATTATTTTTAGGGTTTATAAGAATAATTTATGTGATTAATGTGAGGATCAAACAAGGAAACTCAGATTGTTTGATGAAAAATAATAAATTAACCAGTTTTACACTAAAAAGCAGAGCTCTCAATCTAACAATCAAACTAAACTAAAATTTCTCATGAAACCTCCTGGCATAATATTTTACCCAGGGTTAAAATTTTAGAATGATTGGAGATTGGAAAAGCCCTGCATTTTAAGTACAATAAACGGGTAAAATGCAAGAGACATATTTAGTGGAAAAAAGAGAATAAAACAAAATTACTTTTATAAAAAGAGTTGTCCAGCTGAATAAAGGAAAGAAAATGAGGAATGTAGCGGGAATACTTGGAATTTATGAAACATAAGGCTTAATATGCAAATAACAATAAATGGGATTTATAAATGCCCTACTCCTCTCTTGGCTGATAAGTTCTTCAAAGGGGTTAGGGTTTCTTTAATGATTTCTTTCCACTTCTAGATGAGTTCATCCAGGAAAAAATAAATTAGAATGGTTGAAAAAAGGTTATTAAGTGATTAAAAGAGGATTTGAGTTGTTTAAAGATGGTTTTTAAATTTGAAAGTTTGGATAAGATGATTGAAAGATAAAGGGGAAAGGTGGAAGAAACTTGAATTAGTCTTTCATTTTCACTTGTTTTGTCAATAATTTAATGTAAGGAACTCATCCAAATATGAGTTATTAAATGTAAGGAAATCTGGTTGTTTGGGATAATGCTCTTGTGATGGAATGTTGCTTATAGATGTGAAGTTAGTTTGGGTAAAGTGTTGATTCATGAATTTAGAAGAAAAAATTCTCCTTTTTTTTTTAAATTTTCATCTTTATTTCTTAAAGTTTTTATTTTATTTAATCTTTTAAATTTTTAGTGTTTGAAATAGTGATTATTCTTACGAGTGAATATATATATATATATATATATATATAGGCTGAGTAGGGATGTTGTTCTAACCAATTTATATTAGGCTGGCTAATAGCCCAACCAGGGCTATATATACTGGTTAGAACAACATCCTAGCCCTGGCTGGGCTGTTAGTCAGCCCAATATATACTAGTTAGAACAACATCTCTACTCAGCCAACCTTAGATTAGGTAGACAGGCTCTTTCTCCTTCTTTTCTCCTCTTTTTTTTTTTTTTTTATCTTATCATTTTTTTTATCCACATGTTTTTAGCTTACCTACGAGGCACACACCTTAACAATATTTTTATTTCAAAAAATACACTACCCAACACACACATGTGTAAACCCTAATATAAAAGTAGGATAAAAGATAGTGAGGTCCTAATGAGTAAAGGTTGCTTGGGATTAAAAGAAATACACAAATGACAAAAATAATAATTAATGTGATGTGAAATGGAGAGGATGACCTCTATAAATAAATATAAAGGTATTTTTGAAGTTGAAATAAAGATTATGAATTTTAGTTTGAAAAACATGTATCAGTGGAAAAAACCAATAACATGTTTTGATGGAAAGAAGAATAAGAAAAAAAGAAGAGAAAATGATCTCAAAAAATTGATATGGTAATAAATAATGATAAGAAATGATAGTATAGTGAAAAGACAATAGTGAAGGTGCAAGTATTAATTACATATCGTTAGTGTTACCGAGAAAAAATAATAAACTCGATAAGGAAATAAAAAGAGAAAAATATGAAATAAATATATTTTGTTGAAATAAAATTATTTTGAGGGTTTATAAGAATAATTCATGTGATTAATGTGAGCATCAAATAAAAAAATTCAGATTGTTTTATGAAAAATCATAAATTAACCAGTTTTATATTAAAAAGCATAGCTTTCAATTTAACAATCACATTAAATTAAAATTTCACATGAAACTTTGGATTAAAGTTTTAGATTAATTGGAGATTGGGAAAGCCATTGCATTTTAAGTACAACAAATGGGTAAAATGCAAGAGACAAATATTTAGTGAAAAAAGGAGAATAAAAAAAAATTACTTTTATAAAAAGGGTTGTCCAGCTGAATAAAGGAAAGAAAATGAGGAATGTAGTGGGGAATACTTGGAATTTATGAAACATGAGCCGCAATATTGAAATAACAATAAATGGGACTTATAAATGCCATACTCCTCTCTTGGCCATCGAGTACTTCTTCAAAGGGATTATGGTTTCTTTGATAATTTCTTTCCACTTTTAGATGAGTTCACCTAAGAAAAAAAATGTAGAATGGTTAAAAAAAATGTTATTAAGTGATTAGAAGAGGATTTGAGTGGTTTATTGAGGGTTTTTAAATTTATAAGTTTGGGTAAGAAGATTGAAAGATAGAGGGAATAGGTGGAAGAAGCTTGAATTAGTTTGGGTAAAGTGTTGATTTCATGAATTTAGAAGAAAAAAAATTCTCCACCTAGACCTAGTAAGTTTTAGAGTAGGAGCAAGTTGAAGGGGAGGAGCTGAATTGGTTGAATTATTGTGTAAACTTGATGGAAATGTGTTGGTTTAGTTATAAAATAAATGGGTAACCTTTGATTATGGGAAATTGGTGAAAAATTCATGTTTCTTTTCTAGTGCATGTTTTGGCCAAGATAGGAAACAAAAGTGTGAGATTATTTGACTAAGCTATAACCATTTATGATTGGGATTGTGCAATTAGAACACAAAATGATTGAGTGATGCTTGAATTTGAGGAAAAGTTAAAAGAAATCACCTTGTTTCTTATTGGACTCCATTCGGTCAAAGCTCCATGGAATGGAGAATTCAATCCTAAATTTTATTAGTATTGAAACCTACTTCTAAGGATACGAAGTTAAGAATGTTGGGTATAAGGGATGTATGAACTTGTTAACCTTAATAAAGCGAGCATGTACTTTGAGAGAAAGATTTTGCCACTTTAAATAAAAAATGAATTTAATTAGTTGATTGCTATGAGATTTTGTGTTTAATAATGTTAAAGGATATAGTGAATAAATATGGTTGCCTTGAATTGTGAAAATTGCATGAAAAATATATGGTTGTTCATCAAATTGATAAATTGGAATCTAGATAGCTGAATTTCAATTGAAATTAGAACTAGTAAATGATAAAATTTGAAATATGTTTCCGTATGAAAATTTTAGCTAGGGATGTTAAATTTCAAACAAGAATGATTTTGTTTAATTTTATGTTATAAAACCCCACATATGAGTTAAGAATTGAAGAAGGTTAAACCGAGTCTTGTTGGAAAAATTGTATATGTTACTGAAATAAGCAATTTTGGGTGTATTAGGGCAAAACCGAGTTTTCTTCCCTCATCAAAATTGTAGATTTGTATAATAGCTTTCTAAATATGCAAGCCACACTCAAAACCAAGTTTTATAACTTTAGTTATGATTAAAATATTAAACAATGTTATGGAGTGATTAAGTTAAATCGGCTAGAATTAGTCAACTTCTAATGTTGTCTAGAATTGTTCTTGAAGTAAGACTTTAATGATAGAAGTCATAAGAATAAAGAGAAAAAATATTTGTTTAAAGTGTAAGTAGCATTTGTAATTAGTAATGGTAGATTATATGTTTGGGATTGAGCAATGAATTGAAATGAGTTGGCGATAAAAAAAGAAAAGAAAAATGTACTAGCCAACTACATAAGTTCTTTTGACTAAAGTTAATTTGTCAAGAAGAAAATGTGGGTTTGTGTAACTCCTTATTCATGAAGTTGTCAATATAAGAGATTAAAAATATATTGTGATGGTTTTTTTTCCCTCTAAGATGGAGTGATGGTCTACAAACATGTCGATACATGAGAGACTGCAGGATCCACGCAGCAACAGAGGACCACTTTTAAAGCACATGCACGAGGTAGGTGCTTGATACCTTGACATTTTATTTTAACAAATTTATTAAGTCAAGTAACTTTAAATTCTTTAAATGTGTTATTTTTCTATTTTGATTGTAATATGTGTGGAACTACTTACCCGATAATGATACTAGTGCTCGTAATAGGTGGTGGAACTAGTTATTCGGTAATAGGGTTAATGCCCGGTTATAGGTCAAGGAACTAGTTAACCGGTAATGAGATTAGTGTCCGATAATGGACAAAGAAACTAGTTATCCGGTAATAGGGCTAGTGCCCGATAATGGGTTGGTGACATTAGTTTGTTTGATAACCGGGTATGTGATTTGATTGAATTGACTTATGTGAAGTTAGTATTACCTAGATGACCGACTTATCGGACTATAAATGAAATGTTGGATGAAACCCAACTGTTAAACAAAAGTGGTAAATTGTTTTTATGTTATGGATTGTTGAATTAATAAAATTAAATTGATGAAAATCTAATCCTTGTGAAGGATGGAGATGAAGACTACATTGTCTGGGAAGTAAGAATAAAAGTTCATTGACCATAATGGGTGTTGTATAACTGAGGAATTTAATAGTGTATGTATTTTGTATTTTGAATTATTTAGATAAATTGTAATTGATATAATTTGAAAATCATGTACTATGCATATGCAAGATGTCAAAGAAATTATGATTAATAATGTAAATATATTGTATTAAGGGGTTGTGTTATTGCTGACATGATATGAATTTCGTGGCAATTATAACAGTGTAATGAGATTCTAATAGCAATAATGAGACCGTGTACAACAATAATTACCAATTGTTCTGTCTAATGTATATGAGCGTGGAGGGCTTGCTTCAAAAATTAAAGATGCACATAAATAATGTGTTATGATATTTTAAATCTAAGAAAAATGAATTACCATATTTAAAATTTTGCATACACTAGATACGTGGTATTCAGTGGTAAGTAAACTAGTTATTCTTTAGAATGTTATGAAAAAGTAAATGAGGGAATTGTAAGTTAAGCTAAGGATTTCAGCATAATGATCTGAACTAACACAAAATAAAAGGATGATACCTAAAAGCTTGGTGCATAAATTGTAAACCCTGACCTGAAAGAATGAAGGAACTCTTTAACAATGCATCGATTATAGATAGTTGAATCGGGTGATTGTAAAGAATAAATACCCGCTTTAATAGATTGATAATTTGTTTAATCAGTTGAAATAGAGTAAGGGTGTTATCTATGATTAACTTAAGATTGTTATATCATCAGTTGAGAATAAAGGAGGCAGATGTTCTAAAAACTACTTTTAGGATCCGGTATAGGCATTATAAATTCTTGGTGATGCCATTTAGGCTAACTAATGCCCCAATCATGTTTATGGATTTGATGAATCGAGTATTTCGACCATATTTGGATCAATATTCTGGTATACACCAAGGATCGGGAGAAGCATGAGCAACATTTAAGGATAGTGCTACAGACCTTAACAAAAAATCAATTGTATGCGAAGTTGGATAAATGTGAATTTTGGATGGAAAAAATAGTATTTTTAGGACATGTAATATCAGCAGGAGGGATTTGTGTGGGTCCTAGGAAGGAGGAGGTTGTGGTGAATTAGGAAAGGTCGACCAACATGGGACCCCATTTGAATAAAGTGTTGGTATCTATTGTCTTTAATTAGGACCCCTACTTTACTTCTCAATTATGGCCAAGTATACAAAGTATTTTGAAAACAAGATTAAAATTGAGTAAAACTTTCCATCCTCAAATAGACAGACAATCTGAAAGAACTATATAGATTTTAAAGGATTTGTTAAGATCTTGTGTGCTAGATTTTGATGGGAACTAAGAGGATCACTTATTGTTGGTGGGATTTACTTATACTAACAACTATTAGGCAACCATTGGTATGACACCTTTTGAAACATTATATAGGAGAAGATTTTGTACTCCACTTTGTTAGGAAAAAGTGGGTGAAAGAAAACTAATGGGATTAAAATTAATTCAAATGACAATTGACAAGGTGAAATTGATTAGGGAAAGGATGAAGGAGGCACAAGATAGACATAAAAGTTATGTTGATAACCGAAGGAGACCATTAGAATTCAAAGAAAAAGACCAAGTGTTTTTAAAGGTTGCACCTGAAAGAACACGATCCATTCTGGGAAGAAGGGAAAGCTATTGCCTAGGTATAGTGGGCATTTTGAACTTATCAAGAGAATCGGATCTGTAGCTTACAAGTTGGTATTACCCTTTATCTGTCTAGAATGCATGATGTATTTCATATGTCACTGCTTCAAAAAGCCAAGTTGGACTTGACATGAGTTCTACAACTGATACCATTGGAAATTAGAAAGGATCTAACTCTAGTGATGAAACCAATAAAGATTGTACATCGAAGCAAAAGTGAACTACGAAATAAAGGAAGGTGTTCCTTTGGTAAATATTCCATGGAAAAATTCCCAGATCGAAGAGGAAACTTGGGAAATGAAAGACAAGATGAGGAAGAGACACCCTCATTTGTTTCAAATTAATGATATGAATTTAAATTTTATGGATGAAATTTTATAAGGGGGAATGATTCTTTTAGGTTGGGGTTTACACACACACACACACACACATGAACCTGTGAATTTAATGAGGAAATTTTTAATTCAAGGGATAAAGAATTAAGATTTAATATTTAATTAAAATGTGGAATTCTAGTACACATTGTGAGAAAACACGGATGAACGATAATAGAAAAATGACAAGTAAAAATGCCTGCGATTATAAATTTATTTGGGCCAAATATGAAATTAATATAAGAGGGGAGTTTTTTGTAAATTGAACAAAAACAACCCCTCTCTTTTTTTATGTTGCAAGGCTGACTGGAATTAAAGAAACATGAGGGAACATGTTCAATTTCTCTTCATTTCCATATGTTAAATTAATAAGAGAGAGGAGTGTTTTTGTAAATTGAACAAAAACAACCCCTCCCTTTTTTTATGTTGCAAGGCCGGTTGGAAATAAATAAACAAGAGGGAGCTTGTTCAATTTCTCTTCATTTCTTTTATTCTTTTAAATCAACAAAAAATGGCTAAGAAGGTTTAAGAAAGCATTAGATAAGATTAAACAGCTAAGTGAGTTCTACAGGGAGAGAAAGAAACATTGACAATAAGATAGAGAGAGAGAATAATTTTGAAAGAGCAAGGAGAAAATTTTTGGGAAGAAATGGTGCAAGGAACAAAATAAATTTGTTAAAATTGATTGTGGTAAGGTAATTACTTGATTTAATTTTTTTTAAGTTATAAAGTTTTGATAAGGGGTGGAGATCCCTAATTTTATTACAAATTATAGTTTATTTTGAGTTAATGTAGGAAAGGAATAATGGTGTGTGGCTAAACTCATTTTTGTTCACATAAAGTAGCTAAAAATAAAAATAAAAGAAAAAAAATTACAAATAGAATATGGGTTTTTAAGTAATGCATGGAGCCGATCAGGTGTGAAAGAAAATGAAGAATCTGAACTCTCTAGCAATGTAAATATACTATTTTAAGGTTAGAAATGAAATCAATTTGGGTTATACTAGATGCAAGTAAATTAGTTAAGGCAGATTTGTTACAATTTAGTTAAAAATAAATGTTATTATCTTGGTGTGTTGGAAGGAAGATGATGGTATATAAGTAAATTGGTTAAAGAAAATTAATTATATTGAATTAAAATAAAATGGATGTTGATGTTTTGGTTGTATTGAAAAAAAGATAAGTACATGAAAATAATTGGAACATAAAAATGTAAAGTTTATATCAAGCATAAAGAAATATCTCAATTAATGATTAATGTTCAGAAAGGTTTAAATGACAAAATGGTTATTGATTGGTTGAATCTTGAGGTTTTGGGAGGAGGTTCGTCGTGGAGCTGGTTCTCTTCGAAGCACACACTATAGGAGCTCTAGTTTAGGGCTCATCCCTAGTTATTGAATGCTATTGTTTTTTGTTTTTATTTTTTTTAAATTGATGGAAAGTTATTGTTTACATATTAATTATTAGTTATAAAGTAATACAAGTTGACATTGAAAGAACTTAATTATCTTCAGGGTGGGATAATAAATTTTGAGAATTGAATTTCCTTTGGGGCGGGATTATACATTATAAGGATTTATTTGTTTTTAGGGTAAGACATTAAGATCTTAAAGATTAAATTGCCTTCAAGAAGGTTATCATAAATTTTGTGAAGATCGATAATATATGTTATTAGAATAAAGATCTTATATAAATTGAATCCAATATTTTTTGAAATGATGATTTTTTTCATGTCTGAAGAAGATTAAGGGTAGCAAGTAGAAATAAGGATTGTATATTGTGAATGGTAAGGAGGAATAGATTTGTTTGTCGATATAAAGAGTAGAAATTGAGGAGATTAAAATGTATTAAAGATTTAATTATAATAGCACATGCATACTTATATTTCGTAATTTAATAGTGTTTTACAAGTACTTCTCGTGCACCTCCTCAATAGTCCTTGGATCATCCTATCTTCATTTACTTATATAGGTTGTCTAGGAAATGAAGAGTTTTTGGCATGTAAACTTTCAAATATTAAAATTAATTAATGTAATCTTTAAGTAAGTTGATCCTTAAAAATGCTTTTTTGATTTTCCTCTGTTTGTTGGTTATGTAATGCTAATGTATTGTATGAATTGTGTGGAGGGTGCATTGCGGAAAAAAAAGAAAATCTAGATTTAAGTATGTATTTGGACGGGAGGTAAGCCTGAGACCACTTTGAATGTTTTGAATGGAATATGTATACTTTGCTTCCTAAAGGATTAAATATAAGAAAATTAAATTTGAGTAGTGTTCTGTATAGAGAAAATGCTGCCAAAATGTTATTGAAATGAATAAATTTTATAATTGTACAGTATTTACCATGATGATAAGTTCGCAAAGTGAACTAATATGGTTATCTTTACATGCTAGGGTTACGTCTCTGAATCGATGCTTGTCAAAAATTAGAATATAAATTAAGGTTCATTACATAAATTGATAAAATGAAAAGTGAGATTTAAAGGATTAAATTTTAGATAACTATTAAAATTAATGATACCTTTAAGTAGATGGTGAAGTTACCCTAAGAAGTAGAATATTTCATTATGTGTGTGTGTGTATAACCTCGAGGAAGAGGTATAAAGAATGAAACGCAAGTAGAGATTGAAGTTGGAAAGACTGTGTTATTACATGTTTATGTCATTTAGTATAATGAATAATTTAAGGAACTAGATAATAAATTGTATTATTATGAATAGTGAATATGACTTCTTGTTGAGTTGAAATGTAAAGATTAATGTAGAAACTAAATTCTTGCAGGAAACTAATTTATTAAAATGTGGCCAAGCCATGAAAGGTCTCAAATGTAAGGTGAAATTTTAAAATTGATTTTAAGTGTTGTAATAAATTCTTTAGTCAAGATAATTAGTAATTGTTATGTTGTTAAGAAAAGAAAATATTTTTTTTATGATGGGGCTAATGATATCAACGGGATCACGTTGATATTGACATTAACATGAAATTGATTAGCCATTCCATGCTATGGAGGCTAATGACACTAGTTAGGTTACACTGGTGTTGACATAATAAAAAAATTGATTAACTATCTAAGGATTGGAAGCTAATGATACCTGGGTAATTGGTATTGGAAAAATCTTGATTAGTTGTTTTTGTGCTGATGACTAATGATATCAATTTGAAATCAATATCAATAATAAGTGGTTGAACCAGGTTATATGTGGTAAAGGATATCAAGGTGGCTGATATTGATAATTAAGCTCGTGTGTGAGGATTTAACGAAAAGAAAAACATTGTTTAACTAATTTAATGAGAAACAATAATTTACACCTCCTGTTATTATGATTTAAATGTATAATCTTGATATGTGAATTTTATCATGTATGTTAGCTTACAAGTTTATCTCATCCAAGATAGGAGTAATTCCTCAGTTGAAGCTGCACTTTTTTTTGTTGTTATAGATTCGGTAGAACTTTATTAAAGTTGAAAAACTCACGTTTTCTATATTCTGCTGAAATTCTAGTAGGATATTTGTTTAAAAAAATTACCCAGTTTTTCCTGAGTTCAAAGCTTACGAAAAATTTATATCATTAAGAATTTAAAAGGTGTTACACCACACAACCCTCATTCATCAATAAACAATATCTCTCTAACTTCTGAGGCCAACCTTTTCATTAAAGACTATTCTTAAGTTGGCTTAACCATCATTACCAATAATGACTTGTTCTTAAGCAAAAAACTTATCCACTAATAACAAGTGTGATACACCAACCAATACTTAATCTTATAGGAAGTCATATATTCTCCATCATTTTTTCATCTCTATCATATAAGTTTATATAACTTATGGTATCTATAAATACCACAAGTCATCAAGTAAAAAAAGGGTAAACTAAAGCTAATTTGACTCCATTACTTGCATATATTTTTTTTTTCACACATATTTTACTCATCATATATTTACCAACTTATGCATTAAATGGTCCCTATTTTGACAAGGGACTTGTTTTTCAAATGAACACCCATTGGACAAAGTCAAGACCAGTTACCTCATCCTAGGTCACAACCTCAAAAAGCCTAAATATAGTTTGAAGTTTTCACGACTTCATCATTAACGTCGTCTATAAAAACTGATAAAAGCTAGTTTATTCCCTTTCACTCCTTATTCTTTCCATTGCTGAAAAACTCTAGGATAGGAAAGAGTAATTGATCTCCTCATCACATGAACTCTATCTCCTCTAAATTTCAATCAACTAATTCATTAAATACAAGTGCTTAACAATGTTATTTGAGCCATATAAAAATAGCTTCACACTCTCTTATTTCATCAACAGGAAATGCAACACAACTTTATTACATGCACCAAATGCATAAAGACAACTTCAATTCCATTAAAAGACATGAAAAAACAATATGCAAAGTAGACACAACACTCCAGCTCTATGCAGAGTCATTCTCACTATGAAGAACACTCTTTAATAAGTACGAACCATAAGCGCGACTATCACCATTAATCTTTATTTTGAGTTTTGCTCATATGCTCCATGTTGTAAAAGACTTCGATGTAAGACTGCACCAATTCTTAAGAATAAGAATGAACACAATTCTTACTAGGTAGAAGACTCTTTATTTTGTCACAGAACACACTCACCTCTCCGAGATTATGTTTATGAAGAGACCAAATTGTACAACTATGATGGTATTATAGATCTTACAGAGCACATCCAAAATATTAGAAGTATCATGAAGCTTGTGACCTAAAAGAGTGAAGCTATATGTAAAATCATCCTAATGACCTCCTGAGGGTATACTCGGGTGTGGCATCATTGTCTTGAGCCTGATTCCAATATTGGTCTTTATGATCTTTGCGTTAAGCTCATCTCTCGTTTAACACCATTATTCTAGCTAAAACAAGTATGATTGATCTCTTTGCCATTATTCAATGAGAAGATGAAAGTACTAAAGAATACCTTCATAGATTAAATGAAAAATGCTTAATGTGGAAATCTACTATAACTTATTTTCATTAAAGCCCTGATTAATAGAGTCTATAACTACTTATTATGGGAACAAATGTATACTGTTCATGTGAAAAGTCTTGTCAATATAAAACATGCCATGAAGAATCATATTCGAGTAGAAGGAGAAAGCATGACGAGACAAGGAAACCTATGTTTCCAAATAGCAGAGTATTTGTAATACCATCAATCTCCCTACTTGAGAATCTCAAAAGAAGCACGAATAGATACATTTGTGATCACTTGACATTCTTTAAGCTTCTAACCATACCTCTAACCACTATACATACCAAAGTGATAGATGTTATCCAAGGAAAGAAGATTATGTAATATCCTCATACTATAAAAAATAACATGAACATGTGAAACTCTAATAAGTTCTATTTTTTTTACTATGACAATTTGCATAACATTGATGAGTGCCACACACTAAAAAATAGATAGAAAGATTGATTACGAGGATTTACCTCCAATAATTTATAAGAAAACAAAAGTAACTACAATAAAGGAAGTAAGTATATATACTTGATGAGTTATATGAAATCAAATAAACTCTAAATTATCTCCAGAAATTGTATCTTTACCCTTTCAATTTCTCAAATAAAGTAGTGATGTTTTTCTATGATAAAATCTCAAAGTCTTCATTAAAATTCTATAGGTCTTTGTGACTACTTATCTCCAAAAAAGATTATGAATCATTCTTCAGGTCTTCGTGAACACTTATATATATAAAAGATTAAAGATCTTTCTTTATTCTTTGTGACTACTTATAAGACACTTCCCTTAAAATTCATTTATGGATGCATAAATATCATTTATCTTTATACTATATATTTTTTTTATTACTTAGAGTGCTTCAATTAATAAGCAAGACAATTAAACTATCCTCTCTCTCTCTCTCTCTAAAATTTTTGAAGAAAAACTCTAATACAAGCATGTAAATAAAAGCCAAAGATAACATTTTCATGCCACATAGCTAAGAAGGTAATAAAAGTATTTTCTCCTCTAATTTTGGTTAAAGTCTTCCAAACATATTTGTTTAAAAGACTTAGAGCCTAATTTTGGTCAAAGTCTTTCTAACATATTTGTTTAAAAGACTTTGAGGGCAAATGATGATGATGATGATGATGATGATGATGATGATGATACGGGGAATCATCTCTGGTTGACGAGCTCTCCTTCTCATTTTCCTTACCTCTCAACCTTTTTCTTTTTTATTATCTTCTCTTATTTTCTCTCATATCATTTCTTTATTCAGCTATCCGCGTGTTTTCAACCTATATGTCAAGAATCAAAAATATTTTTATTCCTAATAATACACCACCTACCGCACACCATACCACCTTCTCTCTCTCTAGATCCAACCTCTATCTAACATTTGAGGCCAACCTTTCCACCAAAGGCCATGTCTAAACTTGACTTGATCACTTTCATACCAATGACTTAATCTCAAGCACCAACTTTCTCATTAATGGCAAGCATGACACGCTAACCAATACTTAACCTTATGAGAAAGCATATATTCTCTATCATTTTTTTCTCTTTATCAGGTAAGCTTATGTGACAATTGTTATTTATAAATACCACAAATCACTAGGTAAGAAAGGACAGACTCAAGCTGACTTTACTCTATTACTCTCTTATCCAACATACCCTTACTCTCTTATTTCATACTCTTTCTTTTCACATATATTTCACTTCTCTCTCATTTATTAACTTTAGTATTGGAGGGTTCCATGTTTTGATAGGGAACTTTTTTTTTCCAGGTAAACACTCATTAGACAAGACCAAGACTAGACATCTCAACCCAAGACACGACCATGGAAAGCCCAAATCTAGTATGGATTTTTTCATGACTCCATCAATATACAATTAAAAAACTAAACTGTTAGTATCACTATTACCTACAATTCTAAAACAATTGGGATTCCTTATCGTACTTCTTTATTTATATAAATAGTAAAACAAGTTAGTATATTTTTTAATTTACATGATAATAACTTTGTGTCGTGGCTTAGTTGGTTAGTTTTTGTATCTAAGCGTATGGGTTACGGGTTTGAGAGCTAGGGGAGGTAATATTTTTTTTAAGGTGACAAACTACTTGTCATCTTTGTTTTTTTTTTCCTCAGAAAAATAAAAGATGGAAGACATGTTGTCCGTCCCTTTAATAAATACAAAAAATAAAGCAATGCTAGGTGCGAGGGCTTGCCTGCGCGCGCTTGACTTGCTATTAGCAGGCAAAGAGCTAAGCCTGACCCTTTTTTTATATATTTTATTTCTTTTATTTCTTTGGTTTTATTTTTTGACACTCTGGAAAAAAAATTATCAGATTCACATGCTTTTTAGTTTGACATGGTTTTTAAATGTTATTACAAATTTCTATTTGAATTTTAATAATTTTTTTCAATTATTATGTATAGTTTATGAAAATAATAATACTAATAACAAATTGTTCTTGAAAATTCTATTCAAATCGTTTATTTATTCTTAGAATTTTTAAATATGTTTTGAACATAATTTTATAACGTTTATAATTTTTTTAACTTTCAATCATATATAAAATATGGATATACTATTTTGATACTTCTTGTTAATTTATTGTAAAAATCATAAAAAATATATATATTTTTTTATCAAAGACAATAATTCCAACTAAAAACCTTGTATTTGTAGAGATAAGTAAGATATACGTTAACACAAATATTTTTCTTGATAAAAAAACATTTTAAAGTAAATATATTTTTAGATTTAATAACAAAACCAAAAAATTTCATAAGATTTAAACATTTTTTTAGGGTGGGCATATAAATTGGTATATTCTATTTCTTAGAGATACTGATACATTATAACCAGATAAATAGAAATATACACAACCTTCCAGTTGTGAACATCCCTTTTTAGCAAATTATTTCGAGGAAGAAATATGTACTTTACAGTAACTTATATTTTTATGAAAAAAAGAAATTACATATTAAAAACCTAAATGAAAGTGACAAGTAATTTTCTACAATAAAGAAATATTAGAAAATTATTAATTAAACTGATCCGAATATAAATTCATGTAGAATAAAAAAAAAGAAAATTATTAATTAATCTACTAATCAGTAAAAAAAGAGAGAAAAGAATTAGCATTTTGTCCATTAAACAAAGCCCAGAGATATTTTTAATCAGCAAAGCGAGGCTGGTGGAGGAAGAAAAATCAGTAGAAATTAAAAAGAAAAAAAGCAGTAGGAAGAGGAAAACGATGGGAAGTTGGGATTCAGCACCAGCGGCGATCCTTGCAGTATGGGCGCTGCTTTCTTCCATTCACGCGTTGGACATAGATCATACGACTGAGTGAGCACAAATCTCTCTCTCAGATTCATTCTGTTTATGCATGTATTTTTATGAAATTAAAATTGAATAATTATAAAATTTGGAGCAGAAACGGAGGCTTAGGGCGTAGAGTATTACTTAGTTTCAAAGAAACACCTCACGGCACTAACCTTACCTTCGATTGCTCTCCTTCGGGTCCCTGTGTTCCCTGCGCCTACTCTGAGAAGGTTTATTAATATTCTCCTTTTTTTATTTTATTTTCTTTTTCTAATGATAATATTAATAATAATCCCTTGAATTTTGTCACTTATTTTGGTATAATAATTGCGGTATTTAATTTCATAATTTGTTTCCCAATTATTAAATTCCTTCAATTTGTTTATAATAATAATAATAATAATAATAATAATAATAATAATAATAATCACCACCACCACCACCACCATCATATTGTTAAGATTTGTGGATTTGGTGGTATCTTGCTTTTCTTGTTTTGGTAGAGTGATGAAAAATATCGATGCAGCGAGACTGGCCATCGAATCCCTTTCAAATGTGTTGAAATTAATCATGATACAGAGAATGAAAAGGGGAAGCAGCATTCTCCAAATGGTCGATCTGCTGTTGAAATCTCTGATGATGCAAATCCTCATGTAATGTTGCAAGAGACCACTGCCTCAAATGAGGGTAGAACTTTACTGGATGATTCGTCTACAGCCAAGGGTGGATCACAGGCTTATATCACTTACAGAAGCTGTATATCAGTTAATACAGAGAAGTTGTCAGTACTTGGTTTTGAGGTATGTCTGTGTCTTTTTAAATATCCTTTTTCTTTGTTGTTTATGTGATCGTGTCATGTGATAATTGAATTGTTGTTTGTTATCATTATATAGCAATTTAAGTGATGTTAGGTAAGAAATATAGATGATTTACAGAAGGCTTTGGTACTAAATTCATGTAGGACAACTTTAGATGCATGTCCCCTAGAGGATTTGTCTCAAGTTACGGTTGATATTTGTGAATTTTGATATTAATATTGCTATCAATGGTAATCCAATGCTATTGTAACAATGAAGTAGGAGAAGAAGAAAATAACGTTTGGAGAAAAGAGAAGAGAAAGAACACTCAAGGTTGCAGCTCTGAAGCTAAACCAAATACTTGTAACTCCATTATCAAAGTTCTTTGATTATACAATATAGGAGCTCCTGTTATAGGCACCAAAGCATTAGTAGTCCAGAATTTAACAGGATATTGGAATTCAAATAAGAAAAGCTCATAGGCCTGGATGTTTGGTTTTATATTTTCCACCACTCAAAGAAGGTTTAAGTACTGGTACCAACAACAACAAATACATAATAGAATTCATTGAATTAATATTATAGTTGTCAAATAAACTATTATTCCTAAATGTTGTTAAGATTCCTAAGTAGACTACATTTACATGGAAAACTTGACTTCCATCTGAAGTGTTAGGACCTGTGATAATCATATCATCTACATACAACAAAAGAATAACTGGTTCACTAGAAGAGTGACACGCAAAAAGAGCAGAATCATGTGGACTAGAAGAAAACCCATTCCTAGTAACTGCAGACTGATAATGTTCATACCAGGCACGGGGAGACTTGCCCATACCTGGCTGGTAGTCCACATAAAAGGCAATTTCCAGTCCACATAAAAGGCAATTTCCAATACATTTCAGAATGCTTTGAGTGTGAACACGATAGAGTGGACTTCTAGAGTAGTAAAGCACCAACTAACGCCCCCCTTCCTTGAAGGCAAGAGAACAAAAAAAAAAAAAAACAAGAAACTAGAAATGTTGTTAAGATTCCTAAATTTCCTCACTAGACTAGATTTACAAGGAAAACTAAAACATAGACAAATAAAAAATCAAATTAAGATAATTTATGTATCTCTTTTCCCATGGCTGCATCACAGTGGTCCTTTGACTGTTCACTGTTTTGCCCCAATCCTTTAATTGCAAGAATGATGTAAATTGAAAATTCAAGAGGTTTGCTACTTGTTTGCTAAATTTCTGCCTCCTTAAACTGAGTTGAACGTGCATTTATCATAAGACTAATGCAGTTCATCCTCCTGAATTTTATGACTAATAAGAAGAATGATTAAATTCTAAATGTAATTGGTTCAATTTGTTGATATGCTGGTCAATATAGATTTAGATCCAAAGGTTTCAAACTCTCACTACATCGAGAGGAGTCCCAACCTTGCTGAGTGAGAATTAATTCATCAAAGCCCTTAGGAGTTCGCTTGAGAAATTATTACTAATGCTTATTGTTAATACTTAGTATTTTTCTTTTCTAAAGTATAGTGGTGCATGTTCTCAAGAGATGTGCTACTCAGTTAGAACTGCAGTCAGAATTTTGTCTGGGGAATGTTGAGCCTCAAAATGGGAGCCTTGAGGTTTTGGTTAGTTAGGTTCTGTATGGGCAATGCTTCTTGTTGAGGTCACAACAAAATACCATCACAGGACTTCAATTCCTACTCTGAAGAAAGAAATGTCTTCTGATTTTTATATATTAGTAAGTTTGATGATTTTTTAAAGAAGACAGTTCAGAAAGAAAATATAGATATATCTTCTCTGTATGGCATGCATACCATGTCTTTCTATCTGAGAATGGCAGTGAATGAAAAGTACAAAGTGTGCACGAGAGAATCAACTTTCTGAATAGATTCAAGGAGGTCCATATTTGAATGGAATGTTATGAGCCACAGCTTCATTTTCTAGTTTCTTTCTTTTTTGTATTTATTGTGTGAAAGTTGGCAAGAAGAATTCCAAGCACTCTGCTTATGTAGTATTCTAATGTTAGCCTTCATTCTTATGGTCTGAATCACTTTGGACAGGGGATTATTTTGTGTTTGTTACTCGCAAGTGGTTCAGTTGTGTACTTCCGAAGAAAGCAGACTGCTACTGTGGTGGCCGGAGCTGGAGTGGGAAGGATCCAGATGAATAGATTTTAACTCTAAAACTTTCTCGAGTTTCGTAGATATCTGAGGTTTAGAAGCTATTAGATTTTCATGTAGAAAAGGGTCAAGTGTTTATCATTTGCAGTTTTTTGCTCTAAAAATGTACTGTAGTGTAACATTTTTCTGATTTGTAACCTCAACAAAGCCTATG